>ERZ1645192.748-NODE-748-length-27169-cov-23.237553_pt1 | contig 27169 bp, 28 predicted proteins | sample MGYA00575354_ERZ1645192 | MGnify/ENA primary metagenome ERZ1645192 (study PRJEB40844, sample SAMN11349763) | freshwater sediment metagenome | isolation source: river sediment | host: Sediment | place: India: Faizupur Khadar , New Delhi | collected 2017-02-21 ... | reverse complement strand
AAAAGCGTGGAGATCAACAGGTACAGGCTGAGAAAGAAACTCGGTCTTGACAGGGGAGCCAATCTAACTCACTTTATAAATAACATTTAATAAACCAATTATGAAAAAACCACAACTTTTCAGTTTTGTGCTGTTGTTTGCCCTGCTCACGGGAACCGGCGGCATGGTTTCGGGGCAGGACAAAGACACTGTCCGGTACAATGAGTACGGCGTTGCCGTCAGAAGAACCCCGTTGAACGTCGAAAGGCGGAACGGTGTCCTTGTTTTTGAATCAAAAGACCAGAAATCGCGTGTCTGGACTGACATCCGTGTACAGGCTGACGGTGCAGTTTTCTTCGGCGACACCTATAATCCGATTGGAAACGGAACGTCGATCCGCAGGGCCCGTATGGCTTTCAAAACCCTTTTCGGGGAACACTGGTACGGTGAGATTGACATGGACATCTCCAACTCCGAGCTGGAGCTGAAGGATGCATACCTTAAGTACAGCTTCAACAAACATTCGGAAGGTGACGGCCTGGAGATACAGGTTGGTAACTTCAAGGAGCCTTTCTCGATGGAGACCACAACAACATCAAGGTATCTCACCTTTATCGAGAGGGCAAACGTTGTTGCCACTTTCGGGCCTTCAAGGCACATCGGAATCATGGGTTCGTATTACAAGAACTGGTTCCTGGCCCTTGGTAGCGTCAGCTTCCAGAATATCGGAGGCCTGGAGGAGAGAACATTCTCCGAGGACGCCAACAAGGATTTTGGAGTGGATGAGGGTTATTCCTACACAGGAAGGATCGTTCTTATGCCCGGTTATGCCAACCCGGATTTAGGACTGCATTTAGGATTTGCAGGGTCATACCGCACTCCGACAACCGATGCTGAAATTCCAGGATCATTCAGATACAGCACCAGGTCATTGACATCAATCAACAGAAAAAAATATCTCGACACTGATGATATTGCAAATGTTGACCATGCCCTTATGGGAGGGCTTGAGCTTGCAGCTCATTACAAGGGACTAAGGTTCCAGGGTGAGTACATCTCCAACAAGGTGACACTTGAAGCAAACGGAGGCGAAGAAAAATTCGGCGGTTTTTATGCTTACGGAAGCTGGCTGCTGTTTGGAGGAAAGCACAACTATGACGCTGCAGCAGGTGAGTTTACACAGCCGACAAGAGGCAAGGAATGGGGAGATATTGAACTAGCGTTCAGATATGACTATATCGACCTCAACAGCAGGCTTGAAGGAGTTATGGGCGGCGCAGCCGACGGCTACACAATCGGCCTCAACTGGCATGCCAATGAGAATGTGAAGATCATGCTCAACTATGCGATCCTGAATCATGACAGGTATGCAACCGGCAAGGGCAAACTGTTCGTCGGTCATGACATTGACGGAAATCTGACGAAAGACCCTGCACAGGTTATTGATGCTGCCGGTAAAGCCGGTGAGGACTTCAGCTTTTTGGGGATCCGGTGTGAAATCGACTTTTAACAGTCAGACTTAAACAAATTAATTAATCACAAGAATAAAATATGATTACAATATGAAAACCAGGTACTTATTTATGCTGATAGCCTCTCTTGCCATTCTGGCAGCAGGATGCGTGGAGGATGAGGTATATGTGGGCCCCCCCACCATTTCGAACATGTTAATCACACCACAGTCCCCTGGCACAACCGATGAGGTAACAGTGACTGCAAGGGTTACAGATCTGAAGGGAGTGACTGATGTCAAGCTTATCTACAAGGCGGGCAGCGGCTCTTTCACCGAAGTAGCAATGACGGCTGGTACCAACTACCAGTACAGCGGCAAGATTCCGCCACAGGCACCTTCAACAACCGTCCAGTATTATGTAAGTGCTTCCAATGTGTCAGGACTGTCAGGGACCCTTCCCTCGGATGCACCTGCATCAACGAATGCGTATACTGTAGGGGCACCATCTATAGTAATTAATGAAGCCTATTCAAGGGGCGCTGATCCTGAGCTCGACTGGGTTGAGATTTACAATGACTCTGACGTACCGGTTAATATCTCCGGTTACAAAATATATGACAACGGCGGCCAGGCAGGCACGAAACCTAAAATGGAAGTTCCGGCAGGAACAACACTTCCTGCAAGAGGATTTTATGTATTCGTTGTTGATGACGCTGCAACGGCCAATCCTGCAGGATCAAACTTCGGCCTCGGTTCAGGAGGTGATGAAGTATGGCTGGAGACACCGCAGGGATTCGTCATTGATGACTTTGTAATTCCCGCTTTGGCTACAGAACAGTCATACGGAAGGAAACCCGACGGCTCAGCAACCAAGTTTATTCTGCTTGCAAGGTCCAAAGGAGCTTCAAACAACAATTCAGCCACACTTTAACCGGTAACAATGGTTATCACCGGCCGGAACAGGCCGGTGATAACCTTATCCTGTGAAGTGTAAAAAGGCTGTCGGCCGATATGGCCGAAGAGCCGGAACAATGTATAAATACTAATCCAAATCCAAATGGCAAAAGAAGAACTTAAGATAGGTGAGATTTCCAAACCCAGGTATGAATTCAGGTCATTCGGGCAGGACTTTGCAAAAGCTGCTTCCCGCATGGCCCGTCTTTCAATGCCGGTCCCGGAAAAAGTCTGGGAGAGATACTCGGATGAGATATATATTCTGTCACGGACAAATGACATCAACAACACCAAGATACGTGACGGCAAGATGGACATTAAAACCTACGTGCAGACGGTTGACGGTCTGGAGCAGTGGAATCCGCTGATGAAGGGCGAGTTCCCGATGAAGGCATCAATGCTTGAAAATGAGGTTTTCCCGGCATTCCAGGTAACCATGCCCGAACTGACAAAAGATGAATACACCTATGATGAATTCATTGAAATTGTTTACGCTCATCCCGACCTGGCGGCAGTGAAGGTGCACAAGCAGCGTTTCGGGTACATGGTCAACAATACAATCTGCGAATACGGAGCTGTACTGATAAACGGCGCAAAGGTTTATACAATCAACTCCGAATCAACGGAGGTTGAGGATATAAAGAAGACTGTCAGGGATATCGGCCTCGAGGGTGTGGAGAACATCAACTACCTGCAGGCAATAAAAAGGGTTATCGGAATGATAAATAAACCCCTGGCAAACTAAAACCAAAAGAATCAAAGAAAATGGCACTTGAAATAGAAAAGAAGTTCCTGGTTACAGGTGACTTCATGAAAGAATCTACAAAGGCAACCAGGATCACCCAGGGTTACCTCAGCTCCGTGCCCGAGAGGACGGTGAGAGTAAGAATAAAGGGTGACAAGGGTTACATAACAATCAAGGGTATCGGGAGCGCCTCAGGGGCATCACGGTTTGAGTGGGAAAAGGAGATCCCCGTGGCAGAGGTGGAACAGCTCCTTGCAATATGCGAGCCCGGAGTGATTGACAAGACCCGGCACCTCGTCATCTCAGGAAAACATACGTTTGAGGTGGATGTGTTCTATGGTGACAATGAGGGCCTCGTGCTCGCCGAAGTAGAACTGTCGTCTGAGGATGAGGCATTTGTAAAACCGGCATGGCTTGGCCAGGAGGTGACAGGTGATGCCAGGTACTACAACTCAATGTTGATGAAAAATCCTTACAAACGCTGGTAAGAAAAACAGTCAGATCATGAATTCGTCCGTAAAAGAGCAGATAAATGAAAGCGGAGTGTTTGATCCGCTTGACATGCAAAACTACAGGGTTGAAAAGCTTCCGAAGAGATCAAAAGGCAAATTTGAGAAATGGCTTGCAATTGCCGGAGTTCCTCTCGCAATCATAAGCTTTATTCTCCTTGCATTTGTCATAAGGATACCATTCCTGAGTGACATTGATCCGGAGAGACTTATCTCCTCTGCAGCAAAAAAAGCCTATGAGACCCTGGGCGCTGAGGGTTTCATGCGGACGAATATCATGATGCTGGCAATCTTTGTTGCCGCCCTCATTCTGTGGATCACCGAGGCCATACCAAATTACCTGACCTCCCTTATAATCATAATTAGCCTCATTCTGACCAAAGTGCTGCCAGAGAAAGAAGCTCTGGCTCAGCTTGGTCATCCAGTCATGTGGCTGAATATAATGTCGTTTGTGCTTGCCAGCATGCTTGTGGCAACAGGTGTGGCAAAACGGTTTGCACTGTGGTTCATTATCAGGTTCGGGAAGAGTGCGTCATCAATCTTTATCAGTTTCATCCTGATAAACCTTGTGCTCTCTGCATTCATTTCAGCCACAACTGCAAAGGCGGCAATATTGCTGCCCATTTTCATGGTGATAGCTTCAATATACGGAGCACATTCGGGTACAAGGAATAATTTCGGGCGTAGCATTGTCTTGCAGAACCTGTTGAATATCAATATCGGAGCCGGTGCTTTCGTGACAGGATCGGGTGCCAACCTGCTGGCTGCTGCACTTATCGGCGGAGCTATCGGGGGCAAGGTGTTCTTCGGTGACTGGATGATGGCGATGTTTCCGATCATGGTAGGTCTCATGTTCATTGGATACATCATTGCCATGAAGGTATATTTTCCTCTCGCTCCCGGTGAAAGACTCCCGCAGATTGAAGGAGGAATGGACAGGCTTCGCGAAGAGCTGAAGAGACTGGGCAAGATCGATATCCAGGAGATCAAGGCTATCGTCTTATTTGTCCTCATTCTCGGATTCTGGGCTACCGACCGCCTGCACGGGATAAGCGCCACCTCAGTGGCGTTTGTCGGGGCTGTCATTGCCCTTCTGCCCAGGGTGGGAATTGTGAAGTGGAATGATGTGGATGTACCATGGCATCTTATGCTTTTCTCAGCAGGTGCATATACTCTCGGCTCAGGTTTTGATTACACTGACCTGCCGTCAATAACCGTCAATGCAATCTTCGACCATATGGGCATAGGCCAGGAAACTCCCTTCTGGCTCCTGTACGTGCTTCTTACGGGTGTCATGGTCTTCAGCGCCCTGCTCTTCCAGTCGAAGACGATGAGGGCAATGATCTTCATTCCAATAGCTATCGGTGTTGCCAACCGCTTTGGTTTCAGCGTCATCAGTCTTGCACTTCCGGTTGCATTCATGATTGAACACGTTTATGTTCTTCCCTTTAACAGCAAACCTGCTGCACTGTTATATGAGACAGACCAGTACAGCATTTCCGATGCATTCAAATTCGGTATTACAATGATGATAATTGCCTGGCTGCTAATCATTATTGCAGGGGAAACATGGTTCAGGTTCCTTGGCATCACGCCAAACGGTGTATTCGGCCTGTTCTGACATAACCGGCGATGATCGAAAAAAACGTCAAAATACATGACAAGTTCTCCCTCGAACTTAAATTCGGGTACTCTACCAGGAGAAAACTGAAGGAGAACCTTTTCGAGGTGAATACCTGGATATTCATTCCTAACAGTTTGGATATCAACAGGCAAACCTATGACAAATCAGATTTCTACAAAGATCTGAAGTCGAATATCAGGCTCATCACCCCTGAGTTCCTTCTCCGTGATATTGCCGACCGGACAAAGTCGCCGTTTGTTTATCTCGAGGCTTCATTCAACGCACTGGCAGCCAATCCTACACGTGGTAATGCCAGGGAATATGAGCACCAGATCAAGATGTTCAACTCAATTCTCAAGTCCTCGCTTCGTGATCATCGTGAACACACAATACGGAACATTGAGACTGAGGATCGTGATTATCTTATTACGAATTACCTGCAGAGCTCACGCGATATCCTTTTGAACTACAGGAGCCTGAGACAAATAATTGCGGTGCCTACAGTAAGCAGGGACCTGTTCTCACTGTACCTGCTCGGTGATGAATTCATGAGCAATCTGATTGAACAACATACCTTTATGCTGGCCGATGAGATCAGGAGGCTCTATCCGGAGTTGTACACCCAGACCGGTCCGATGCTGACAGAACTCATCCAGGGGGAGGTTGAATACAGGAAATCGAAGGGCTTTCCTGTTGCTGAGAACCGTGGTGAGGAGGAGATCAGGGAACTGATCTACAGGCGGGGTGTTCTGAAGAAGCTCTTCGAGAGTCAGCTGTTCCTGGCAACAAGAAAGAAAAAGGACGGATTCATTGCTGAACAGCTCATTTACAGTATTGCCGCCGGATTTGCAATGATCTTTGCAACTGCAATTGCCTTTGCATTCCAGCAGAAGTACGGAAACCTCACAATACCGCTCTTCGTTGCCCTTGTAATAAGCTACATGCTCAAGGACCGTATAAAGGAGCTTACACGGTATTACTTCGCAGGGAAGCTGAAGAAGATATTCTTTGATCATAAGACCAGGATATCAGTCACCCCGGACAAATCAGTCGGCTGGTGTAAGGAGAGCTTTGATTTTGTCTCATCTGAAAAAGTGCCCGCTGATATACTCAGCATACGCGGCAAATCGCTTGCGTTTGAAGCCCAGCACGTCAATGGCTGGGAGAAGGTGGTGCTTTACAGGAAGCTCATGAAGCTCGACAGGCCGTCACTTGACGGAATTTTTACACATTATACTATAACCGGTGTGAATGACATAATAAGGTTCAATGTATCGAACTTCATTCACAATATGGACAATCCCGAGATACCGTTCAGGATGCTGGCCGGTGACAGCTTTGAGGAATTAAGCGGTCAGAAGGTCTACTATCTCACGTTTGTTATAGACCTGAAGTTTGACGGGGAGAGCCAATTAACAATGTACAGGGTCACTTTCAACAGATCAGGAATCCTGAAGGTAGATTCTCTTTGAACATGTTTTTGACATCCTTGTAAAATCACTACATTTAGTGACTCAAATGCCATGAATGAGACTTGCCAGACGTGACATTGCCAAAATTGTCATTTCCTCCCTCCTGATTGTTACAGCAATTACAATTGCATCACTCACTGTCGGGCGTGACATCTATTACGGTTCGCGCGACGAAGGGCTGCTATCCTTTGCAATTGTCAACGCTTCCGGATACCTGTTTTTCCTTTTCATGCCTGTGGAGGTGGCTTTTGTCTATTATCTTCAGGGTGAGATAAATGTCTTTGCCATAAATGCGGTGGCGATCGGGACTGCACTTTTTTCGCAGTCAATTGATTATGCAATCGGCCTTGGCGTCAGTGACAGGTTCATAAATAACCTGATTGGAAAGAAGCGCTATGAGAAGGCTGAGGCACAGATTGAAAAGTACGGGAATTTCACAATATTTCTTTTCAATGCGCTTCCTCTCTCCTCTCCGGTCATATCACTTGCAGCCGGCATGATACGGCATCCTGTCAGAGGCACAGCCGTCTGTACAGTAAGCGGACTGCTGGTGAAGTATATTGCAATGACCCTGATCTTCTGAACAGAAAGCAGGCTCACAGGTGTGATCAGATTATTCTCCTCCGATTTCAGCATCGTGCGGGACACTGGGATCACCTTCCAGAACCTGTATATCCGGCTTATAAACCCTGAATCCGGGAGCCCTGTCAACATCGGGAAACTCCTCAAGGCAAAGCAGGTTTGCACCCTGGATGGGATGGCCATTGTGGGAGAAATACCAACCAGGATACTTTGTACTTTCAATCGCATAAATGGTCTCTCCGTTAATCGCCTCTTTCTCATGGAAACGGAAGCCAGTGGCTCCCTCAGCATATTCACTTGCTTCAAACCAGCTTTCACCATCCGCTATACCTGTAAGTCCGATCCAGGGAGTGTTGCCGATAAACAGCCACTCGCCGTTGGCGTTTTTGGACTTGATCAGCATACCTTTCTTTGAGACCATCGGGCTGGTAGTTGCCGGACGGTAAGCCTTTATTACGAGTTCCTCCCTGTCCTGTGCAAGCATTTCCAGGGTAACCTCCTCTGAAAGGGTGTAGCTTCGCCTGAACGGCGAGACAGCATTTAAATCTATTACCCTGATCTGCTGATTTGCTTCATCACTGTAATAATAAAATAATCCTTCAACTTTGTCTGATTCAGGATTGTTGTCATCTTTTTGACAGCTCACTGCAGATAAAGACAGTAATGAAGTTACAGCAAGCAGTACCAGGTTTGATTTCAGGATTTTCATGTCAACATTTTTACTGGTTATTACACTTTTTTTAATTTATCAGCCACTAATTCCACACAGGGCAAAAAGCCTTCAGGATGAGGCATTAGCCTGATATTTATTAAGAAACCGTTAAGTGTGTGTAAATGTTCAACCAGAAAGTCCTGATTGCTGCGAAGCAGCCTGAAAAGCCTTCATGTAAGAATAAAGCTGCGGCTGATGGTGGCGATCGGAACTGCACTTTTTTCGCAGTCAATTGATTATGCAGTAGGCCTTGGCGTCAGTGACAGGTTCATAAATAACCTGATTGGAAAGAAGCGCTATGAGAAGGCTGAGGCACAGATTGAAAAGTACGGGAATTTCACAATATTTCTTTTCAATGCGCTTCCTCTCTCCTCTCCGGTCATATCACTTGCAGCCGGCATGATACGGCATCCTGTCAGAGGCACAGCTGTCTGTACGGTAAGCGGACTGCTTGTGAAATATATTGCAATGACTCTGATCTTCTGAGGCTTTCCGGCCACAAACCTCATTTTTATCTTAATTTGTTTACACTGATTCCTGTTTATATGCGAAATTGTTGAATCAAACAGTGTAACAAAAACACTGACTTACGGTCAATTATATGAAAACCGAAAGGACCAACAAAGGGTTGTGGCAAAAGAGTCAAAAAGGACCGGTAAAATGAACAGGTAAAGAGAGACTGTGATGACAGCATCAGAATATAAAACAGCTTCGCGGGAACAGATCTTCACAGATGCGATCAGGGATAATGAAAAGCAAATCCTCAGTGTCTGCCGTTATTACTTCGGCAACAATGCCGAAGCCCAGGATGTAAGACAGGAAGTATTACTCAAGGTATGGCTTAATATCAGTTCCTTCCGGGGTGAATCGCAGCTAAAGACATGGATCACCAGAATTACCGTTAACACATGCCTGACGTGCCTCGCAAAGTCAAATCGTGATTTTGCCCTTTTTATCAGGCCCGGCTCGTTGGAGGCGGCAGATATTATTGATGAGGAATATGATGAGACCCGGAAGGAGGAGATGCTTCAGCTTTTCAGCGACTTCACCCGGTCACTTAACCCGTTTGACAAGACCCTGGTTGCACTTTACCTGGAAGAAGTGCCATACATTGAAATCGCACAGGTCACAGGGCTAACCGAAGCAAATGCAAGAACACGAATATCAAGGATAAAAGCTCAGATTCAAAATAACTGGAGGAAGAGATATGAAGACAAGCAACAGTAATTCAGGTAATTACTTTCCTGAAAATAAAGAGGATAACGAGGTGCTCGATCCGGCACGGCTCATTGAGCTTTTCAGAAAGATTGAAAAAAAGCAGACAGTTACAAAGAGGATTGTCGCAATATGCAATCTGGTTCTGTTTATAATATATGTGGCAATAGCCTCAAACCAGACCGGGAAAATTGCTGCAGGGTACCATCTCTGCGGACTCGGATTCGTTGCCGGAGCGGTTTATCTATATTTAAGATACAGACCCCTGCCTTCAAGTGCCTATACCCTTCCGATTATGGATTACCTCAGGAAAACCGAAAAGCGTCTGAGATACTTTACCGGGGTAGATTATTTAATACTAATCCCAATCCTGGTTACTATCGGTATCGGCGGAGGACTTATTCTCACAGACAGGCTTTTGCATTACACCGACAGGCAGGGCCTGATTACAATTATCTGGACAGTTTTCTTTATCGGTCTGTGTGTTTTTGGGTTCTTCGCCGGAAGAAAAAACTGGAGAAGAGACAATGGCAGTATTCATGAAGCAATTAAGCAGACACTTGTTAAAATGAACGGTGACGGAAGTCTTTGAAGATTTACCTCATCTGATGCCTGACAGTTTGACGGTTGCCTTATTGCCCGGCTGCCTGCAAGAAACATTTCCCGGCACTCTGGCCGGAGCGCTGATTCATAATATGACAGCATTGATTTTCTCCCAGAGATCATTGTCAAAGCCGGAAAGTGCAAAACCGGGATTCTGCTGATCGGATGCCTCCCCCATTCTTACAACTACAATCTTTTTGCCGGGGATAACATATATGCGCTGGTCCTCTGCTCCCATGGCTGCAAACATATCTGAAGGAGCATCAGGTACCAGGCTCCCGGAGTAAACGGTCTGAGACCCCGGAACCATATAGCTTGTTTTGCCGTTAAGCCACCAAAGGTATCCGTAAGAGGGATTTATGGGCTGAGACGTGCTTGTACTTTCATTGAAAAATGATTCATTGAGTATCTGCTCGTCCTTCCATCTTCCCTTATTAAGTGCCAGCAGGCCGAACCTTGCCATGCTTCGGGTGTTGCTGTGATAAATCGTGAATATCACCCCATTATTCCAATAGCCATCCATTCCTATTCTGTCCTTTAACCTGGAACCGAAGTAAGCTTCAAACTCCTGGTTGCCGGCTTCTCCGACCACATCCATCAGCAACTGAAAGACATTATGGTATGACCACCTTGTGCCCGCATCGGCGAGATATGTGAGGTTTGACCTGGTTACCAGGTTATTCGCATCATTGATGCCTGAGGTCATTGTCAGAAGATGTCTGACCGTTATGAGATTTTCCTTATCTATGGGTTCACTTGTCCACCCTGTCCCCAGATAATCGGATACCTTATTGTTAATGTTGAGCAGTCCTTCCTGCTGTGCAATTCCGGTCATTGCCGTCACAAGCGTTTTTCCCGCGCTGTTCCATTGCCAGGTGGAAGCAGGAGTATGTCCGTTAAAATATTCCTCAATTACAATCCGGCCGTTAACCAGAATCATAAATGACTTTGTGTTCTTTTGGACCAGAAACTCCTTAAGGGGCTGGAGGGCGCTTTCATTCCAGCCCAGATCTGACAATGACTTTGTCTCCCATTCATTCCCCGACGGGAAGTACATGTTACTGTCAGACGGATCATCATCACTGTGCTTGTCACATGCGGTTATCGGAAGCAACAGCAGTAAAAGTATTTTCAGGTACCTCATCTGATTACAGGTTTGGTGTTTGCAATATTACTTTTTCATTATACGACCGGAATAATAAAAAGTTTATTGCTTCAGATCACATTATGTGATTGATCTGCACCTCATGTAATTGAGTTGCCCGTGAACTATGCGCTTCGAAAAGGGATCAGGCCTGCTTCGCGAACTGGACCTCAGCGTAGATGCGCACATCATCGCTTACGAGAACGCCACCGGCCTCGAGGGCTGCATTCCAGTTAAGACCCCAATCCTTCCGGTTGATCTTGCCGTTGAGGCTGAATCCGGCCTTGGTGTTTCCCCAGGGATCCTTGCCAACACCTCCGAATTCAACATCAAGCTTGACAGGTTTTGAGATTCCCCTGATTGTCAGGTCTCCTTTCAGCTGCCAGCTCTCGTCATCAATCTTCTCAAGGGTGGATGAAACAAAACTCATTACAGGGTGATTCTCCGAATCGAAGAAATCAGCGCTGCGGAGATGTGCATCCCTCTGTTCCGCATTTGTGAAAACTGAAGCTGTGTTTGCCTCAAAGCTGACCTTTGCTGTCTCGAAATTTTCCCCTTCAGTTTCTGCCTCAGATTTAAACTCCTTGAAACTGCCGGTTACTGTGGTGATCATCATGTGCTTCACCTTGAACTGTATCTCGCTGTGTGCGGGGTCGATAACCCATTTTGTAGTTTTCATGCAAGTATTTTCTGTTTTGTTTAACATTCATTCATCACAAATAATAACAAGCATTACCGGGTATTGTTCAATAATAGTTGCACAGGAGGATCAGGCAAGAGGCAAGAGGCAATAGGCAATAGTGTTGACAAGACATCCAATAACTGGATGATTAGCAGTATTTTCACTACTGCCTACTGCCTACTGCCTTTTTCCTTCAGATTGAGTAAGTGACTCCGGTCAGCGTCTCCGATACCTCCCACAGCTTCGCCGCGAGATCTGGTTTGTAGAGCTTCACAGGATCATCATTCAGTACCGGATGCCCTTTGGTGTTGCCCGGACCGTCAGGACCAATGAATTCACCTCCGCGAAGGTCAGGATGGGTTGCGGCATACAGGGTTGGCAACGCTCCCATGGAGGCCGGCTGAGCCACAATCCCCATCAGCGCCTTCATTATCGTACCTGTCTCCTTACCTGAGCCTCGTGAAAGCAGGTTTGTAACGCTTATCCCCGGATGACAGGCGACACTGATTGTCGATGAGCCTGCCCTCTCCAGCCTGTTCTGCAGTTCAATTGCAAAAAGGAGATTGGCAAGCTTGCTCTGACGGTAAAACTTCATGGGGCTGTACCCCTTTGAGCCGTCAAGGTTGTCAAAGTGAATTCTTGCCCGCCGTGCCGCAATGCTGCTTAATGACACCACACGAGACAGTGGAGTTGCCTGCAGCAAAGGCAGCAGGTGTGACGTAAGTGCAAAATGTCCCAGGTGGTTGGTCCCGAACTGAAGCTCGAAGCCGTCTTTGGTGCGGCTATAGGGCGGGATCATCACCCCTGCATTGTTGATTAGCACATCAAGCCTGTCATACCTCGCTGAATAGTCTTCCGCAAATTTTCTTACAGATCCAAGGTCCGCCAGGTCAAGATGCATGACTGATACCGGATTATGCCCGTTCACGGCAGTGATTGTCGCCGCGGCCTTTTCACCTTTTTCAAGATTCCGTACAGCCAGGACGATCTCCGCCCCCTTTGATACCAGTACCCTTGCGGCTTCAAAGCCTATCCCGTGGCTGGCACCGGTAACAATTATCCTTTTTCCCTTAAGTTCTCCGATCCTGTCGGATGTCCATTTATTCATGTCTGTTCATTAATATAAATAAACTGCCTGCGGCTTGCTTACAATTTTACAGAATAGGTTATGCCCAGAAGGTTCTCATATGGCGGTTTTGTGACCCGGCTGTCATTATAGATGTATTCCAGTCCGACGGTGTGCCTTTTATGAATTGTGTACTCAATGCCGACCATCGATCTCCATTTGTCAGCAACATATTCATTCGGGTTTAAGAGCTGTGAGTGCATCTCTGCATTTATATAGGGTCTGAGCGGTATTCCCCTCACATCATAGTCAATCTCTAATCTGACCCGCTGGTACCACTGAGGCTCCGCGTCTTCCGGATCTTCAATGTGTGTCTTGAACTGCTGCTGAATCCGGTATCTTACCGAGAAAGTGAACCTGGCCACTGAGGGCGCTGTGCCTTTCAGCTGGACAAACCAGCGGTGGCGCGGATGGAACCTTTCGTCCTTCTCCTTCTGGTCAATGAACCTGTAATAGATACCGGCATTGAAATAGTCATTGAACTTGTACCTCAGCCCGGGTTCAATATAAAACTTGTCAATGTTCCCGGCATTCTCGTTCGTTCTGAGGCTTGCCTCCAGGTCAGCCCTGAGCCCCTTCCAGATATCCTTCTCGGCCTTAGCCTCGTACCATATACCGTAGTCTGTCTTCTGTCCCGCGACAGCGGCAGCCAGAAGCATGGCCAGCAGTATTGCAGCAGGTCTCTTTTTAATCGTCATTGTCATCAGGTTTAACGTATCCATACTGATCGGCAAGATTAACAGCATGTCCCCTGTCCTCGTAGTAGATTATCATCCTGCAGGTATCTTTCAGAAAGTTGATCTCCCCTATCTCAACCTTTTTGATCTCCTTTAACCCTGTCCTCTCCCTGAGGTCAGCAAGCAGCTCTTCATACTTTTCAGGGACAATCAGATTTATTTTTTCATAAACAATAGACTTCGAAGAAATATGTCTCAGCAGCCATACCTTCTCCAGGCCGATTGTTATCAGAACTATTATCAGGTTTGCGAAGACAATCTCCATCCAGCCTGTTCCCGTTGTAAGGGCATTTATCACGGAGATCCCGATCACCAGGAAAAGATATGTCATCTCCTTTATGGGCATGGGATTTGTCCTGTACCTGATTATTCCGAAAATGGCAAATAGTCCCAGTGCAAATCCGATCTGCAGGCTAACGCTCTCGAGCATGAAGCAGAGCAGAAACACCACACTTGATATAAGCAGATATGTAAAGAGATAGTCTTTGCGTCTTGTAGTACTGTAGTAAAGCCATCTGACGAGGACAAGTATGACAGCCAGGTTGATCCCGAACCGTACAACAAGTTCCGGCAATCCGGTCAGACCGAACATCCCGTTCCCGGCCAATAATGCGCCGCCGTCAGTCAGCGCTGATTGCATTAAATTCATCCCTGATCTTTTTTATTTGTAAAAATTTTGGTTTCAGATTATTCTGTTTTGGTGCATTGTTAACCATCGCCATCCCTATTGCGTACTTACTGAATCCGGACTTGCGTATGCCCATCTGTTTCAGCTGGCGGAAAAACGGAGACTGAGTTGATGACTTGTCGCTCTTGATCTCTGCAATTGCCAGAAACGGCATGCTTACAGTCTCACCCCTGAGATTGTTCCACCTCAGATCATAATCTATTGTTATTCTTTCAGACTTCTCGAAGCTGACGAGAGTGATGCGCGTAAAACCCGTGTTAATCACCGCCTTCAGGTTTTCTGCTTCGGATGATAACAGCTCATTGAGAAAGAGCCGTGACTGTTCAATATGATTCATGTCACCTGGTTCCTTTTCCTGGCGTGACTTGCTGGTGCGGCCCTTGTTCGATTTCTGCTTCACCTCGAGGAACGTCAGACCGTTCGATTCGTAGGTTCTGATCCTTACTTTTGTCCTGTTAAGCTTTCCAGTAACATGCTGGTTATAAAAACGAAGGTCAGGTGTGTCAAAATAGACAGTCTTGTACCTGAATCTTCTCATTTTTCCCATTTCCAGCGCCTTGTATTCCTTCTGAACATTCGCAAGGAGATGGGGAAGCCTGCTGACCGGGAAAAGATATTTTGTATCCACACGGTTCATGTACCTGACGGTTCCCATCTCATCAAGTTCAACTGGCTCAAACTCTTTCAGTATCTGAGCTATGTTTGCGTACGCATCCAAAATATCTTCAGGGCTGGTTTAGATTCACACTTCGAAAGGCATCGCAAAAGTATTATAATCGCATTAAAAATAACGACTCCTGAGCGAATGATATTTCAGCCAGGGTTTAAATTAAAGTTAATAATCATTAAACGGAGAATGGCGGCGTTACTCACCGGTTGACGGGAATCTCCATTTCGAATTGGCTGAAGTCTGATGTTCATTCCGTATTATCTCCCTGACAATTGACATTATCTCCGGGTGGCCGGCTGAGATGTCTGTCATTTCATGAGGGTCATTTTCAAGGTCATAGAGTTCGAAAACCATATTTCCCCCGTGCATCCCTTTCCGGAGGGCTTTGAATCTGCCTGTTATCACGGCTTGCTGGCCTCCGTACTCCGGAAACTCCCAGTACAGATGCTCATGCTGCTTTTGTTTTCCGCCCCTTAGTGCAGGCAGGAAACTTAATCCGTCAGTCACTTCCGGTATCGTGGCCCCTGTTATTTCGCACAGGGTTGGCATGAAATCCTGGAATGCTGAAACATGGTCACTCACACTTCCGGGTTCAGTCACTCCGGGCCACGATACAATCAGGGGTACCCTGATGCCTCCCTCGTTGAGTGATCCCTTTCCGAATCCCTCCGAGCCCCTGAAAGGATTTGCACTGCCGAACCATTCAGGGTCCGTTCCGGCGCTCCATGCGGGACCGTTGTCACTTGTAAAAAAGATTATTGTATTCTCATAAAGTCCTTTTTCCTTCAGATGTGTCATTAGCCTGCCCACCTGGTTGTCGAGGTATGAAATCATTGCAGCGTATGTGGCACGCGGATACCTTACCGGAAAATACCCTTCGTTGCCCGTGTAGGGTTTTTCTTCACCGAACTTTTCGTGATACATATCTACCCATTCAGCCGGCGCCTGCAGTGCCAGATGCGGTATCGGGGTGGCCCAGTAGAGGAAGAACGGCTTTTCACCGCAGGAGTCAATGAATCCGATAATCTCTTCGAACATCAGGTCAGGAGAATAATCGGTGAGGTTGAACTTATCATAGGAATCGCTGTTGAGCGGATCAGCTCCCGGGTCAAAGCCGGTGTGGGGCGCCAGGGTGTCATTGTGCAGCCATACCCTTCTGTTGTTGCGCCAGAGATGAGTCGGATAATATGTATGTGCCAGTCTCTGGCAGTTATACCCGTAGAAGAAGTCAAAACCCTGTCTGAGGGGGCTCCCGCCCGTATGAGGTGCTCCCAGGCCCCACTTGCCAACGGCTCCTGTTATGTAACCCTGCTCCCGAAGAATTGAAGCGATTGTTATTGTGCTGTCTGAAAGCGGTCTCTGTCCTTCAAGAGAGGAGTCGGCTATCATCGCCCTGTAGCTCCATACGTCACCACGCTCCGGCCATTCGTCGTTTCCTCTTACCTGGGAGTGACCGGTATGCATCCCGGTCAGAAGCACGCAGCGTGACGGCGCACAGACAGGTGATCCAGCATAGTGATGCGTGAATCGTAATCCCTCAGCTGCCAGCCTGTCAATATTGGGAGTTTCTGTTTTTGCCTGTCCGTACGGTCCTGTGTCACCATATCCCAGGTCATCGGCAATTATCAGAATAATATTGGGTCTTCCATTTTCAGACCCGCTGCAGCCGGCAACTGCAATGGCCGCTGCCAGGAGAACCCCGGCGGACCACATCCGTCGTTTCAGTTTCATGGAATCAGAATCCCCTGAACCAGGCCTGAAACTGGTCACCTAACCAAGGGACGGGTCTCTGCTCACCCTGTATTGACCAGATGAAACTCATCAGCCACCCCACAAAGAGGAGTATACCGCCAACTGCCCATATCACGGGACCAACTATCGGTAAAACCCTCAGAATTGTCAATCCCAGCCATATTATTATAAATCCGAGATTCTGCCTGATATAAAAACTGGCAAGTTCCTCCTTCTTGCTTGAATTGACAATGAGGGCAATTATCCACCCGATCACGAACAGGTGTGAAACGATAGCCTTCGTCTTTGCATCCATCATATTTCGATTTAGGTTCATCCAAAAATAGCCATAAAAGCATCATTCAGCCAGATATTTGAAAAAAAATCAACTGAAATGACCGGATTGAGACACGGGTCCGGATGATTGTATATTTTTGTGCGCTGAAATCCCCGTACATGGACTATATTATTTCTCACACTGGTGAATTTGCCGCCCTTGCAGTGGCAATCTTCTGGACCGTTACAGCACTGGCTTTCGAATCAGCCAGCCGTAAAGTGGGTTCCCTTACGGTAAATATTATCAGGCTGGGACTGGCCTTCCTTTTCATAGGGGTCTATACCCTCATTGCGCGAGGTCACTTTCTCCCCGTTGATGCCAGCGCCCACAACTGGATATGGCTTGGACTTTCAGGGATTGTAGGACTGGTTCTGGGCGATTATTATCTCTTCCGTTCCTACCCGCTGATCGGATCGCGGTTTTCAATGCTTATAATGACCCTGGCTCCTCCGCTGGCTGCCATATTCGGATATTTCATCCTGGGTGAGTCTCTGAATATCATGCAGATGACAGGAATGATAATTGTGATTTTCGGAATCAGCCTGGCCATCTTTAAAAAACCCGTCAGGGGAGAACGGCTCTCAATAAAGATAGCCCCGGCGGGATTGCTTTTTGCTTTCATAGGAGCCATTGGCCAGGGCCTCGGAATAGTCCTGAGCAAGTATGGAATGAATGATTATAATGCATTCGCCTCTACACAGATACGAATAATTGCAGGCATTGCAGGTTTCTCAATTATAATAACCCTTCTAAGGCGCTGGGGTAATGTGGCAACTGCATTGAAAAGCTCTCCTGCCATGAAGCCTCTTTTACTGGGAGCTTTCTTTGGTCCTTTCCTGGGTATTTCGTTTTCCCTTCTTGCGGTAAAGCATACCCAGGCAGGCATAGCATCAACAATAATGGCTATCGTGCCTGTACTGATACTTGCCCCGTCAGCATGGATCTACAAGGAGAAGATAACTCCCGTTGAGATTGCCGGAGCGATAATCAGCGTTGCGGGCGTAGCATTTTTCTTTATCTGATAATCTGAAGCAGGCCGGAACTTCTGCTCCAAGACATGCCTCTGCTGTCCGGATCACCTGGCCCCCAGTCACTCCGTGATTGCTCTGAGCAGCATTCCGTCAACATCCTCGGTGTACTCCCAGAACATCACCCCTGCCAGTCCCTTTTCCTTAAGGTATTGCATTCTCTCTGCAATAGACACTTCATCCTCGTACGAGATAAAGACTGAGTCTCTTTCGTTCCAGAGGAACGGTGAGGCAGCCGATGAGTCGTAGTATCTTGTAAAAGCAGGATCAGCAAGCGCTTTCAGTACTTCCGCGTAAGGCATGCCTGCCCCCGTTGTGGCTGCTTCACGGTAGAGGCCGTTATTTACAGGCTCCACACCTTTCCATATCCTGCCATAGAATGGAAGGCCGATATTCAGTTTCGACGCAGGTACTCCAGCATTGAGATGCAGCTCCACTGCCCTGTCGGTGGCATCGCCGTCAGGAGAATCCCATGATGAGACCCGCAGGTTTGCGTGGTGCCCTGTCTGATAACTGGCCCCGTGATGAAAGTCATATGTCATTATATTAATGAAATCAAGATAATTTGACAGCGGCCCGAGCTCAGTGTTGGCTGCATATACCTCACTGGCGCCAGTAGCAATTGTAAGCAGGTACTTCTCCTTCCTGCCCTCAGCGGCCGCAAGGGAATCAATATGCTCCCTGACGCACTCAAGCATCAGTGTGAAGTTATGCACGTCCTCAGGCCTGTATGTATTTCCGGCTCCGGGATGATTCGGGTATTCCCAGTCGATGTCAATCCCGTCAAGGGAATATTCCTTGATGAACTTCGCGGCGCTTGCCGCGAAACGGTTACGGGAAGAATCAGTAAGGGCTGCATCTGAAAAATTGCCTGACCATCCCCAGCCTCCGACAGAGACGAGGATCTTTAGATCATGATTCTTCTTTTTCAGGGCCGTCAGTGCCCTGATATCATCTGCATTCATGTCAGTGTTGTCAATGCCTTCGCTTCCGAACCTCACCTCCCCATCGATTATGTTCGCAAAGGCATAGTTTATATGCGTCAGGCTTGAGGCCTCAATCTGTGAGAAATCATAGTTCCTGAAACCGGCCACATACGCAACGACCATATAATCAGGAGAAGCGTCCCTGCTGCCACACGATGCGGCCATCAATGCCAGGGACGAAAGGATGAAGACAAGGCTTTTTTTCATATACTATGAATCTTTCGGGTTACTGCAATTTATAAAAAATTACAAATCAGTTGTGCATTGGGCAATCACAGCATGTCATTTGCGTTATCCGTTATATTTGTTCCGGAAACTAATCCCGGAATCCATGACTGAAAAAGAATTTGACAATGAAGTAAAGCGGCTTTTTGATGAGCATGAGAAGCTTATCAGCATGCCCAATATAAAGAAGGAAGGCGGTAACGGCATCTTCGACAGGTACCTTCATCCGATAATCACCCGCGACCACACGCCGGTATTCTGGAGGTATGACCTTGATTACCGCAGCAACCCTCATCTGATGACGCGCCTCGGCATCAACACAACCTTCAACGCCGGCGCAATAAAGCATGACGGGAAGTACTGCCTGGCGCTGCGCACCGAAGGATTCGACGTAAAATCATTTTTTGCCGTAGCAGAGAGCTCCAACGGAATAGACCGCTGGCGCTTCCGCAACCATCCGATTGTTATGCCTGTAACCGGTGACCCGGAGATGAATGTATATGACATCCGGCTGACCAGGCATGAAGATGGCTGGATTTATGGCCTCTTCTGCGCAGAGCGAAAAGACTGGAGCAAACCTGACGATTCATCAGCGGCACTTGCCAGCTGCGGAATAGCCCGGACCAGGGACCTTGACACCTGGGAGCGGCTTGACGACCTGAAATCGGAAGCGGCACAACAGAGAAACTGTGTACTCCATCCCGAATTCGTCAACGGCAAATACATGATCTACACAAGACCCCAGTCAGGTTTTATCGAGACCGGTGACAGCGGAATATCAGCAGGATTCTGTGACAGCATGGAGCATGCAGTGCTTGGAGAGGAGATACTTGTGGATCCGCGGCAATATCATACTGTAAAAGAGGTGAAGAACGGCCAGGGCCCGGCACCGCTGAAGACAGAATACGGGTGGATTCACCTTGCCCATGGCGTAAGAAGAACGGCAGCCGGACTGCGTTACACCCTCTACCTCTTCATGACCTCCCTGGAAGAGCCTTGGAGAGTCATCAGAAGACCTTCCGGGCACTTCCTGGAACCGCTTGATGATGAGAGGGTAGGCGATGTCTCGAACGTGGTTTTCAGCAACGGGTGGATTACCGGTGATGATGGCACGGTCTTTGTTTACTATGCCAGCTCAGATACAAGAATGCACGTGGCAACGACAACAATAGATAAACTGATTGATTATGTGATGAATACGCCGGAAGACGCCGGCCGCACCCAGTTGTGTGCAGCACAGCGTGACCGGATGATAGAAAATAACCTGAAAATAATGGCTCAGAAATATCCATATATCAGATTTTGATTTATGTTTGCGCCTCAAATTCCGGGCATAGATTTCATCGTCTGAAAAAGTGTTGTGAATAACTCGCGCACAGACAGGTTATGAAATTGAAAACCAGGTATTATCAGGCACTGTTTGCATGTTAATATCTTTTGACCGGAGCAGAAACCGCAGGTTTTCCAATTAATAACTTAGCGGAAATTTTATGAAACATTTTAATAACTAAAACGAATAATTAACAACCAGAAAAAAAGGTAAAGTATTTTACCGAAGTATGAACGCTAACAGAAAAGAGGCAACGGCTGCTCGTGTTGAGAGCCGCCTCATGGGTTGTTCTTCTGATGAAGAACCTGGCGCGGGTACCATGATCTTCCCGCAGATCGGATCCCACGATCGTTTAGTTAGCAACCGGAGTTCGGAATTCATACGCCGCTACTTCCCTCTTGCAAATGCTGAATCCTGGAATGACTGGCGCTGGCAGCTGCGCAACTCTTTCACTACTGCCGAGGCCCTCTCACGTGTCATGACACTGACCGATGACGAGATCAATACCCTCAACAGGCTGAAGGGCAGGCTGCCGCTAAGGATCACTCCATATTACCTGTCTCTCATTTACGACTCACAGCCGTTGTCACCGCTTCGCCGGACAATGATACCAACGAGTGACGAGATGATAATCACCGATGCCGAGAAGGCTGACCCTCTCAACGAGATGGGAAGCAGCCCGGTACCCGGAATTGTTCACCGTTATCCTGACAGGGCCCTCTTTACAGTGACCCAGTTCTGCTCGTCATACTGCAGGTACTGCACCCGCTCACATTCAGTGGGCAAGCTGGGCCATCTTACAAAGGGCGAATGGGAACTGGCTTTCGATTATCTCAGGGAGCATACCGAGATACGTGACGTCATCATCAGCGGAGGTGACCCTCTCACGATGAATGACAGCAAGATTGAGTACCTGCTTTCTAACCTGAGGGCAATAAAGCACATCGAAATCCTGAGGATCGGAACGAAAGTCCCGGCCGTCCTGCCCCAGAGGATCACCCCGCAGCTTGTCAACATGCTGAAGAAGTACCATCCGCTCTTCCTGAGTGTCCACTTCACCCATCCCGATGAGATGACCCCCGAGACCCGCAAGGCGTGCGAGATGCTGGCAGATGCAGGTATGCCGCTGGGAAGCCAGACTGTACTGCTCAAGGGCATCAACGATGACCCGGCAACAATGAAGAGCCTCATGCAGAAGCTCCTCACCGTGCGCGTGAGGCCTTACTACATCTATCAGTGTGACCTTATACCGGGCTCAAGCCACTTCAGGACAACAATAGAAAAGGGTATTGACATTATAGAGAACCTCCGCGGACATACAAGCGGTTACGCAGTACCCCAGTTCGTGGTTGACGCCCCCGGCGGAGGAGGTAAGATTCCAATCCTGCCAGCTTATGTCGTAGAGAGCGGACCTGAAAAATGGGTTCTCAGAAACTATAAAAAGAACCGCTACACTTACCCCAACAAAAAGTAGCTTAGGGATGAGGATAGGACTCACGTATGACCTCCGTTCGTGGTACCTTGAACGGGGTTATACAATGGACGAGACGGCTGAATTTGACAAGGAGGAGACCGTGGTCGCCCTTGAGAATGAACTTGTACGCCTCGGCTACGAAACCGTACGCATAGGAAATATCTTTCAGCTGGTTGAAAAACTGGCAGCCGGCGAACGGTGGGATATGGTGTTCAACATAGCGGAAGGCCTGTATGGCGACGGCCGTGAGTCGGTTGTCCCCGCCCTGCTTGACCAGTACAGGATACCGTATGTCTTCAGCGGACCGGTTGTGATGGGAGTTTCCCTGAATAAATACCTTACCAGGCTTGTGGTTGCTGCCGCCGGTGTACCTGTGTGCCCCGGCATGATCGCCAATTCAGTCCGTGACCTGGATCATATGACTTCTCTTGAGTTCCCTCTCTTCGTCAAACCGGTGGCCGAGGGTACCGGAAAAGGTATTACCACCAGAAGCGTTGTAAGGGACCGTGAGTCGCTGGTTAAACTCGTCAGCGAGTTGCTTGAAGCTTATAACCAGCCGGTGCTGATCGAAGAGTATCTCCCCGGAAGGGAATTCACTGTGGGTGTCACCGGCAACGGCGCTGAAGCGAAAGTCACCGGAGGGATGGAGGTGATCTGCAGGGATAACCTTCCTTACTCGGTTGAGGTTAAGGAAAACTATGAGAATTATGTTCAGTACAGGGTTTATGATGAGGAACTGAAAGCCGGGTGCGATGCAGTTGCCCTTGGCGCATGGCGTGCCCTGGGAGCCGTTGATGCAGGCCGTGTTGACATGAAGGCCGACCGCCACGGAAGGATGTGCTTCATAGAAGTCAACCCGCTGGCCGGACTGAACCCCGTTCACTCGGATCTGCCGATGCTTTCACGCATGAACGGACTTGCCTTCAGTGCACTGATAGAGATTATTATGAACTCGGCTAAAAAACGTTACGGACTATCATAATGACAAAAAGGTGCCTGATAATATACAATGAACCGGCTCCTGATGCCCTGCCGGACGAACTCGATGTCCTTGACCAGGTGAATTTTATTGATGAGACCCTGCAAAGCCTGGGATATGAAGTTGAGTGCCGTGGAATAACAGACAATTTTTTCAGTGAAATCGCAGAAATTGCCGGCGAACAATTTGAATTCGTATTCAACCTGGTGGAGTCGGTTGGCAAGAAGGCGGAGATTCTCTATTTCATCCCCGGACTTCTGAACATGCACCATATACCCTACTCCGGATGCCCGGTGGAGGCCACATTCATTACCGCCAGCAAGGTGCTTGCGCGGAAAATCATGAAAGCCAACGGTATACCCGTTGCAGGAGGCTATAAAGTGTCAGAAGCCTCGCAGCTTGTTCATGGAAAGAAATACATTCTGAAACCGGTATGGGAAGACGGATCACTTGGAATTACAGAGGAATCAGTCTTTACATATAACGGCATCATTCCGGGAATACTGAAGGACAAGACCGACCGTCACTGGTTCATCGAGGAGTTCATTGAGGGAAGGGAGTTCAATGTAAGCGTCAAGGCTGGTCCTGACGGCCCTGAGATGCTTCCGCCGGCTGAGATGCTGTTCAATAACTACCCGGATGATATCCCCCGGATAGTAAGCTATAAGGCGAAGTGGGTGGAGGATACCTTCCAGTATGAAAACAGCAGGCGCAATTTTCCTGGTGACCTTAGCGAAAGGCTCATGAATAACCTTAGGGCTGCCGTTGACGGATGCTGGCATACATTCGGCCTTAAGGGATATGCACGCGTAGACATGAGGGTAGACGCCGATGAAAATGTATATGTGCTCGAAGTCAATGCTAACCCGTGCATCTCACCTGACAGTGGATTCATCTCTGCAGCGGTGCACGCAGGTTATACACATCAGGAGATAATCAGACACATAATCAATGACCTTAACCGCTGACAGAAATTATGCCTGAGATTTCATTTGAGATATTACCGTCCGACAGGCCCGCACTGGAAAAGATACTTGCCTCTTCCGGGTTTTTTTACGATTTCGAGATAGAGGTGGCCCTGTCTCTTGCTGATGAGACCCTGGCAGAGGGAGAGGAAAAAAGCGGTTATTACTGGGTTAAGCTTCTTGAAAACGGAGAGGTGATTGGATTTGCCAATTTCGGACCCAACCCTTCATCCGTCCACTCCTGGGATATTTACTGGCTGGCAATACTGCAGGAGCACCGTAATAAACATTACGGCTCCGTAATACTCAGGGAGACAGAGGAAAGAATAAGATCCCTCGGAGGCAAAATTGCCTGGATTGAAACTTCAGGAAGACCACTTTATGAACCCACGCGGCATTTCTACCTTAAGACTGGGTATGAGCTCGAGGCTACCCTCCGCGAGTTCTACGGTCCCGGTGACCCGAAACTGGTTTACCGAAAAGAGTTATGAAAGGTCTCTGGTCAATCCTGCTGCTGATTGTTTCAAACTCATTCATGACAGTTGCCTGGTATGGTCATCTCAAGTACCAGAACGTATCAAAGAATGCACTGCTGGGACTGGCTGGTATTGTGCTGGCCAGCTGGGGGATAGCGCTGTTTGAGTATTTCTTCCAGGTGCCGGCAAACAGGATAGGTTACCGCGGGACCGGCGGGCCATTTTCACTTGTAGAGCTCAAGATCATCCAGGAGGTGATCTCTATTTCAGTATTCGTTGTATTTACCCTTCTCTTCTTCCGCACCGAGACATTCAAGCTCAATCATCTCTTTGCCTTCATGTGCATCCTGGGTGCAATATACTTCACCTTCAAAGGCTAGCAAGTTTTTCGCAGGCTTCCTTAATCTGACTCTCGCTTACATCGAGGTGAGTGACCATCCTGATACTTCTGTCACCTGTCTTCAGTGCAAGTATTCCCATGGCCTTTAATTTTTCAAGGAATTCTGATGCCTTGTTTTCCGGCTTCAGGGTGAAGATTATAATGTTGGTTCCTCCGTAATTCACCCTTTCAGTCAGGCTGCATTCTTTAAGTGCTTCTGCCAGTGCCAAAGCTTTCCGGTGGTCATCGGGCAGGCGTGAAATGTTGTTTTTCAGTGCATATATTCCTGCTGCGGCAATATAACCTGCCTGCCTCATGGCGCCTCCGAACACCTTCCTGATACGTGCTCCCTGCCTTATAATCTCACGGTTTCCGATAAGCACCGAGCCTACCGGTGCTCCAAGTCCTTTCGAGAGGCAGATTGATATTGAATCGAAGAGAGCCCCGTATTCTTCCGGCTTCCTGCCGTCGGCAGCCATCGCATTGAAGAGCCTGGCCCCGTCAAGATGGAATCCAAGGTGCCTGCTGTCACAGAGTTCCCTGATGCGCTTCAGCTCCATTAAATCCCAGCAGGCGCCGGCGCCTCTGTTGACTGTGTTTTCCACTTCCACAAGGCGGGTGAATGCCCTGTGAGGGTCATCCGGATTGTTGATATGCTGCTTTACGTCCTCCACAGTAAAGGTGCCGTTTTCGGTGTCAATGAGGGCAACGGAAGCACCCGAATTAAATGCCACACCACCACCTTCAAACAGGTAGATGTGGGCCATCCGGCTGCAGATTACCTCGTCGCCGGGCCTGGTGTGCGCCTTGATTGCTATCTGGTTCGTCATCGTTCCTGACGGGCAGAAAAGAGCACCGTCCATACCGAACATGTCTGCGGCCATCCGTTCAAGCTCATTGACTTCCGGGTCCTCCCCGAAGATCATATCACCGACACTGGCCTTCATCATCCGTTCGAGCATACCAGCCGATGGCCGGGTAACTGTATCACTGCGCAAATCAATCATCTTATTATGAATTGGAGATCCTAAGATAGTTCATTTTCATCCCTCCTTCCGTGCAGGCATGACACTTCAGTGAAAATTCAATATATTTAACATTCTATTGAAGATGAGTTGCACCATGGAGGTAAGAATAGAGTCAGGCTGGAAAGCAAAGCTCAGCGGGGAATTTGAAAAGGAGTATTTCGCCGTTTTGACGGAGTTTGTGCGACAGGAGTACCGCAACGAACAGGTCTTCCCTCCCGGAAACAAAATCTTCAGCGCGTTTGACCTCTGCCCCTTTGACAGTGTAAGGGTTGTGATAATAGGTCAGGATCCGTATCATAATTACGGGCAGGCACACGGACTCTGTTTTTCAGTAAATGACGGAACAGAATTTCCTCCCAGCCTGGTGAATATTTTCAAGGAATTGAACCGCGACCTCGGGGTGCCCGTGCCGAAGTCGGGCAATCTCGAACGCTGGGCCCGCCAGGGTGTGCTTCTTCTCAACGCGATACTGACTGTCAGGGCCCACCAGGCACTTTCACACCAGAACAGGGGCTGGGAAAGGTTCACCGATGCTGCCATCAGTGTTCTTAACCGAGACAGGGAGAACCTCGTATTCATGTTGTGGGGCGCCTATGCACAAAACAAGGGGGCATCAATTGATCAGTCAAAGCACCTGGTACTCAGCACTGTACACCCTTCTCCCCTTTCTGCGTCGCGCGGCTTTTTCGGCTGTTCGCACTTCAGCCGGTGCAATGAATGGCTGGCAGCCAGGGGATTGGAACCAATAAACTGGTGAACTGTTCCTGATTCAACCAAAAATGTTGTAATGTATTTTCGCGGAGGCGACCGCCTCTGTCAATGGTCAGCCTTCCAGGCCCCGCCTGATTACCTCAGTAAGCCAGTCTGTGTCTTCGTAACCGACCGACAGCCTGATCATTCCGGGTTCCGGATACCTGGTGCCCCAAACAGCCTCAACCGGCATCAGTATCGTATGGTTATCACCCAGGGTAGGAATAAGCCTAATTTCGGGATAAACAGAAGCAATGAATTTATCGCGGTTCTTTCTCTTTGCCTCAGGCGAAGCTCCGGCAAGGTCGAAAGTGATCATCGCACCGTAGCCCTTCCCTCCCGTCAGGTCTTTCGCTGCCCCGTGGGTACCATGGCTTTCAAGTCCCGGGTAAAGCACCCTGGCTACCAGGTCTGACGACTCCAGCACTGATGCCACCGCTGCCGCATTTTCACACTGCTTCCTGAAACGCAGACTGAATGATGCCATCTGAGTCTGAAGGCGGTATGCATCATCCGGCGAGAGCATGTGTCCTACAAACTTACGATATTCTACAGCGCTCTGCATCAGTTTATCGTTGTTGCCGCA
>ERZ1645192.747-NODE-747-length-27205-cov-9.887882_pt1 | contig 27205 bp, 22 predicted proteins | sample MGYA00575354_ERZ1645192 | MGnify/ENA primary metagenome ERZ1645192 (study PRJEB40844, sample SAMN11349763) | freshwater sediment metagenome | isolation source: river sediment | host: Sediment | place: India: Faizupur Khadar , New Delhi | collected 2017-02-21 ... | reverse complement strand
TCAAATAGCACCATCGGTCACAAATGAAGCGTATTGGAGAAAGCAAAATGAGAAAAGTTAAAGTACAGGATGCGATTGGTCAAGCATTGTGCCATGATATTACCGCCATCATGAGCGACGGCTTTAAGGGCGTGAAATTTCACCGGGGGCATGTCATCACGGAGCAGGATATTCCAGCCTTGCTCGATGTCGGTAAGAATCACGTGTACATCTGGGAACCGGAAGCGGACGAAGTGCACGAGGATGACGCGGCTCTGGCAATCACGAAAGCTGTATGCGGTGATAACCTCACAACCAGCGGACCCACAGAGGGAAAAATTTCAATCAGCGCCAAGGTTGAAGGCCTTTTTCATGTGAACAGTGACGCGCTGCGGTTGATCAATAGTGTTGAGGACTTTACGATACCCTGCAGACCGGATTTCACCCCGGTTTCGGCGGGCGAAAAGCTGGCGGGACCTCGGATTGTGCCCTTGGTGACGAAACGGGCGAATGTGGAGGCGGCTGTCGCGATCGCTCAAAACGCTTTTCCTGTATTCTCTGTGTTGCCCTTCAAGCCGCTTAGAAGCGCGGTCATCATCACCGGAAGCGAAGTCTACGATGGACGCATTCAGGATAGCTTCGAACCCATCATGAGAAAAAAGCTGCAGCGGTTTCATGCTGATATTTTGGGTGTCACAAAGTGCCGCGATGACGTGGATATGATCCTCACAGCGATTGAAGGTTACATACGAGATGGGGCGGAATTGATCTTGTTAACGGGCGGCATGTCAGTGGACCCGGATGACCTAACCCCGACCGCGATCAGGTTGAGCGGGGCAAAGGTGATCACCCAGGGTGTGCCGATGCAGCCGGGCAATATGCTGATGATTGCAAAACTGGGCAAAACCATGCTGATGGGCGTTCCCGGCGCATCTATGCACTCGCCGATTACCAGCCTGGACGTCTTCCTGCCGCGGGTCTTCGCCGGTGTGGAGATTACCCGGGAAGGTATTGTGGGGATGGGGGTTGGCGGCTTGTGCGCGGCTTGTGCCGAGTGCACCTGGCCAACCTGCTACTTTGGGTTGTAGATTAAGGGTCCGGTTGTGCTGCTCCTTTCCGAATTTTGGTAATTATCCGCTGGCTCATCGATGTGAGTCTGGGTTATGGCGTTGAGTATTACGTGCAAGGAGGTGTAATCTCGCTTCGGGTTGATTGCGAAGTGCAAGACAATTGGAAGACACTCCTTGCGGGACGCTGCAAGTCGAGAACGACCATGCCGGACCCCCTGTGGCAATGTGACTCATTAGCAACGATGAAGGGTCAGAAAGTCACGCTGATTGTGTGCCAAATTTATTGATAAGGGCGATGACCTCGTCTTTTGTAATTACCTTACCAGCGGAAACAACTTTTTTTCCTAACACTAACGCCGGAGTAGACATTACCCCATACGCTGCAATTGCCGCGAAATCCGTGACATGGGCAACGGTTGTGTCCATGCCGAGTTCCGCTAATGCCGCTATTGTGTTGGTCTCCAACTCATTGCATTTCTTGCAGCCGGAGCCCAGGATTTTTACCACAGCCTCCTCGTTCTGCGACAGTTGTGCCGGTTTCACGATATCGGCACTTTCTACACAACCACATATCTTTTCTGTCTCTTTCCTTCTTCCGAACAATGCCATAGCGATAATCTCCAATCAAAAAAGAAATTCCAGTGCGTTGAAAAGGTAACCCACCAAAACAATTCCAACCGTGCAAATCCCGATGAACAGGGCGAGAAGCTTCGGTTTTACAGCCTTGCGCAGCATAATCATGGACGGCAGCGACAAAGTGGTAACAGCCATCATAAAGGCGAGTATAGCCCCAAGTTGAGCTCCATTTGCGTATAAAGCTTCGGCTACGGGAATCGTGCCGAAAATATCGGCATACATGGATATACCAACCAGAGTCGCCAGAATTACCGAAAACGGATTGTTATCTCCGAGAACCTGTTCAATCCAACTTTCGGGAATCCAATTGTGGATAAGCGCACCAATACCAACGCCAATAAGAATATAAGGGAATACTTTCTTGAATGTATCCCGCATCTGCTCCCAAGCGTACTGCAATCGATCACGATGGGTAAGCTTGGTAGTTTCGATGTCAACCAAACCTGGCGTAGTTATGTATTCCTCCACATATTTTTCCATGTGAAGCATTTCGATAATTGTGCCGCCAACCACTGCAATTACAAGACCAAACACAACGTAAATGAGCGCGATTTTCCAGCCGAATATGCTCATAAGAAGCACCAGCGAACCGAGATCTACCATCGGGGAGGAAATTAGAAATGAAAATGTCACTCCTAAGGGCAACCCCGCGCTGGTAAAGCCGATAAAAAGTGGAATGGAAGAACAGGAGCAAAACGGGGTAATTGTGCCCAAAAGGGCAGCGACACAGTTTGCTCCTACCCCACGAAACCGCCCCAAAATTTTCCTGCTGCGTTCCGGGGGGAAGAAACTTTGAATATATGAAATCCCAAATATCAGGACACAAAGCAGAATAATTATCTTGATGACATCATAAACAAAAAATTGAATGCTGCTTCCAACCCTTGTGGTTATGTCCATACCCAGAGCTGTGAGCAAGCTGCCAATAGAGGCATTCAGCCACTTCATGCCGAGAATCTGGTATTGAAAAAAGTCCCATACTACCTGCATACGACTTCACCAACACTTCTCTCCACGGCTGAGACTGTTGTTAGCTCACGCAAAAGTTTTTGCGCGGCTTTCACCCCATCGGGCGATATGGAATAATAGGTCCATTTCCCTTCCTTTATCCCCACAACGATGTCACTTTCGCAAAGAATTTTCATGTGGTGTGAAAGCGTAGGCTGGCTTATTTGGAGATCTTTTAACAATACACACGCGCACTTCTCCCCGGTCTGCAGTAGTTCCAGGATCTGGAGACGATTTTCATCGCAAAAGGCTTTGAAAACCTTTGCATTTTCTGTAAACTTATTTTCCAAATCAATCACCTCATATCGATAGAAATCAATCCGAAAAAATTATAATCACATATCGAAATTTGTCAATATGAATATTTTGAGATCGTACTTAATGGGCAGGTTTTGGGGGATACCGCATCATCAGTGGATGACGCAAGCAACAGATGTGCCGTGAAACCCGTTACATAAGGATAAATACATGTGGGGCTGACCGGTGGCCTACATTAAAACATCCTTCTTCCTGAACGGCAAGAATTGGGGATGTGTCGGTATATCCCCAGCGGATTGGGAATGCTGGTTCAATCAAGCAATGAGCCGCAATACTCGCACAGTTTCCCCTTGGAAATTGCGCCGCAACTTTTACAGCGTTTCGGTTCTTCCGCTTTTGTCTGAAATGCAATTTCTTTTTCTCTAAGTTCGGCTTCCCGGGCGTTTACCTTTAGATCGGCTTCCCTTTCGGTTTTCTTTTGCCGCGCAGCTCTTATCGACGGGTAGTACTGCTTAACCAACAACGCAGTTCCAATCAGTATACTAATGAGCGCGGTTCGTCCATCCGTACCAATACTGCCAAATCCGCCTATAAGGAAAAAAGCCGCAACGAAAATTTTCCAATTAGCCCTAAACCAGGATTTTTGTCGAGGTAGATAGACAATTTCGCCGTTAAGGCTTCCTGATGCCACAACATTATTGGAACATGATTGGCAGAGGTACCGATTCCCATCGTATGCCCCCCCTGATTTCCCGAAGTCAAACTTCCTGCCGCAAACTTTACAAATTACCCATTGAGATTGCCTGCCCATAGTCACCCCAGATAAGTTTGTGAATTTCCAGAAAGTATACCACTCCGGGCGGCAAACACGAGAGGAATCCCGCGGGAATGAGAACGGTTACAGGCGTTTTTTTTGGGGTTCTTAGTTGACACAATTCAGATAAACCTCTCAGGACCTACCAAGCCGCCGCCGCAAGATCGTCCGCCTGATTTTCCGCACCGGCAAAGGCGGATGATATAATCATTCAAATAACTTACCAGAGGTGCTCATGGAAGATTTTATTACGATCGCACAAATCGACGCGGCAGCGGATGCCGTCAGGGCGCGTATTCATACCCAACCCGAGTTCGCGCTGATCCTCGGTTCCGGACTGGGTGAGTTGGCTGATTCGGTAGAAAACCCCACCATCATCCCCACCCGCGAAATTCCCCACTGGCCTGTTTCGACCGTGCCAGGGCATAAGGGGCGTTTGATCATCGGGCAGCTCGAGGGCAAAGAGGTTCTCGTTTTGCAGGGGCGAACGCACTACTACGAAGGTCACTCCGTCTCAAAAATTGGTCTGCCGATCCGCGTAATACAGCGGTTGGGCATCAAAACTCTGATTATTACCAACGCTTCCGGCGGACTGAAGGACGACTTTTATCCAGGCGACCTGATGCTGATCAAAGATCATCTTGCCCTTTTACCCATGGCTGGCGAGAATCCACTGCGGGGACCCAACCTGGACGAATTTGGCCCACGTTTCCCTGATATGAGCGCGATTTATAACCCCGAACTGATCCAGCTCGCCGAAGAAGTCGGCGAATCGCTTGATCTGAAGCTCAAAAAAGGTGTTTACGTCTGCCTATCCGGACCGTCGTTTGAAACTCCCGCGGACTGCCGTTTCCTAAAGATGGTCGGCGTGGACGCGGTGGGCATGTCTACCGTTCCGGAGGCGATTGTTGCCAAGCATGGCGGCATGAATATCCTCGGGGTTGCTACCATTACCAATAAAATCGATCCTGATGGCACCAACAAAGCAACCCATCAGGAGGTGCTCGAGGTTGGCGATAAACTCGCTCCGAACCTGATGCGCCTGTTGAAGGGCGTGCTTCGCCGACTTTAGTCGTTCAAAAGCCAAGCAGTATGGAATACGTCATCAAATTTCTGGCGGATTTTGAAGTCCCGATTTATCTGATTCTCGGGATTGTTGCTGTTGTGTACCTGCGGCGGATTGTAATATCGCTCGAGGAGAAGCGTACAGCAATCTTCGGATTGGAACGCGAAGCCGCCCAACAAAAGGTGACCTCCGCCGCGTCGATCCTCATCCTGGTTGGTCTGCTAACTGTGATGGAGTTCGTTGTGGCGACTTTTTTGGCAGGGGAGCTTTCGCAGCAGGCAACTTTTGCCACCCCCACGATCGAGGTGCTCACCACCCCCACAACCACCCTGCTCGGTCCGGTTCCGACCGACGCGACTCCGACGCCTACGCTTTATCCTCAGGCGCAAATTGAGGGGATTGACTCGTATTGTGTGAACGACGTGCTCGAGATTGGAAGCCCGAAGCATGATGGAGAGGTAAGCGGAGTGGTTGAGATTGTTGGGTCGGTGAATACACCTTCGCTCGGTTCCTATCGCTACGATTTTTCGACGATGGGAGAGCCCAACTGGCAGACGATTGCAGCCGGCAGTGGAATGCACATCGATGAAAACCTCGGAAGTTGGTATACCAGCAACCTGGATCCCGGACCATACATGCTGCGGCTGGCGGCACTGGATAACCAGGGCAACGAAACGTCAGCATGTGTTATTGTTGTTAATGTGATAGCAGATGATTAAGAGGGTGAGATGGCAAAATTAAAAATTCTGGTCGCAACCCGCACGCACATGGAAAAAATGATGGCAATGGACCACCGCGTCAACACGGTCTACTCTTATCGGCTGCAAACCAGCCAGGACCCATTGGGGTGGGGGCTTACGTTCCAGCGAGTGAAATTGCCGCGGGAGGTAACCATCAGATATCCCCGCGATGAGAATTCTCTGCTGCGGTCCTGGGCGGACGCTGAATTGATCTACGCGGGCATGCTCGATGACCTGCTTGTGGCATATGTGACGCTCGAAGCCAAAACCCTGCCCAAAACAGCTCGCATCTGCGATTTGGTGGTGACGCCGGAAGTGCGGATGAACGGTATCGCGGGCATGATGATAGCCGCCTGTGAAAACTGGTCTGCCAAAAAACATCTGGACCGGGTGTTGATCGAAATTCCCATGCGCAACTACCCCGGGGTCAGCCTGGCGAAAAAATGCGGTTATGAGCAGTGTGGATTTTTGGACCAATATTTTCCAAATTCCGACCCGGCTTTGTTCTTTGAGAAAAAACTCGGGAGCTAAAGCTTGTGATCCTTCCTTTCGCGCTTGACCTGACAGGGATTTTTGAAACTGTCTACCAGATCCTGGCTGCCGGTGTGGCGATCACGGCGGTGGCTTTGGTGATGTACGCAAGCAGTTTCAACTTGCGCGACCGTCTCGTGCATACCTACGTTTTCCTCCTGGTATGTGTCCTGCTGATCTATGCTGGTGAGGCGATGGCGGGTGTATCGAATACACCAGTTTACGTGGAATTTCTGCTTCAGATGCAATGGGTTGGGCTGGTGATGCTGCCGGCGGTCTATCTCCATTTTTCTGACGCGCTTCTTACCATGACAGGGCGACCAAGCCGCGGTAGGCGAAGGCTGATGGTGCTCTTTGTCTACCTGCTTTCGGGCATTATGGCGATCCTGATCTTTTTTGGCGTCACTGTCGGCGGGCTTGCTTCAGAAGAGGCACCCGCACCATACCTTGAACGCAATCTGGTCACCTTTCTCTTCGGCATTTATTACATCCTGGTGATGTTGATGGTTAGCTACAACTTGCTAAGGGTTGTGCTGCGCAGCGCCACCCGCACCAGTCAGCGCCGATTGTTCTATCTTTCCGCTGGCGCGGCTGCGCCTGCCCTGACGAGCATTTTGTTCCTCTTTCACGGCAATCTAACCATGGCGAGTCATCCTGACTTTTATTGGCTGGTTTCAATTGTGGGTGGGTTTATCACGGGCTTTTTCCTGATCGTGATGGCGTATGTGGTTTCATTGTTTGGGCTCAACTGGACGGATCGTGCCATCAAGAGCCGCTTAATGCGTTGGATGCTGCGGGGTCCATTTGTTGCCGCGATCGTTTTGGGCATGACCACGGTCGTAAGGCGCTTTGGCGAATCTCAGGGCATCGCGAACTTCTTCCTTACGCCTGTTGTAATGGTCGCGGGGATTCTCGTGCTCGAATACGCGATCACACTTGCCTCGCCTTATCTCGAAAAATCTTTTTTCTGGGGGGAGGACCGGGGCGATTTAGAAGTCATCCAATCCTTGCAGGACCGGATGCTGACAGGAAAAGACCTGAACCAGTTCCTGGAAATGATCATCACCTCCATCTGCGACAGGCTGCAGGTGAACGCGGGTTTTGTCGCGGTTTTAGAGGGCGGCAAGATCGACCGGGTAATCCAAACCGGAAGCAAGAAGAGCCTTTCTTCCCTCAATCTGGACGACAACCTCCTTCAAGAGATTGACAGCTCAAAGCAAGGGGATGAAATTTTTCAGACCCTGGGAGACTTGAATGTGGTTCGGTTGGAGCATGAAAATGGAGAGGGGAGTAAGTCTCTTTTAGGGGTATGCGGCTTCCTCAGGTATAACCCGAGCCTGGTGGAGAAGGAAGACCTGAAAGCGGTTCGTCTTTTGCTGGACCGCGCGGCGATTGCCCTAAAGGACCGCGCGCTCCAACAGCAGGTATTGAGGTCCATAACGAGTTTACAGTCCGAAGTGGACTACATCCAGGACTTGCGTGCCAACGCCAGTTACAACCAGCAGCGAATCTACAATTCTGAAACATGGAACGTACCGGATGAGATGACCGATTGGGTAAAGGACGCCCTGACGCACTATTGGGGCGGACCGAAACTGACAAACAATCCACTCATGAACTTTAAGGTGGTTGAATCTGCAAGCGAGGCGAACGAAGGCAACAAGGTTAACGCGCTGCGCTCCATCATTAAGGAAGCCATCGAAAAAATACGCCCTGAAGGCGAACGCAAGTTCACCAGCGACTGGCTGCTTTATAACATCCTCGATATGAAGTTCCTCCAGGGCAAGAAGGTAAGGGATGTGGCGCGCAAACTCTCGGTTTCTGAAGCCGACCTCTACCGCAAGCAGAAAGTCGCGCTCGAAAGCGTCGCCCAGAAGATTGCCGAAATGGAACTGGACGGAGCAGATGCCAGCCCGGCTCAGGCGAATGAGACCGAACCCTCTGAGAACAAACCCGCCGAACGCGATTCTACTGAAACCACCCCCTCAGAATCCACTGAAGAAGCCTAACTGGCACGATTGGTGCAGTCTAATTTCCTGAATAATTTTTTTAGCGTTGGACGCTGCATGAATGGAGAATACCTGTGAGCCAAACCGCCAACAAAAGCCGCGCGAGCGACACAGCAAAGATGAAACAAGCCGCCCAGGAGGCAGCCTTACAAGCTGAAGCCCAGGCAAAAGCGAATAAGGAACGGCTGATCCGTGTTGGATGGGATGTTGCCGGGTTGGCTCTGTTGGTTTTGGGGGCACTTTTGCTCCTTGCGGTCTTTGGGACAACCCACGGAAAACTTGTTGACGCGGGCGCTGCCATGCTGCGGCGCTGGTTTGGCTATGGGCGCTTTATCGTGGCGGCGGCATTTTTTGCGGCGGGGTGGCTGCTTTTACTCTGGAGAAAAAACCAGACTCGACAGGTGAACATCCTTCGGGTTGTCCTGGTGGAAATTGCATTTTTCCTATTACTTGGTTCGCTTTCCGCGTTTTTCAACGATACCGTCAGCAGTGTAAACGCTGGCATGAGCGCCGGAGGGATCAGCGGCTATGGCGCGGCATTTCCCTTCATCCGCCTGATCACGCGCATCCCTGCGGGGGTTTTGCTTCTCGTGCTTGGACTGATCGCGCTTCTGTTCGGATTTAATCTGGTCGGTCAGTTGGACCGCTGGGCGAGGGCTAAACTGGGCGAACCCACTCAGATTGACCAATCCCACGCAGAGGTCACGGAAACCCGGAGTCCGGAACCGGCGCGGGTAACCCAGGAGTTGACCAACGAAAAGAAACCAGCCCGCAAACCCCTGGTGCAAGCGCAACTCCCGCTGCAATATCGGAAAAACTATGTTGAGATTGAAGAGGAAGAGGCGCAAAAGCCGACCCACTACCACAGACCCGAAGGCTTGCCGCCGCTAACCCTGCTCGAAAATGAGAAGTCTGTTGCCACGAACCAGGCGACCATCAACATGAACGCCGGTTTACTGGAAAAAGCCCTGGCTGAGTTCGGAGTTCCCGCAAAGGTGGTTGGCTATCGGGTTGGACCTACCGTAACGCAATACGCCGTTGAGCCTGGATATGTAGAGAAGGCTGGTCAGGAAGAAAAACTGAAAATCCGAATATCCAAGATATCTTCCCTTTCGAAGGATCTGGCTTTGGCACTCAAAGCGGAACGGCTGCGCATTGTGGCACCTGTTCCGGGAAAATCCTATGTTGGTATCGAAGTGCCCAACACAGAACACATGCTCGTGCGCCTGCGTCCCTTGCTTGAATCGGATGAGTTCACCAAAGTCAATTCACCGCTGGCAATTCCGCTTGGCAGGGGTGTTTCGGGAGAACCGATCATCTCGGACCTGTCGAGTATGCCCCATCTGCTGATCGCGGGCACAACGAACTCGGGCAAGTCGATCTGCATCGCCGCCATCACCATGTCGCTTGTGCTCAACAACCATCCGGACGACCTGAAACTGGTGATGATCGACCCGAAACGCGTCGAGTTAAGGCGCTTCAGCGGTCTGCCCCACCTTTATGGAGTGGTCGAAACCGAAGTTGAACGCATTATGGGCGTTTTGCGCTGGGCGACAACCGAAATGGAAAACCGCTACCGCCTCCTCGAATCTTTTGGAGCACGCAACCTGGACTCATACAATAACAGGATGGTAAAGGCAGGTAAGCCAAAACTCCCACGGATCGTGATTCTGATCGATGAACTGGCGGACCTGATGCTCAATTCGGCTGAACAGACCCAGGAACAGATTGTGCGCCTGGCGCAGAAAGCACGCGCCATTGGAATCCACCTGGTTGTTGCCACCCAACGCCCAAGCGTGGACGTTGTGACCGGAGTGATCAAGGCAAACTTCCCAACCCGCATCGCTTTCACGGTTGCCTCGCAGGTTGATTCGAGGGTAATTCTTGATCGTCCCGGCGCTGAATCGCTGCTTGGAAAGGGTGACATGCTCTTTATGCACCCGGAAACCGGCTTGCAGAGGTCCCAGGGGGCGATGATCACCGATGCTGAAATTCGGTCTGTAATCAAATGGTGGGGCGAGAACGCCGTCACCAGGAACAAACAGCCGCTGGAACTGCCGGTTTCGGAATCAACGAAGCCGACTCCTAAACCAGTTGAGACGACCGTTCCGGCTCCCTCAGAAGCAGAGGCGCCCTGGGAAGAGACGATCCAACAGGACCAAACCGATGATAGCGATGAAGCTGTTATCAACCAGGCTATCGAAATTGTCCGCCGCACCCGTCGGGCAAGCGCGTCTTATCTGCAGCGGCAATTGCGGCTTGGATACCCGCGGGCTGCCTGGCTGATTGACCAGCTCGAGGCACGCGGCGTTCTTGGTCCGGCGCAGGGCGGTGGAAAAGACCGCGAAATTCTGCTTGACCCACCTGAAGCTGACGAGGAAGACGAATAAATGAGCAACACCAAAATAGATTTTGAGGCTTTTCTGCGGAAAACTTTCCGCTCACCGTTGGATGCGATTGCCGGGTTTTTATTGAAAATTGGATTAACTGCCAACTTTATTACATTGCTTGGGTTGGTTGGCAATATCGCTGCGGCTTATCTGATCGCCAGAGGGCAACTTTTGGCGGGCGGGTTGGTTGCCGCGGTGATGGCGCCGCTGGATGCTGTGGACGGCGCGTTGGCGCGAAAAACCGGCGTCACCAGTAAATTTGGCGCGTTTCTCGATTCGGTGGTTGACCGTTACGACGAGATGCTGCTTCTGGCTGGTGCACTTTACTACTTTCAGTCACTAAATTCTCTGTTGGGTGTGATGTTGACTTACGCTGCTCTTTGCGGCTCTGTGTTGGTTTCGTACACCCGAGCCAGGGCGGAAGGGCTTGGTTTCTCCGGAAAAGCGGGCATGTTCAGCCGAATTGAACGCTCGATTGTCCTTATACTCGGGCTGGTATTTAATAAGTTGCTTATTTCAATTGGTATAATTGCTATTCTGGCAAATATAACCGCGCTTCAGAGGATACTCTTCGTTTGGAAGCAGTCAAAGCAAGCCTAGTTAGCCGCGGTTACAGAAAGGAAATTTCATGATTCAAGGTTTTAATATCGGTCCATTAACGATCCGTTTTTATGCGATTATCATCATCGTTGGAGCAATTATTGGCGGCTGGTTGGCTTCGGTTCTGGCAAAACGGGCAGGTCGCGACCCTGAGGTCATCCTGGATATTCTTCCGTGGCTTCTGATCGGGGGCATCATTGGCGCACGGATCTGGCATGTTTTCACCCCGTCTGGCTCCAACCAGGCAATGGGCATCACAACCGAGAACTACCTGCGCAATCCGATCGAGATCCTCAAGGTCTGGAAAGGTGGGCTTGGCATACCCGGAGGTGTGATTGGTGGAGCGGTTGCTCTCATCATCTACTGCAAGGCGAAGAAATTAACCTTCTTTGAGTGGGCAGATTACATCGCGCCAGGGCTGCTTGTGGGGCAGGCAATTGGCAGGTGGGGAAACTTCGTGAATCAGGAAGTTTACGGTCGTCCCTCCAACCTCCCTTGGGCAATCACGATTGACCCAGCCTATCGGATGCCCGGCTTTGAACAAGTGGCGAAATATCACCCGCTGTTTCTCTATGAGAGCCTCTTGAATCTTCTCGCGGCTGGGCTGCTTCTGCTGATCAACCGCAAGTGGCGGAAAAAGCTATTTACGGGTGACCTATTCCTGCTTTACCTTGTGCTTTACCCAGCTATTCGTTTCTTCCTTGAATTCCTGCGCCTTGATCCCTCGCCGGTGAACGGCATTAATGTCAATCAAACTTCCATGCTGGTGGTATGTCTAATTGCGGTGCTGCTTTTGGTGCTGCGCCATACCATTTGGGCTAAGGGATTGGGAAGCAAAGAAGAGAAAATTGAAGCTGAGAGAGCAGCGGAGCATGACGCCCGGTTGCTTAAGCAAGCGGAAGCAGAAAAAGGCGCGGAAAAGGCTGATCAGGTTACCGAAGCAAGTGACCAACCCCAGGAGACAATTTCGGAGGAGGCTGAGGAGCCTTCGCTGAATACTGAAGACCTGGAAGAGGATGGTTCAGCCGCACCCGACGAGTCTGTCGACCCTGAACCCAAGTTTGAGGATGATGTTTCGTCCTTTCCAAACAATTAATTTGCGCTAAGTTATGGAGGCACGGCACCTTCGCCCACGGACGATGGAGCCGTGCCTCTTTTGAATGGGGGCTTTGGAATGGGTTTCAAACAAAAAAGGGAAGTAGGCAGCGCGACTGGCAGACCAATTCCTGAAAAAATCGAGAATCTGGTGTCATGGATTAAACATCCGTATAAAGAAAACAGCCGGTCTCACAGGTAAAGCAATCAGCCTTTATCCCATTTTTTCATTAATAGCAGCTTTGTAAAATGGCTGACTATTGAGTGGTAAAATCATCTTTTATCCACATTTCAAACGGTCAGACGCCGAAAACAGACCGTGGAGGAGACTAAGATGAACATCAATGAACAAGTCGAATATTTAATGCAAGGCGCCGATTTTGGCGACGCAGCCATCGCGGATAACATGGCGGATGAGTTGCGCCAACGACTGATCGAGTGTGAAAAAACCGGCAAGCCCCTGCGTGTCTATTGCGGCTACGATCCCACCTCCACCGACCTGCACCTCGGACATACCGTCACCATGCGCAAGCTCCGCCAGTTCCAGGAACTCGGGCATGAGGTGCTGTTTGTGATCGGCACCTACACCTCCATGATTGGTGACCCCTCCGATAAGGACAAGCTGCGTCCCCATCTGGGTGAGGAGAAGGTAATGGAAAACGCCCGGACGTATGCCGAGCAGGCTTTCCGCATCCTCGACCCAAAACGCACGCAGGTGCTATACAACGATCAGTGGCTCCGAAAGCTGACAATGTCCGACTTTATCGGTTTGGCTTCCAGTTTTACGGTTCAACAGTTCCTCACCCGCGACAACTTCCACAAACGCTGGGATAAAAACGAACCTATCTATCTCCACGAATTTTTCTACGCAATCATGCAGGGGTATGATGCCTACCATCTCGACGCCGATGTCCAGGTTGGGGGGTCTGATCAACTATTCAATATCATTACCGCTTCGCGCAAGGTGATGACCTCGCTGGGAAAGAAACCCAATATCGGGGTTATCCTCGGCATCCTGCCCGGCACAGACGGCGAAGTGCGAATGAGCAAATCACTTGGCAACCACATCCCGCTCAATACCAATGCCGCGGATATGTACGGAAAAGTGATGAGCATTCCGGATAAAGCCATGCCGATTTACGCCGAACTCGCCACTGAATGGACACCTGAACAGCTTTCCCACTTCAAAGCCGGCCTGGCGACCAGCAGCCTCCATCCGCGTGACGCAAAAATGCAGCTCGCGTTTGGCATCACGACGGTCTTCTATGGGGTCGAAGCTGCCGAGGCAGCCCAAAATCAGTTTGTACAGACCTTCCAAAAAGGCGACACCCCGGAAGAAATGCCGGAGTATCAACCCGCTGAGGGTGAAACGCTGATCGACATTATGGTGGGTCAGAAACTGGCAGGTTCGCGCAGCGAGGCTCGCCGCCTGATTGATCAGATGGGCGTCAAAATTAATGGAGTTACGATCAGTGACGCTTCCTGCATTCCTGAAACCGACAGTGTGGTCCAGGTTGGAAGGCGAAAGTTCCTGCGGATTCGCTAAGGCTTAGTCCGTCGCGAATAAACTCAACAGACTGCTCCCGATTGTTTGCGCAAGGTCGGGAGCGTTTGATTCTATAGCCACGGCGATGGCTAATGGCGCGGCAACCCACTTTTCGGTGGTCCCGCCGATGTACCAGGTGAGGATCTTTCCATCATTGGTTTGGGCGTGCCCGCTCTGGAACCAAAACGCCTGGTCACTACCCGCCAGGTTGGCACGCAGCCTGGTGATTGCTTCCGAACTGATTACCCGCACAGGCAAAACACCTTCGCGGAAGGGCGTCCAGGTGCCATTTTCAGCGAGATATGTGTTGAGCAGGCGCGGCGAGGGGAGCAGACCATCGTTTGTGATGCTTGCCGCGACCAATGCCATTTGGAGCGGGGTTGCCTGGATTTCAAGCGCGGTTTTCGGCTTGGTTTCGATGACTGCCGGATCTGGGCGGACTGTGGGGGCGATCGTGCGCAGCGAGAAACTGGGGGCGGTGAAAAGCCCGAAGGATTCCAGGTGATTCAAGAAGGTGGTTGGGTCCAGGTTTTGGATTATTTCCATAGCCGCCTGCTCACAACCGCCCTGAATGCCGCTTAATTCCTCGCCATACGCTTCGCTGGCAGCCTGACAGTACTCGTCCTGATTGCCCGCGGAGTTTTGAAGCGACCCTCGTGCGGATTGAGGCGCGTTATAGTAGGTTGCCATCCCAAGGCTGCTGACCAGCGTGCCAAGCGGATAGGTTGCCTGCGTCGCGCGGTTCACCATCGGAGCGTCAGGGTCCTGGCGCAATTCCTCCCAATCATCGGTCAGAGTGTTCGCGTCGAAGTACGGGTGGGAAGCAATCGCGTAGATCTCGCCGGTGGTCGCGTTAAGCAGTACCACCGCGCCTTTCATATCGCCAAGCAAAGTATCGGCGGTATTTTGCAACGCGGCATTGATGGAAAGTTTAATGTCCACGCCGGGCGGTGGTTGGTTGTATAGCAGTTGGTGGCGCAAGAGCGTGTCGTAATCCCTGCCGGAATAGCCTCTCAACCACTGATACTGGCTCAATTCCAGTCCGTCCTGCCCGTAGAGCCCGCTGGTGAAACCGATGGTGTTGCTCAGAGAGGGCACGAGCAGCTCCCGTTGGTAACTGCCGGATTCGCCGGTCGTGATTGCCAGTTCCTCTCCGGACTGACTCAGGATACTGCCCCGCGGTGAGTATCGGTCATATACCACCCAACGCGGATTTTCAGGTTTTGCCAGCAGCTCCTCCCTTTGGAAGATTGCCAGCCAACTGGAAGCGCCGATTAGCAACACGAACAGAACCAGGAACACAGCCGACACCCAGCGATACGGTCGGCGGATGGGAGCGGGCATTGGTTCGGCTGCCGGATCCGAGCTGATCCTGAGCAGCAGCATAACGGCGAGTAGGTTTGTGACGAGAGACGATCCTCCGTAGGAGAAGAATGGCAGTGTTATGCCAGTAAGCGGCAGGACGCCCAGGTTGCCGCCGATAATGAAGAATGTTTGCAGCCCAAGGTAGGCGGATATGCCAAATGCCAGATAGCGACCAAAGGTTGTTTTGGTCGTTTGAGCAACGCTGATGCCTCTCATGACCAGGATCATCAGCAGCAAAATCAAAGCCGAACCGCCGAGCAAGCCGGTTTCTTCTGCTACAGCAGGGAAGATGAAGTCCGAAATTGCCACTGGGATAAAGAAGGGGCTGCCCAAACCTGGACCGGTGCCCACCAGGCCGCCGGCGGCAACCGCAATTTGAGACTGCACCAGTTGATAGGCGGCGCCGGAAGCCTGTGCCCAGGGGTTAAGCCAGATATCGACCCGGGTTTTGACGATGTCAAACACAAAGTAGCCAGCCACCCCCGCGATGATGCCCACAACCGGCAGCAACAACAAAAAACGCTTCTTTTGCGTGGTTACCGTCAGCATGAAAATATAGAGGCAGACGAACAGGCTGGCGGTGCCGAGGTCGCGTTGAAATACCAGCAAAAAGCCCGCCACCCCCGCTACAATCAATGTGGGCAAAACCGAAGCCAACAGGGTAATGTTGGGTTTGATCTGGTCCGCGAAAAAAGCTGCCAGGTAGATGATGATCAACAGTTTCAGAGGCTCAGACGGCTGAAGGTAAAGCCCAAGCGCCTGAAGCCACAACTGAGGGCCCGAACCAGTTGGATTTACCCCAATAAAGAATGTCAGACCAATCAACAGCAGTCCTACCAGCAGCCAGACGTATTTATAGCGTTTAAGCAGCCGGATGAGCCCGTTTATGTTGAGCCCTACCCAAAACAGGGCGCAACCCACCACGAACCAACTGAGTTGTTTTACGCCGAGGTCGGGCGAAAGGCGCCAGACTGTCAGCAACCCCCATCCAACCAGCGCGGCAAAAGTTGGGAAAATCCATGGATCCCGAACCGGCAGTTTGTGGATTATGGCGCGGTTTAGCACCAGCACACACACCAGCCAGACACCAAAGGGTACGAAAACCAGCCAGTCAGGCTGTAGTTGCTCAGAATGGACCCGGGTTCCGTTTGCCAGCGAAAGCGCGGCTGTCTGGAAGAATAGAAAAAATACCGCCAGCGCGAGCAGCCTGGTCTTTTTGGATTGCGTCCGGGCGGCGGTATTGGAAGACAAGATTATCCGAGGTATTTTCCAACCAGGAGGTGCAGCTTAGCCTTCGTATCCTGGTTGATCTTGGCGGGGTTGGTCATGATGGCATATTTCAGCGCTTCATCGCACTCGCAGGTTGTGGTTCCGTCGTCCTCAGAAATCAGTTCGACCATGCGAACCAGGGTGTTTTGCGCCACGGCGGTGTTGTGGGAGAGGGTATTGATGACCATTTCAACGGTCACAGGTTCTTCGGAAACATGCCAGCAGTCGTAATCAGTAACATGAGCCATCGTGGCATAGCAGATTTCCGCCTCGCGAGCCAGGAATACTTCGGGTGAGGCAGTCATGCCCACCAAAGACATTCCCCAGGTGCGGAACGTATTGGATTCGCCGCGGGTGGAAAAGCGGGGACCTTCAATAGTGATGTAGGTGCCGCCTTCGTGCACGACAACATCCTGTTCCCGCAAGGCGGTCAGGAGCTGGGCGCTCAGTTTGGGGCAAAATGGCTGGGCGGTGCTGATATGGGCAACAATCCCATCGCCAAAAAAGCTGCGCTTGCGATCCTTGGTGAAGTCGAACACCTGGTCTGGCACAACGATATGCCCGGGGGCGTAGTCTGCCCTAAGGGAGCCGACGGCACTGACGCTGATGAGCTTATCGATGCCCAATTCTTTGAAGGCGTAAATGTTCGCGCGGTAGTTCACTTCGGAGGGTGAGAGGACATGCCCAATCCCATGGCGTGCCAGAAAAGCCAGTTTTTTTCCTTTGATCTCGCCGATCACAATCGGTGAGGAAGGCTTGCCAAAAGGTGTGTCCACTTCAATGGATTCCACATTCTGCAGCCCGGCAAAACCGTAAAGCCCTGATCCCCCGATGATCCCAAACGCAAACTCTTGTGTCATTTTCGCCTCTCTTCTTGTTCAATAGGTTTTATGGTTATCGTGAAAATTGCGTCGCCGCAATAAATCTCATCGTTTTCTTTTACCACCACTGGTTCTTCAACCCGAATTCCATCGAGGAAAGAGCCGTTTGTGGACTTGAGGTCCTCAAACCACCACTGGTTGAGGGCGTAGTACAGGCGGGCATGCCGGGATGATACTGTCGCGTCTTCCATGATGAAATCACAATCCACGCTTCGCCCGATCAGGATTTCGGCGCCGGCAAAGGTCTGTGAGACAGTTTCGAGCCCGACCGATGTGGAAATCGTCAGTCCGGGAATGGTGTTGTTCACCTGCTGTGTTTGTTTCGAAACCACACTGCGCCAAAGCATCCAGATCGACACAGCCAAAAAAATGTACAAAAAAACAATGAAAACGGCTCGCAAAATAAGACCGACAGTGGCAGACATGTTATTCCTCGGGGGTTATCATTGTGGTCGGGTTGGACCCGGTTCCAGGAACATCCTGGTTGTAGATGAGCAGGGTTTTACCGATTCGGACGACATCACCCGGCTTGAGGTTGGCAGTTTTGACCGGACTGTTATTAAGGTAGGTGCCTCCTGTTGAACTCAGGTCAAAAAGCAGGTAACGACCCTGCTTTGCTCTAAGCTGCAAATGGTCTCTCGACACCATTGGGTCATCAAGCTGGATATCGTTTGTGCTGCGGCGTCCGATTTTTATGATGGATTTGGTCAGAAAAAATTGTTCTTTGCCGTTGATGATGAAATAGGCACGCTCAGGCAGAACCGGCGCGGAAGGAACCTCCGGAACCAGAACTTGAAGCTCCGTTTTCGAGGTGTCCGTGGTGGGGAGCGTCAGCGCGGTGGAGATTTCGATGGCGTCCATTGCCAGGTTGGGGTTTTGCGCCAGTTGAATGTGAAGCGGCACTCTGAACTGGTATCCTTGTTCGAGCCAGGTGGCTTCAACTTCTCCAGCGACACGGTCCAGGGTTGGCACGGCTTCCTGCCAGGCATCCCACTTTTCAGGCGAAACGTAGAGCGTGATCAAATCTGGCGCGAACTTCTCGCGCGTATCGGTTTGAGCCGTAATTCTTTCATCGATCATTCTAACAAGCTGGATGCTCAGGGAGGAGGCGGCTCCAGGATAGAGCAACTTGTCCACCGTACCCTCGAGCAAGCCTTGAATTTTGCGTTCGATCAACGCTAAGAAATTCTGCATGGCAGCCATTCTGGAATTATACCAACGAAACAACCCAATCGGTTTTGTCTGCCTGTTCAGGATAAAAGCAGGATACGGGTGGTTAGGGAGAGTGCTTTCTGTGACCTTAAAAAAGGCTGACAGTTTTCTTAGTCCGCGTAAATTGGGTTACTGAAGATCCAGCCTCGATGCCGCCCGCGGTAATCTATGTAGACCTCAACGCGGTAAATTCCAGGTTCTTTTGTGAGATATGTCAACACTTCGCGGTCGCGAACTTCGTGTACCAGCCGCCCATCTTTTAGCAGGCGAATGTGGGACCGAACAGGCGCCCGCACCTGGAACGTCAGACCGGATTCAGCGCGGACTCGATCGCCCATCCAAAAGGTTCCATCGTTATTATTGCAGGTGAACCGAAAACCGCGGGTCGGGTGCAGCAGGTCATTCGCGCAAAAACAGTGCCCCGCGGCAAGAGCCTCGTAGACCATGCGCCGATCCGAATTGATCTCACCGCTTAGGTTGTTTGGCGTAATGATATGCGTCGTAATAGAACGGAAAAGCGTTTCGTATGGATAGACCTGAGCTTTGAAGGGACCGGCATGATATGTGCTGCCGTGCGCGTCCACCCCCGCGACAGCCACCACGGGGTGCTTGCGGGTCAGGAGCAGTTCATCCCAGAGTTTGAGGGTCTGGCCGAGGGGACTGAGCATCATGAAACCGGGAGAAAGGGCGTTTAACGCGGCTTTTGGCAGGGTCTGGGAGCGGGTTTTAAACTCGCTCATTTGGTTCCATAGCTCGATGCCAGTGAAGCCTTTAACCTCCCAATCTGTCCAGCTAAATGATTTTTCGTGGAACATGGGAAGCGGGTCGTCAATTGGATGCGCGATGAAGGTTAACGCGCCGGCGGACCGCGCCTGGTCAATCAGCTGCTGCCGGTTGGGGGCATAGCTGGAAAGCTCGAGGTTGTGACCAAAAATGAGGAGATGATTACCGCCGACCGGGCTGGTGCGGTCGTGAACCTCTTCGCCGGAAAGCAGCAAAAGCTTGCGCTTGCCTTCCTGCGTGTAGCCTTCAACGCCGTTCACCAACAGATTATGATCGGTAACGATCAACACATCCACCCCAGCCTTTAACCCCGCGGCAGCCAGCTCGGCATGAGTGCCAGTTCCGTCTGAGTAGACGGTGTGCATGTGCAGTGCGACGATCAGTTCTTGCATAGTGACACGATTATACCGCTTGGTTGGGGTTGGTATCGGGAGTTTGGAGGTTTGATTCCTCCACCAGTGAAATCGTTGTCCTTGCGATAACCCGACAATTTGCCTTTAGCCTTCCGCTGGAGCAAATCAAAAAAACCACTCGGTAGAGGGAAAATAGAGGGGGCAGGTGACGGAAGAAGGTTCTTTTCAGCCATTACGCCCAGCCATAAACGCCAATAAACAAGCCTCGCCACCATTGTCTTTTCACTTTTCACTATAGAAAAAGCCAACCTCAATCCTTTGGGGTCTCTGTTCAATGTGATAAGATTTAGAGCATGAACGAAATTGATCGATTGGGGTTAATCAAGCGTTACTTATCTGAAGTTGTCGAACAATTTAACAGTGGGCAGGCTAAAGAGCATGCCTACCGCCCAGCCCTTCAACGGTTAATGTCGAGCTTCGAAGACATCCTCGTTGTCAACGATCCGAAGCGGTCTGAACACGGTGCTCCGGATTTTGTTTTTCTAAAGAAGTCGAACCACAAGATCATCAAAGGTTACGCAGAAGCCAAAGACATTAACACCGATCTGGACAAAATTGAAAAAACTGACCAGATGAAGCGATATCACGGTTACGCAAGCCTCTTTCTGACCGATTATCTGGAATTTCGTTTTTTCAGAAATGGCGAAAAAAACAAGTCTATCCGAATAGGTCAGGTCAAAAACGGTAAGCTGCTTAAGCTGCCCGAAAACGCGGAAAGCCTGGTGGGTGAACTTGAGGCTTTCCTCTCGCAGACACCAGAACAAATCACCAGTGGGTTACGTTTGGCGCAGATTATGGGCGGCAGAGCCCGCCGAATCCGCGACAATGTCATTGAGTTTCTCAAAACAGAAGATGCAAAAAGTCAGGAGCTGCTCCGTATCTATGGGATGATGAAAGAGCTGCTTGTCCACGACCTTGAACCAGAAAAATTTGCCGATATGTATGCCCAAACCTTGGTTTATGGGTTATTCGTTGCGCGTTACAGCGACTCAACATCAGAAAACTTTACGCGGGGCGAAGCGCGAGACCTCGTGCCAAAAAGCAATCCCTTCCTCTTACATTTTTTTGACCACATCGTTGGACCAAACTTCGACACTCGCCTTGCCTATATTGTTGATGAGTTATGCGAGATCTTTAGCGTCAGCAATGTTCAGGATATTGTTCACAGGCATTTAAAGGTTCAGGAAGAAACGGTCGAAGACAGGGACCCAATCATTCACTTTTACGAAGACTTCCTGCAGGAATATGACCCCAATGAGCGGAAAAAGATGGGCGCTTATTACACGCCAGTTCCTGTCGTCAGATATATCGTCCGGCAGGTAGACCGCATACTGAAGGAGGACTTTGGCATTTCAAAGGGTCTTGCCAGTGACGAAATGATCACACAGACCGTTGCCTCTCAACCCTATCGCCACCCCGGCGACCGCAAAGACCGCACCACCACAGAGATCTCAGTTCCCCGTGTTCAGATACTGGACCCTGCGGTTGGCACTGCCACTTTTTTGAATGAGACCATTAAGTTTATTTACCAGGGATTCAAAGGGCAGGAAGGGCGCTGGCCAGCTTACGTGAATGATAATCTGCTAAAACGGCTCTTTGGTTTTGAGTTAATGATGGCTCCTTATACCATTGCCCACATGAAACTCGGTATGACTCTCAAAGAAACCGGAGTGGATGAACTGAACGACCGCCTGGGCATTTACCTGACAAATACGCTCGAAGAAGGCGTCCCTCTCCAACGGGATTTATTCAGTTTTGGTCTGGCGGAGGCGGTCAGCGAAGAAAGCCGCCTGGCAGCCCAGGTCAAGAGCGAACATCCGGTCATGGTTGTAATGGGAAATCCGCCATATTCTGGTGAAAGCTCGAACAAAACTAAGTTTGCGGAGAAATTGGTCGACAAATACCGGGTAGAACTCGGTGGAAAGCAAAGGCTGCAAGAAGCCAATTACAAATGGCTTGGGGACGATTATGTTAAGTTCATTGCTTTTGCTGAAGATCTGATCTTGAAAAACGGTGAAGGTGTTTTGGCTATGATAACTAATAATGGTTATCTCCAAAATCCCACTTTCCGTGGTATGCGTTGGAAATTGACTCAGACTTTTGACAAGATTTTTATTGTTGACCTACATGGAAGTGCCAAGAAGAGAGAAGTTGCTCCTGATGGAAGTCGAGATGAGAATGTTTTTGATATCAGGCTGGGTGTGGCAATTATAGTGGCTGTAAAAACCAGGAGTGGACCTAAAAGCTCGGAAGTTTTTCACGCAGATCTTTTCGGTACACGCTCACAGAAGTTCGAAACCTTAAACCACGATGTAAAGTGGGTGAAAATCAAACCAGATCCACAGTTATTATTGTTCTCTAACCAGGATAACCAGTGGCAGGATGACTACAACACTGGCGTTAAACTAAGTGAATTATTCACTCTTTACAGTACTGGAATCTTAACAAAAAATGATGAAGTGGCGATAGCCTTTTCTGCTCCAGAGATGTGGAGTAATGTCAATGATTTTTATCAACTCGATGAAAGCCAGCTTCGGGAAAAATATGGAATAAAGAAAGATAGTTGGGAGTGGGCTGTAAAACGTGCAATGTCAGATGTACGAGCCAATTACTCAAAAGAACGAATTGTGAGTGTAACTTATAGGCCTTTTGATCAGAGGTTCTGCTATTACACGGGTACATCTCGTGGATTCATATCGCGTTCTCAAAAAAAGGTCATGAGTAACCTGATGTCCAAAGAAAATATCGTACTTGTCTCAGGTCGACAAGGCCAAGCTGTCGGATCAATGAGTTGGAATTTAATTTTCATTGCAGATGATATTACTGACTTGAACATCTTTCGTCGTGGTGGAGGAACAGCATTCCCCCTTTACGTTTACCATGACGATGGATCGCGATCGATAAACTTCAAAAAAGCGGGATTGACAGCTTTGGTAAAAAACCTGAAAGTTGAATCCAGCGAGCTTGGTATTGCGGATTACGTTTATGCCATTCTCCACAGTCTTTCATACCGAGAAAAATATCAAGAATTTCTCAAGAGTGACTTCCCACGCATCCCGATTCCAAGCCAGGAGGATTTTGACCGCCTTGTGCCTCTCGGGCGTGAACTGCGCGAGCTGCACCTGATGCGGTCGCCAGTCATGGATGATTTCCAAACATCTTTCCCCGTGGCAGGAGATTGCCTGGTCGAAAAGGTCAGTTACGCCGATGAAAAGGTCTGGATCAACAAAACTCAATACTTTGGCAACGTGCCCGAGCTCGCCTGGAACTTTTACATCGGCGGCTATCAGCCTGCTCAAAAGTGGCTCAAAGACCGCAAAGGTCGCCAGTTGAATGACTCTGACCTCGTCCACTACCAGCGCATCATCAAGATTCTGCTCGAAACCGATCGCATAATGAAAGAGATAGGTTAAGGCTAATCAAAGTTGAGGAAACATTAGATGAAAGAATGCCCTTTTTGCGCCGAGATGATTCAAGACAAGGCAATTGTGTGTAGATATTGTGGAAGAAATTTGGATACCCGCCAATCAGAAAAAAGAGATTATGGGACTAGTGAAGAACAAGATCGAAAAAAGGGACAAAAGTCCATAAAGCCCATCGAAGTTGGTATCAAATTACGGGAAGGCGAGTTCTGCTATTATCGTGAAAGGGCAGTCTATTTTGAGGAGAAAAGCGTAACCAAGCGTGTCTCCTATCATGGTCCGACTTTTCGAATCAAGTTATTGGCAGGTTTAAGTTTTAAAGCAGGTAATTTGGGAGTGGGGAAGAAAAGTGAAATGGAATTTGTGAAAATCGATCGTGGTGAATTGTTTATTACAAGTCAAAAGATATTGTTTCTTGGATCTGCTTCGAACAAATTGATCAAGTATGATGATATTGTCGGTATTGAAAAGCAATTCAAAGGTATTGAGATATTCAAGGAAGTAGGAAACCATATCTTTCTTGAACTTGGAAGGAACACCTTACTGGCTGCCCAATTGATTCAACATTTTGTCGAGCACAGAGACGAATACTGAAATTTGTAACCGATAGTAAATATAGATTCTCCTGTTCTCATTGGTTTCCTGATTACGAAACCTCCCTGTTGGACCAAGCGACGCACTTGACCACCGGTCTCCATTAGAAGCTTTCGGCAATCAAATAGCGTGCCATAGCCTGGGCTTCCCATGGGGGGTAAGGCGGGTTTGGCATGCTAAACCTCTACAAGCCCCGTACCCAGCACTATCATAAAACAGCAGAAATAGCGGAAAAACCCCCATAAAACCTAAGCCGGATTCGGTTTTGAACCCGGCTTCATAACTGCAGATTGCCGTGTCGCTTCGTCCCTTACGATGACAGTAAGAGGTTGGCTTTAAGCCCCCGTATTCCAGCAGGGGTTGTTGAATTGCTCGCAATGTGATTGCGATTATCGGGTAAAATAGAAGTTCATGTAAATTTGACGAAAACAACGGATTGGATATAATCAGAATCTAATCCGCAGGAGGCTTGAAGTTATGGTTCTGAATGTTGCAATTATTATCGTTTCAATCGCTTTGATTGCCAGTGTGTTGGTGCAGAGCAAAGGTGTCGGCTTGGGCGGTTTAACCGGCGGCGACTCCGGCGGCGTCTACACTCAGCGGCGCGGCATTGAAAAAGTGATGTTCTATATCACGATCGCCCTGAGTGTGGTCTTTTTGCTGCTCGCACTCATCAGTGTGATCATTTCCTGATAGCGACATCTCACGCCGCTATCACGATTAACAATGGAGGATAAAGACAACTCGCCTACGTCGGGGGTTGTCTTTCTGTTTACCAAATGAGACGCTTTCGCTGGCAGCTTGTAATTGTCCTGCTTACCGGGTTGGTGGTTGGATTGATTTTGGTGTTCCAACGCTCAACGTCAACCCCGCTGACTGAAAACACTCCAAACCCGATCACGGGCGGCAGCTTTACCGAGGGGTTGGTCGGCGAGATCATGCGCCTGAATCCGACGCTGGATCGTTATAACCAGGCTGACCGGGATATTGACCGACTGATTTTCAGCAGTCTGCTCAAATTTGATTCCCGTGGGCTGCCGGTGGGGGATCTTGCGGCAGATTGGCAAATCTCTTCCGATGGGACGCGCTACGTGGTTAACCTGCGCGATAATGCCGTCTGGCATGACGGCACCGCACTTTCCAGCCAGGATGTGCTCTACACGGTTTCGCTGATGCAAAGCGACAGCAGCCTTGTGCCTGAGGATTTGCGCAGCTTCTGGAAGCTTGTTCAGGTTACCGCTCTTTCGGACCTGAGCCTCGAGTTTTCGCTGCCCTATAGCTTTGCGCCATTTCTGGACTATCTTACGTTCCAGATCCTGCCTTCGCATCTTTTGGGGAACCTAACGATCGATGAACTGGTCGACCATCCGTTTAACCTGGCGCCGATTGGTTCCGGACCGTACCGTTTCCGCGAATTTACCCTGACTGACGGCAAAATTGACGGTGTCGGGTTGGATGCTTTTGAATATTACTATGCGGGACGTCCGTATATTGATGAGATCAATTTCAAGCTTTATTCCGACGCTCACTCAGCGCTTCAGGCTTATCTGAGCGATGAGGTGGACGCGGTAGGCAAGATAGATCAGGCTGACCTTGAAACCGCACTGAACCAACCCGGGTTGGATATCCACTCCATTCGTATGCCCCGCCTGACGATGGTTTTCCTGAACAACCAGAACCTTAGCCAAACAACGCTGCAATCCACCGAGTATCGCAAGGCTCTGATGGCAGCCACCAACCGGCAGGCGATGATTGATCAGGTTTTCGCCAGCCAGGCTGTTCCCGCTCTTGGACCGATCATGCCGGGAAGCTGGGCTTTTTATGACGGGTTGGAGCCCTATCGCTACGATGTGGACCTTGCGCGGCAGTTGCTTGCGGGAGCCGGCTTCACCTGGTCTGAAACTGGTCAGTTGATGACCCCGGAAGGTGCCCAGGCAAAGCTAACCTTGCTGGTACAGGATGACCAGATTCACAGCCAGTTGGCTGACATTCTGGCTCAAAACTGGACCTCGATTGGCATTGAGGTTACGCTGGACGTACGACCGTATGCCGAGCTTAAGGCGAGCCTGGAAAGCCGGGCTTATGAAGCGGCGTTGGTGGATATTGACCTCAGCAACACTCCGGATCCGGACCCTTATCCCTTCTGGGCAGAATCGCAGGCTGAGGCAGGTCAGAATTATTCCCAATGGCGTAACACTACCGCCAGCGAATACCTGGAGCAAGCCCGCACTCAACCCAACACAGATTTGCGCGTGCGTCTTTATCGCAACTTCCAGATTCTCTTTGAAGAGGATCTACCATCGCTGCCTTTGTTCTACACTGTCTATAACTATGGGACCATAAGCGCGATCAAGGGCATCTCAATCGGACCGATTTATGACCCGGCTGACAGGTTTAACACGGTCAGCACCTGGTATATTCTTTCTGACACAACCGCTTCACAAACAGCCGCACCCACGGAGTAGCACATGAAACCAGTTGGCGAGACGGACCTGATTGGCGAACGAGGCGTGAGGAAATCTGACCTACGCATCGGGCTTATCGGCGCGATTGACGAAGCCAGTTCCGCCCTCAGCATGGCAAAAGGGTTTTGCTCCCCGGACAGCCAGGTTTTGCTCGACGGCTGCCAGAAGGACCTTTCCAGCATGATGGGAATTTTAGCCGCGCTGCCGAGAACGCCGATGGACAGCCTTGAGAACTGTTTTTCAAGCGAGCTTGCCAACCTGGAGGAAACCATCAGGGTCATGGAAGCCGCGACCGTATATCCGGGTGAGTTCATCCGCCCGGGTCAGACACCCGCGACTGGCACGCTGGACCTGGCGCGCGCGATCGTCCGCAGGGTGGAACGCGAAGCAGTGGCTGCCTTTGATGCCCTCCAAATCCCGGATAGAAGCATGCTTCAGTATCTGAACCGCCTTTCCACCATTTGTTATCTGTTAATCCTGGCTGAAATGCCAGCGTAATAGAATGATTGGCACCCTCATCAACTTTGCCGCGATTTTAATCGGCGGTCTGATCGGACTCCTCGCGGGCAATCGCATCCCTTTGAAAGTACGGCAAACCCTGACATCCGCGTTGGGTTTGTTTATGCTCGCGTATGGTGTGCATAATTTCTCTCAAACGCAGAACATGCTCGTGCCGCTTTCCAGTATTGTGCTTGGGACGATCATAGGCGAAGCCTTGCGCCTCGAGGACCTGATGAATAGTTTGGGCGGACGCATTCAGCAGAAGGTGGAACGCGGCACAAACACAGGTTCGCCTGAGGCAACTCGCTTCATCAGCGGCTTTGTAACGACTTCGCTCCTTTTCTCAATCGGTCCAATGGCAATCCTTGGCTCACTGCAGGACGGACTTTCCGGCGATTATCAGATGCTGGCGATCAAATCTTTGCTGGATGGGATTGCCGCGATTGCTTTCGCCTCGTCTTTTGGGGTCGGGGTGTTATTTTCCGCGCCAATCGTCCTGATCTATCAAGGCGCGATTTCGCTTTTGGCGGGATTTGCTGGGAAAGGTTTCGATCAGAG
>ERZ1645192.746-NODE-746-length-27213-cov-7.386369_pt1 | contig 27213 bp, 26 predicted proteins | sample MGYA00575354_ERZ1645192 | MGnify/ENA primary metagenome ERZ1645192 (study PRJEB40844, sample SAMN11349763) | freshwater sediment metagenome | isolation source: river sediment | host: Sediment | place: India: Faizupur Khadar , New Delhi | collected 2017-02-21 ... | reverse complement strand
GAATGACGGGTTGTAGGGGGGTTCGGTGTCAAGCACCGGGGTGACGGCAAAATTGTAATTACGACGCAGCGCAGAAGGCGGAGTAACAGGGGACATCTTTTTGTTTTCCCCATAGCCCATTACCCATCTTCTCTACACCATCCAATTCTCCGCCTCGAACGTAGCCGACGGCACGGTGATGATGAGATATCCCCTCTGCGGCATCCTGTCGATGAGCATGTCGTTTATCTTGAGGGAGACCCAGATCTCGAGCCTGTCTTTCGGGAACGCGCCGAGGGCGCTGAACGGTATCGTGACCTCGAGGATGTCCTCGAAGCTGGCCTCAGCGGGTATATCGCCTTTTACCGATCGTTCGCGGACGTTGTACTCGATCGCATGCTCGTCACCGCTTATGATCGCGACCTCGAAGACGGCATTCTGCGCCTCGCTCATGAAGCCTTTGTCGAGATCGATGCGTATAAAGAGGTTCGCGTCATCGAAACCGTAATAGCAGTCCTTGATGATCGTCATGGCCTGGTGCATTGCCGTCCCGTAGCCTTTGCCTTCGATGTAGCCGGAGCCGATCCACTCGAAGTAATTCGTCACCCTGCCGTCAATGACCGGGCGCAGGTAATTGATGGGCTCCCGCAACGGGCGTGCCTCGCGGTCCTCCATGATGATCGGTATCGACAGCCTTTCCGGGACCTCCTTCCCGAGGTAGCGGTAGACGTTCGCGCAGTTCTCCCGGAAAAGCAGGTCGAAGATCTCGTCGCTGTCCGAGGAGTTCTGGTCGCCATACCACCAGAACCAGTCACTGCCTTCGGCTATATAGATGGATTCCCAGGCTTTTTCATTGGCATGCCCGGGATCGGCGGCTTCGAGGAATTCGCGCGTCTTCGCGAGCTGGGCCCATGCGGTGTTGTCCTCGGTGTTGCCGATCCATATCGCGAAATTGTGCCCGATCCAGGACCCCGCGTGGCACCGGGGAAGGCTGCCGACATCATTCGTCAGCTCGAGGTATTCCGATATCGTGACGGGCACGATCCCCGGGTCCTTGATTATCCCCTCGTAGAGATAGCTCAAGAAATCCCTGCCGTCGTTCTTATAGCCCTCCCAGGCGTTCTCCCCGTCCATGGCGATCGTCACGAGCGGCGCCGCGATCCTGCTGCCGATCGAAGCGCGGATGTTGCGGAGCCTCGTGAGGCAGTCCCGGGCGGCGTCCTTCGCATCCGCCCTCTGGTAATGGAACGATATCAGGTCGGAGAGCTTCTGGTCCCGGAAGACGATCTTAATGTCGCGGCCGTGTTTCTGAAAACTGTACGGTTTGTAAAGGACCTCGGGGTCGATTATATAGCCCTGGTCGTTGCGCCGCGCCCCCCACCGCAGGCTCTCGAAAAGGATGTCCTCGTCGGTGGCGACCCAGGTCACCTTGTTCTCGATATAGAGCGCGAGCGCCTCATCGCTCACCGAGCCTTCCGGCGGCCACATCCCCTTCGGGCGCGCGCCGAACACCCTTTCGAAGAGATCGAGGCCCGATGCGATCTGGCGCGATGCGTCCTCGGGCCACGCGAAGCGCACCTTCGGCAGGTCGCACCCCGGCATCGCCTCCCGGGCGCGGTCCGTATCGATAAGGAGCGGGACGATCGGGTGATAGTGGGCGGATGTCGACAATTCGACGGTCCCCCGCCGCGCAAGGTCCTTGTAAAGGGGAATGGTCCCCTTCAGAATCTCCTTCTGGACGTTCCTCAACGTAGCCTTGTCGTCCTCCGAAAAATGCCGCCCTTTCTGTTTGAGGTACTTCAGTTCGTCATACGTGCCGTAGAAGACGGGATCGGTCCACGCCATGAAGAACAGTATTTGAAGGTCCCGGAGGTCCTCCTCCGTGAAAAACCCGGTCACTTTGCCGAGCGCCTCCTTCGGGCAATAAAGGCCCCTCTTCTCGAGAAGTTCGTAATAACGCGGAAAAGGACGGACCATATTGTCCCAGTTCGCATTGAAGAAGTTGCCGAGCATGAATATTTTGTCCTCCCGGGTAAGGTCGGCGGGGGATTTTCTGAACACATTGAGGTACGTGTCGTCGACCTCATTGTGCTCATAATCTTCAAGCTGTTCGAGCAGGGACGGGACAAAATTGAAATTCTGCTTCATCCCGGGAAAACCCTCGAGCAGGGAACCCATGTCGTAATAATCCTTCGTCCCGTGCAGCAGGGTCCACGGCAGGAGATATTCCCCCGTGAAGCTATTCTTGTAGTAGGGCTGGTGCATGTGCCAGAGAAAGGAAATGTATATGCCGTCCATAGGTATTTTATCGCCCCCGGTCAATAACCATTAAACGTCGCCCAGCATCATGTGACGAAATGTCACCTCTTCCCCGATCTCAATGGTCCCGATACTGCCTTTCCCCCTGTAATCCCCGCGGTAGCTTCCCGGGTTAAACAGGGCCACGCCCCTTTTTGTCGCCTTGAAAGCATTGTGGGAGTGCCCGAAAACGATGATGTCGACGTCCGAAAAGGAGTTGAGCACCCGGTCCTCGAGGCCGGCCGGAGAACCCCAGCCATGCATCAGGCCGATCCGCTTGCCGGCGATGGTCTCGACCCGCTGCTCGGGAAGGGCGGCCCGCAGGTCATGGTCGTCCATATTGCCCCTTACGGCGCGGACGTCCCAGTTGGACAGGAAATCAAGAACGCTCGACGAGGTCATGTCGCCCGCGTGCAGGATGATGTCCGCATCGGCAAAGAACTCCCTCATGTGCCTCCTGAAATTCTCCGTCGGGTGTGTCAGGTGAGTGTCCGAGATAACCGCAATCTTCATACGATGATTAACTCTATAAGAAAACAAGCTAGGTGTCAAAAACAAAACCTTAGATCCCGGTGTCAAGCACCGGGATGACGGAGTAGAAATGTCTGAAACCTGAAACGGCCCGCGGGGCCGCGGGCCAGTCTTCATTGACATGACGCTATGGGCGATGGTAGACTAGGTGATGAAATTATTCAAGAAAATCCCTTTAAAGTTCAATATATACCTTTTAAAGGAACTTTCTACGATATTGCTCCTTTCGCTCGGCATCCTGACCTTCATCCTGGTCATTTCGCGCCTCGGCAAAATCGCTGACCTCGTCATCAATAAGGGCGTCGGCCTCAAGGATATAATTTTCCTCATCGCCTTCTCGATCCCGCCCTACCTGACATTTACGCTTCCCATGGCCTTCCTTCTTTCGGTCATCGTCGTGCTCGGGAGGCTCTCCACGGAAAACGAGGTGCTGGCATTAAAGGCAAACGGGGTAAACCTGAAGTGGCTCCTTGTGCCCATAGCCGCGGTAAGCCTTATCATCACCACCCTGGGGCTTGTCAACACGAATTTCCTGCTGCCCCGGTGCAGCGGCCTCTTTCGGGAGACGCTCATCACTGTCATCAAGAAAGGGATATCCGTGGATGACAAGGAGGGTGTGTTCAACGACAGCGTGCCCGGCGTCGTCATTTACATAAACAAGGTGGATACGCAAAAAAGATTACTGACCGGCATCGTGGTATCGGACGACCGCGACAAGAACTTAAAGCAGACCATCTCCGCGGAGCACGGCTATGTGAACATCGATCCCGATACGTTCGAGCTCTATTTTCTCCTGCAGAACGGCAGCCTCCACCGCTGGGAGAAGGCGGCCGATACGTACAGGAAGGTTAACTTTCAAAATTACACGTTTACCATGAACCTGTCCCAGATGGTGCAAACGGGCGGGGTGGCAAGGAAAATGCCGTACGAGATGGGCCACGGGGAACTGGAAAGGACGCTTGCAAAGACGACAAACCCCAACGACCGTTACGACCTGCTCCTCGAGATCTACAAGAAGTTCTCTTTGCCGTTATCGTCGCTTGCCTTTATATTCCTGACAGTCCCCCTGGGCGTGAGACGCAAGGCCGAGGGGAAGTTTTCCGGCACGCTTTACAGCCTGCTCCTTTTTGTTTTTTACTATATCCTCATGGCTATGACGGACAGCTTCGGAAAAAACGCGAACATCCCGCCGAACATTGTCACGTTTTTTCCCAACGTTGTCATCACCCTTTTCGGCCTGTACCTGCTCAAGAACATCAACAAGGAAGAACATGCTACTCTATACCAGAGAATAAAATATATGTGGGCTTATCGCAGTGAGAAAATTAAATAGGTATATTTTATCGAGCGCCGTCAAATATCTGCTTGTCTGTCAACTCGCGGGGATAAGCCTGTTCCTCCTGATCGAGTTCTTTCAACACACGGACCGCTTCACGGCCTCGGTGCACGCCTTTATCATGGTCGTGACATATGTTCTGCTGCTTGTCCCCGGTTATTTCAACCTGATCCTTCCGCTTGCATTCCTCATCTCCATGCTTATCGTGCTGATCCTCATGATCCGCGGGAACGAAATGATAGTTGCCCGGACGTCCGGCATCAGCACATTCTCCCTCATGAAACCTTTCGTCGGCTTTTCGGTCGTGCTCGTCCTTGTCTCCTTTGTCCTGGCCGAGTGGGTCATTCCCCTGTCGGCGAACGCTTCGAACTATATCTACCAGGTCAAGATAAAGGGTGAAGAATCCCACATTTTCATAAAAAATGACAGGATATGGTTCAAGAGGGACAGGCAGATCTGCAATATTGACTATTATGATACAAAAAAGGATATAATCAAGGGCCTGACGGTGCTGGAGCTGGGCCCTGATTTCTCGGTAAAGAAACGGACCGATGCCGCCGAGGGAAAATGGCAGGACGGCTCGTGGCGCTTTACCGGTATATCTGTCAGGACATTCGAACCGAACGGGAATATCGTAAGGAAATCTTACCCCGTGATGAGCAGTTTGATCAGCGAACCACCCTCCGTCTTCAAGGTGGCGGAGAGAAACCCCGAGGAAATGAGTTATCGTGAATTGAGACGATATATCACGAGGCTGAAGAATGACGGTCATGATGTCAGGAGATATCTCGTCGACCTTTACAACAAGGTAGCCTTTCCGTTTATCAACCTCATCATGGTTTTTGCGGCATTTTCCGTAGGCTTGAGATACGCCAAGACAAAGCACGTGTCGAAGGGCATCTTTGGCGGGATCCTTGTCGGCGCGACGTACTGGCTCGTCCATTCGATCTCATTGTCACTGGGTTATTCCGAGATCTTCCCGCCCTTGTTTGCGGCGTGGTTCTCCAACCTGCTTTTCATTGCGTCGGGCGTTATTGGTATCGTAACCCTGAGGACTTAGGTTATAATATGTACGGTTACAGGAAAGGAGTTTTGCTTTGCGAGCATATCTGGACATCGAAACCGACAGAAGCGGGAAGATTTGCGTCATCGGCCTGCTCGTCGAAAACAATGGTTTTTTGCAGTGGTACGGCGATGGCATCTCACCGGAAACGATCGAACGGGAGCTTTTGAACGTCAAGACCATCGTCACTTTCAACGGTGACCTGTTCGACCTGCCACAAATGAAAAAATGCCTCAACATTGACCTGCAAACCAACTTTAAATCCCGGGACCTCTTCAAGGACAAGAAGAGGCTCGGCATCAAGGGCGGGCTCAAGGACCTCGAGAAGATGTTCGGCATTGCGCGCAAGACCGAGGGCGTAAACGGGTACAAGGCGATGTGGCTATGGGAAAAATATAAAAAATACGGCAATGAAGATGCCCTGAAGCTGCTCCTGGAGTATAATAAGGAAGACGTGGTCAACCTGACCCGGCTCGAGGAAATCATGGATGATCTCGGGGGCGGCGTACGATGATCGAGCAGAATTTCGTACTTGATTCGCGCTTCAACAGGATAAGCGGGATAATGATAATCCCGGGGGAAGGCAGGCGTTACCCCTGTGCGGTCCTTTCCCACGGCCTGGTGAGTTCGAAGGAAAGCTCGAAATATATGGCTGTGTCGCAAATCTTCGCGGAAGCCGGGATCGCCTCGTGCCGTTTCGATTATCACGGGTGCGGCGAAAGCGGCGGGAACATCGAACAGACCACCCTCTCGATCAGGCTCGACAATTTAAATGCGATCTTCGACCATGTCCTTGACCATCCCTCGGTAGACCCTCACAGGATAGGCATCATAGGAAGCAGTTTCGGGGGCTCGACCGGCCTTTTGAAGGCGGCCCGCGACGACCGGGTAAAGTGCCTTTCCCTCTGGGCGACGCCGCACATCCTCGACAGCAAGGAAGACGACACCATATCGGACATCAGGTTCAAGCCGACAATATACTCCGACTTCGCATCATACGATCTGCTCAAAGAAGCGGCCAGGGTCCAGCGTACCCTCGTCATCCACGGCGACAGTGACGAGGTCGTTCCCTGCATCGAAGGGAAAACCATTTACAAGTTCCTGAAGAAGCCGAAAGCGATCGAGATCATCAAGGGAGGGGACCACATCTTCTCCGTCGACGCCCACCGCGCCAAGGCCATCAACCTCGCCCTCAACTGGTTCCGCCGCTACCTGATATCGGATTGAAGACGGTTCTACGTTCCGCGTTAGAAACCGTTCTGCGTTCTACGTTAAAAAGATCAAAGACACTGGATCCCGGCAAGCCGGAATGACGACTTTCCCTGTATTTTCCGGGAATGAAACAACGCAGAACGCAGAACGTTTTTCTACCGTAGAACGTAGAACGTAGAACGCAGAACGTCTTCTATTCTTTATGCTGCCTGTCGTTCCGGAGCTTTACCCTGTCACGAATGAGCTCGCCGAGGACGTTGCTGAGGCCTATGCCGAGCGCCAGGGACATCGTCAGGACGATGCCGCCGAAGACGATGAGGAAACTGACCGTGACTATCGTGTTGCCGAGACCGATGTATTCGAAGACGATGCCGAAGGTGATGACGATGAGGAGTATCCTCACGCCTTTTGCAATGAAATCCCCGTACTTGATCTTCGCGTTCTCACAGGTCAGGAAGATGATCCGGCCCAAAAAGTTGCTGAATATGATCCCGATGATCAGAATGACGAGAGAAACGATGATATTCGGCAGGGCTGTCGAGATGCGGGACGCATACTCCGAGAACTGTGTAATGCCCATATAATTCAGGCCGAACGACAGGAAAAGGACAATAAAGATCCAGTAGACAATCTTGCTCAGGATCAGCGAGGGCGGTGAGTGTATGCCGCCCTTCTCGAGGAATGTCACGATCCCGGCGTCCTGGGCCCACCTGTCGAACCGGAACAGGACAAGCGCCTTGCCGAGCAGCTTTTTTATGAACCAGCTGATGATAAAACCCAGTATCATCACGATGACCATCACGAGGATACTGAGAAATACCTCCTGAAAATTATCAAAAAGGTCCAGGAACATGTCCTGGAAAAACTTCGCAATCTCTTGCATGCGAACATATTATGCAATGTGCATTCTCCTGTCAATGGAAATAGGGGCCTCCAAATTTTTTTTGTTGACATTATTCTTTTATTCGTTTAGGAAATTGTGTATTTCAAAAACTGAAAGGAGGGATTATTCATGCCTGCAAAAGTTGATCAGGATGCCTGCACAGGATGCGGAGCCTGCGCAGAGATCTGCCCCGCCGATGCAATCAGTGTCGATGACACCGCAAAGGTCGATCCCGAACTCTGCACAGAATGTGGCGCCTGCACAGAAGAATGTCCTGTCGAGGCCATTACACTGGAGGAGTAATCGATCTTCTGGATTAATTCCGAAAAATAAAAGGATGGGGTGAAAACCCCATCCTTTTATTTATCCTCTTTCTGTAATTCCTGCTTATTCCATACCCTTCATGACGAACTCAGAAAGGTCCATCGCCTTCATGGTCTCGACCTTTTCCTTGTCCTTGATCGCGTCTTCCATCATGATCAGGCAGTACGGGCATGCCGTTACGACGGTACCGGCCTGGATGGCGATAGCCTCGTCGATCCTGGCGTGGTTGATGCGTTTGTGGTGCTCTTCCATCCACATCCCGCCGCCGCCGCCGCCGCAGCAGAAGCTCCGGTTGTGGTTCCTTTCCATCTCCTCGAATGACCCCTTGGTCGCTTTCCTGACAAGCCCTCTGGGCTCTTCGAATATGCCGTTGGCCCTGCCGAGGTAGCACGGGTCATGGAAGGTGACCTTCCCTTCAATGGCCGGGTTGACCTTTAGCTTACCCTCGCTCATGAGTTTGGCGAGGAATTCTCCCTGGTGGTAGACCTCGAAATCGCCGCCGAGCTGTGCGTAATCTTTCTTGAGGGTCGTGTAGCAGTGCGGGCAGGTCGTTATGATCTTCTTGATGCCTATCTCTTTCATCATCTCGATGTTGCCCTGGGCGAGCCCGAGGTAGTTCTCCTCATTGCCGCAGCGCCGCGACGGGTCGCCGCAGCACATTTCGTCCGTGCCGAGGATACCGAAGTTGACGCCCGCCTGGTTGAGCAGTGTTGCGAATGCCCGTGCGACTTTCCTGTTCCTGTCGTCGAGCGATGCGACGCACCCGACCCAGTACAGGTAATCGACTTCCTGCTCGGCCGCGTTCCTGATCTCGAGGCCTTCCGTCCATCCCAGCCTTTCCTTCTTGCCCATACCGTACGGGTTCGAGTTCTTCATGAGGTTCTTGAAGAGAAGCTTGGTGTCCGACGTCGTCTTGCTGAGCGTCAGGGTGAGGTAGCGCCTCATTTCTATATTCTTGTCGATCGTCGGTATCGAGACCGGGCAGTTGACCTGGCAGGCAAGGCAGTTCGTGCATGACCAGAGCGTCTGTTCCTCGATGACCGTATCTATCATGCCGTCCTCGTTCTTGGCCCCGCCGTTGGCGACCCGTTCCCACTCGGCTTTCAGGTCCTGGATGAACTTTTTCGGTGAAAGGGGTTTTTCGGTGGCGTACGCAGGGCAGAGGTCCTGGCAGCGGCCGCAGCGCGTACACGCATCGAGATCGAATATCTGCCGCCAGGTGAAACCGTCGATCTGGTTGATGCCGAACTCCTCGGCATTCTCAAAGTCTTCTATGGGCTGCAGTGCTCCGCGGTCCCCCTGGGGAACATCCTCGATACCCCTGAACATCATGTTCAGAGAGGAGGTGATGAGATGGAGCATCCTCGAGTAGACGATATAGCAGAGGAAGCCGAAGGACAGGACCATATGGATGTACCACATCGCCATATGGGTCGCCTTGATCGATTCGGCGGGCATTGAAACAAAGAGATACCCGGTTATCCATCCCAGGAAGCTCCATTTTTCATAGGCGTATGCCGGGTCGTTCATGAACGCGGCGATCCTTGCGCCTTCCGCGAGGAAGCCGGTGACCAGGACAACGAGTATCCAGGCGAGGACGATGCCGTCGTCCGGCTTCGTATCGAGCCGGTCCGGCTTCTGGACGTAGCGCCTGAAGATCGCCATCAGGATGCCGATGATCGCGGCAAGGCCGCCGACCTCAAGCAGGAACGAGAAAACGAGATAGAAGCCGCCCTTTAAGAACTTGACCTTGAACAGAAGGTCGGTAAAGTCCGCCTGGATCGCAACGAGGGCCGTTCCGACCGTGAGGACCAGGAAGCCCCAGAAGATGAAGAAATGCATCCAGCCCGGGAAGGCTTCACGCAGGATCGATTTATGGAAGATGCCGTTGGCGATAAAATACCCGATGCGCTCGCCCAGCCGCTTCTTGAAATCTATGACAGCCGGCTTCCCGATCTTCCACATCGCGTACCGTTTCTTCAAGCCTAAGATCAGAACGATCGCGGTAATGATCAAGAACGCATAACTGACGAATTGCCCGGTATGTCCTACGTTCCACATTATTTCTCGTCCGACATCCATAAACTGTGCCTCCTGAGATTTTTTTTGTATATTATCATGGTAAAAGGCCTGTAAAATCAACAAAAATGTGATTGATTTCACGAATGGCGCGCCAGGCCGTGTCAAATCGTCGTATTACAGCAACGGAATGGCCAACTGACGGGGGGATTCGGGCAAATTAAGGGAGATTTTTCTTGACATCACCGCCTCCGCGTTGGTATTGTACACCCTATACACAAGCCAAAGAGGGGTTACATGAGAAGAAGCTTAGCTTTCTGTATTTTCTGCCTCATTTTCATCTTCCTCGCATCGCCCTTTGCAACGCAAGCAGCACCGAGTAAAAACAAAGCAAAACAAAACTCCTCGAAGAGCGTCAACAAGAAAAATTCATCGGCCAAACAGTCCAAGCAGTCTAAGGCCCGGACCGCGAGAAACTCGAAACATAAACATTCCCGCCACGCGGCAAAAGGTCAGCCGCAGCCGGAAGCTGTCATTTACGAGAACGACGGCGAGTACATCGAATACAAGGTGAAACGCGGCGATACGATCGACAGGATCGCGGCCTTGTTCAGCGTCGAAAAAGACGATCTCATCGAGACGAACAATCTTACCGCAAAGAATAAGCTCTCCCCGGGAAAGACCCTCCTGGTCCCCAGAATAGTGGAAGAGAACGATGACGGCGAGGAGATCGTGACCCTCAAAAGCAGCCCGCTGAAGCCCTGGAAGAACAGCGACGAGAAATATATGCTCGTCAAGGTCGCCAAAAGCTTCATGGGCGCGCCCTACAAATACGGCGGCAACACCTTGAGGGGCCTTGATTGTTCGGCGTATGTCAAGAAGATCTACGAAATCTTCGACGTTCAGCTGCCGAGGAGCGCCCGCGAACAGTACCATGTCGGCACCAGGATCGGCAGGGACGAGCTTGCGGTAGGAGACCTTGTATTCTTCAAAACAAGGCGTTACGCCAAGTATCCCACCCATGTCGGCATCTTTATCGGCGATGGCAACTTCATACATGCCTCGTCCGGAAAGGGGCGGCTGGGCGTAAAGATCGATTCGCTCAGTTCCGATTACTATTCCGGCGCATACATCGGCGCGACCCGCATTAAAGGCAACTCCGACAACGTAAGCCAGGGCTCCGGCAAAACCCCGGGCGCAGACAGATCAAGCAATAACTCGTAGCCTTCCATCCGGTCTTTATTGATTATTGACATGACGGTTGCATCTGTGGTGAAATACGAACCACAATGCCGAGAAAAAAAGAGAAAGAGATCATCCACCGGCCCGATATGCTCATGCAGGCCTATGAATGGGCCATGATGTATATCCATGAGAATACCCGCCGGTGCATCTACGGCCTCGTTGCCCTCTGCATCGTCGCGGCCGCCGTTTCGTCTTTTTTCGTTTACTCCAACTACCAGAACAAGAAAGTCCAGTACCAGCTTTTCCAGGGCATCCAGGCAATGGACGGATACGGGCAGACGAGGTCGCAGGAATTCCTCGAAAAGGCCGAAGGCATATTTAAAAAGACCGCGGAGCAGGCCAGCGGAAAACCCCGCTACATCTCTAAATTGTATCTCGCCAACATCAGCATGGTCCGCGGCAAACGCGACGAAGCCCTCAAGATGTACCAGGACGTCTCAAAGAACTCCTCCAACGAAGTCCTCACACAACTCGCCAATCAGGCGATCAAGGGAATAGAGAAAAAATAATCAGCCACCCCCCCGTCATCCCGGCGAAGGCCGGGAGATAGAGGCCTTACGCCGTTTGCCGTTTGCCGTTTGCCGTCTTACGAGTAAAGCGCCTGCACCGGCTCATACTTCGTCCCCTCCATCGCCGGATATATCCCGGCGATGACGCCGATCACCGTGCTGATAAGGAGTGCGAGCGGGGTGTTTATGGATACGACTACCGGGAAGCCTCCGACAAGGTCGACGATCACCGTGATGATGAAACCGGCGATTATCCCGCCGAGGCCGCCGATGAGGGCCACGATGACGGATTCCGAGAGGAACTGGATTATGATGTCCCGTTTTTTTGATCCGACGACCCTGCGGACGCCGATCTCCATTTTTCTCTCGGATATGGACAGGAGCATGATCGCGAAGATCCCGAGGCCGCCGATGAGAAAGGACACCGTCGAGGCGATGATCGTCAGGACCGATACGAGCCGTATCCCCTCTTCCTGCGTCCTTAAGATGTCCTCCATCGTGAAGATGGTAAAATCATCCTTCTGCTCGGGCCTCGTGTTATGGAGCTTCCGGATAAACCCCCTCAATACCGGCTTCATTGCGGCCAACGAATATCCGTCCTGCATCTGAACGTAGATCCCTTTTATGTAATCGACATTGCTGTAGCGCCGCATGAATGCGTTGAGAGGGACGTACACCTGCAGGTCCTGGTCCTGCCCTGCGAAATCCGTCCCCTTTTCCTGCATGACGCCGACAACTTCCGTGGGGACCCGGAAGATCAGAATGTTTTTCCCTATCGGGTCCTCCGTCTGGAAGAAGTTTTCGTATACCTTGAAGCCTATGACCGCCTTCTTTTCTGCCTTTTCGTCCTCGGCCCCCGTATAAAACCTGCCTGCGGCGAGGTCGAGATTCCGTATATCGAAGATCCTGTTCGGGACACCGGTGACCGTCACGTTGAGCATCGCGTCCTTGTAGCGCGCGGCATAACTGGCGTCAAAATACGGAAGCACCGCGGAAATGCCCGGAAGCGATTCACGTATCATATGGGCGTCCTTGAGCTTGAGCGTCTTCGATTCGGAGAACTGCCGGGCGCTCCGTCCTGCCGTGAATACGACCCCCGCCCGGACGATCAGGAGGTTCTTCCCGAATTTCCCTATCTCCGTTTCTATCTGCTTCTTCATCCCTTTGCTGATATTCCCGAAGGCCACGAGGCTCATGACGGCAAACAATATGCCGAGAAGGGCCAGGGTCATCCTCGCCTTGTGGACGACAAGGTTCTGGAGGGCTATTCTCAGGTAGAACGACACCTTCTGCATCATCCGCGGATCGCCTCGATAGGTTCGATACGGCTCGCTGTGAGCGCCGGTTTCAACCCGGAGAGAAGCCCGGTCAGGAAACTGAAAAGCAGCGCAAAGATGACCACCTTCGCCGAGAACATCATCGGGATGTCAAAAAGCTTCTCGAAAGTGCCCCCGAGAACAACGCTGAGAAGTATCCCTGCGATCCCGCCGATCAGCGTTATGACGACCGATTCGAACAGGAATGACAGGAGGATGCCCTTTCTTGTCGCCCCGTAGGCCCTCCTGATCCCGATGTCCTTCCTGCGCTCCTGGATAGTCAGGTAGAAAAGATTGGCGAGAACGAACCCGCTCACGACAAGCGCCACCACCGCGGCGGTCCCAAGAAAGAGCAGGAGCGAACCGGATATCACGGTTACGAACGCCAGGATGTCCTTTGAGCTTCTGAGCGTAAAATCATCATCGAGATTCCCTTTCAGGCCGTGGCTCTGCCTTAATGTCGCACGGATATCCTCGATCGTGCCGTCGATGTCCCTTCTTGTCTTCAGGCGGACCGCGCTGAGGAATCGTTTTTCGTTCACTATCCGGGACGTAACGGTGCTCAGCGGCATGACGACCCTGTCATCCATGTTCGGCCCGCCGGTCGAGCCGCCTTTTTCCTCGAGCAGACCGATGACACGCGTGGGGAGCTTTCCGACGACAATTGCCTTGCCCAGCGGGTCTTCGCCCCTGAACAGCTCTTCGTGCACCTTCGCACCTATCACGCAGACCGCTTCGGCCTTTTCATAATCCTGGTCCGTGAAAGGGGTGCCCGCCTGGAATTTCCATACGAGCGAGCTGAAATAGCTCGTCGGCGCGCCAACCACCTGCGTTTGCCAGTTGCGGTCCTTGTACCGCATAATGACGTTCCGTGCCGAATACACCGGCATGAGATCGTAGATGCCTTCCACGCGCCCGAGGAGCTCGGCGTCTTCAACCTTGAGGGTGTTGACGCGTATCCTGGCGGCCCGCTGTCTCTCCCCGCCCCCGAAGACCATGATCGAATCGGGCCCCAGTGCCTCGAAGATCTCCTGGGCCTTCTTGTTCGCCCCGTCAATGGTGGTGACGATGACGCAGATGGAAAGGATCCCGAGGGTCACCCCGGAGAACGAGAAAATGACCCTTCCCCGGTAATAATAGAGGATCCTCAGGACCTCCTCGATAAACTCCCTAAGCTGTAATATCTTCTGAGATAGCGCCATCTTCTATCCTGACCAGGCGTTTACCGTACGAAGCAAGTTTAGGGTCGTGGGTAACGACGATTATGGTCTTTCCCTCGTCGTTGAGCATCTTGAACAGGTCCATGATCTCCCCGCCCGTTTTCGAATCGAGGGCGCCGGTCGGTTCATCCGCCAGTATGAGCTCGGGGTCGTTGACAAGGGCCCGCGCTATCGCCACGCGCTGCTGTTCTCCGCCGGACAGCTGGGACGGCTTGTTGTGGACCCTGTGTTCGAGACCGAACTTCGCGAGGAGCGCTTTCGCTTTTTCCCGGGGATGCCTGATGCCCTTCTTCGAGTAAACGATCGGAATGAGAACATTCTCTATCGCGTCGAGATAGGGGAGGAGAAAAAACTGCTGGAAGACAAAACCGATGTACCTGTTGCGCATTTCCGCAAGGTTCTCGTCGTCGAGCGCGTTCACGTCGATGTCTGCAAAGGTGTAGCCGCCCTCCGTCTGCTTGTCGAGGAGACCGACGATATTCATGAGCGTCGTCTTGCCCGAACCGGAGACGCCCATGAGGATGACAAACTCGCCCCGGGATATTGTCAGGTCGATGCCCTTGAGGATGGGCAGTTCCCTGTCGCCCACGAAATAGCTTTTCTTTATGTTCTTGAGATCGATCATCTTCGCGGGGCCGCACTGCCCGCAGGCTTCTTTGCGGCCGGTGCGACGGCGGGCACGATGATCTCCTGCCCTTCGGCGAGCCCGGACAGTATTTCCGTGTACCTCTGGTCCCTGACGCCGGGGACAACCTCCTGCCGGACAGTTTTTCCCCGGGACCTCACGTACACGACATTTTTACGGTCTTCGAAACGCACGGCCCCGTTCGGGACAACGAGGACGTTGGATTTTTCTTCGATTATGATCTTCACGTGGCTCGTCATTTCCGGCTTCAGGGTGAGGGCGTCCGCCGGATCGATCTTTACGATGGCGAGGTAGTACACGATATTTTCCTTCAGTTCCGGCTGCGGGTAGATGCGGTCTATAACCCCCTTGTATATCCTGTCGCGGTAGGCATCGACCCAGTACTCGATCCTGAGGCCGGGCTTTACCCTCCCGATGTCGGTCTCGTCGACGTATATCCACATCTCGAGTTTTGCAGGGTCTATGATGGTTATCAGGTTGGGAGCGGACAGCCCGGATACGACCGTTTCGCCTTCCTGTGTCGCGACAGACGAAATGTACCCGGATATCGGGGCATAGATCTTCGTGTAGCTGTGGGTGACCTTCAGGGCCTTCAGCTTTTCAACCGCTTCCTTTACCTTCGCCTTGCCGAGCTCCACCTGGGCGCGCGAGACATCGAGTTCGCGCTTTGCTTTTTCAACGTTGTCCCTGGTCGTGTATTCCTTGACCAGGAGGCGCTGTTCCCTTTCGTAATTTATCTGGTTGTAGACGTGCTGCGCTTTTTTTGCCTCGAGGTCCCTGCGCTGTTCTTCGACGACGGCCTCGGCGTTGCGCAGGTTCGCAACGATCTCGCGGTCGTCTATCTCGACGATAAGATCGCCCTTCTTCACAAAATCGCCGATCTGGAACTTGAGCCTGTTGAGCAGCCCGGTCGCCCGGGTGCCCACCTTGACTATGGCGCCCACCTGGGCTTTGATGATCCCCGTTTGCTCCGTCGCGTAGGTCACGTTGGACCGCTTCACCGTAAACGGCTCGCCGGTCCTCTGCCTGTCTCCCTTCCGGACCGCAAAAAAGACGATCAGCGCGATCACGCACAGTGCCGCAACGGCGTATACGATCTTCTTCTTCATTCTATATAAGCCGCCCTTTGCAGATAGGATAAAGATACGCGCGCTCTCGCAAGGGAGCCCACGTAATTTTCGTTCGCCGCGGCCAGGTCTTTTTCGCTCTGGAGAAGGCTCAATATGTCACCCTTGCCCTCCAGGTATTCGCCGTACAGCTGGTTGAAATTGCTCGTCGCCTCGCGGACGAGCTGACCATACAGGGAAACGTCGTCTATGCTCAGCTCGTAGTCTTTCAGGGCCTTCGCGATGTCGAGGCTCGTGGTCCTCCTCGTTTCCGCCAGCCGCTGCCGGGCCGCGTTCACAGCGCTCATCGCCCCCTGCATGTTGTAGTACCGTCCGACGCCGTCGAACAGCGGGAAGGTGAAACTGATGATAAAAGCGTCACTCCTGCCTTCCGGGAAAAATTGCTTGTCCTGCCGCGTTTGCTGGAGATAGCTGTCGATCTTGGGATACCAGGCGGCTTTCGTCTGGTCGTACACATTCATCAGCCTGTCGACTTCCTTTTGCTGGGCTATGATCTCCGGCTTTACCTGAAGCGCCCTGTCGTTCAAAGCCTTGTAGTCGCCCCGGTATGACGGCACGGTGAGCGGGCCCTCGACGTCGAAGGGGTCCTTGCTCTCGATTATGATCAAAGACCGTACGGTCTCCAGGGCTTTTTCATACTCCTTGCCCGCCTTCTGAAGGTCTATTTTCGTATTGAGAAGGCGCACCTCGGCCTGAAGCAGTTCGCTTTTCTTCGCCACGCCTTCCTCGTACCGTCCGCGGATAAGGTTGTATATCTTCTGGGCCGCCTGTACCGCCTCCTGCCTCTTGCCGACTATGCCCTTGGCCCCCAGGGCGGCGTAAAACGAACTCTTGATGTTGAAAAGGACCTCTTCCCGGACGCTCTTGAACTTTTCTTTCTCGCGCTCCCAGGCCGAAAACGCCCCTCGTCTCTTCGCGAACCGCTCGCCCCCGTCAAATATCCTCCAGGAGATAGTCCCGGTAAAAGTGTACGTGTCCCGTGAGTCGGTCGTATCGCTTAAGTCCCCCGTATACGTGCTTATCGGCGTCCTGGGCGATATGATCCGTATATATGAGGAATAGACCTCGAATTTCGGCAGAAAGGGGTCGATGGAGGAGATATACGAGAAGCGCGATACCTTGACGAACTCAGCCTGTTCCCTGATAACGTATGACTCGCCCACGGCGCTCTGCATGGCTTCTTCCAGGGTAACGGGCCACGCAGAACCCTGCAGGCCGAAAAACGGGAAGAGGAGGGCCGCGAAGAGAACAAGGGTCTTAAGAAGGTACTTTTTCGCCATGTCTGTCAGGCATCCCGTGCTTATGTGATGAAACCCCGTCTATTCTAGCACAACGACAGTAACGCCACAATTATAAAGACGTTCCTAATGTCGGTACTGAAGGCCCGGCCGGCGGCCTAAAAATCCTGAACGTCAGCGGGGCACGGCGTCGGATAGGCCACATTCCTCGACGGTGTTTCGTGCAGGACCAGACATGATGTGTCTTTGCCGTCCGAATGGTTGGATTTTAAGAATCTGGCCGTTTTCAGCCGGTCATGCCCGTCATATTCGACAAGGGCATCATACCGGACCCAGGAAAACGTGCTCTTTGAGGATATCTTGAAAAAGACCCGGCGGCGCGCCGGATCTTTTTTCGACGGGGACTTCTCGTTCGGCTTGAAACCGTTGGCCGACAGGGTAAGCACCACGTCACTGAGCGCCATCCCCTCCGTGATGCCGGACGCCATTTTCACAATCCCTTCATCGGTCCTTACGGTCTTTTTCTCGATCGCGGCAACATAATAATACGTTGCAACTATACCGATCAACAAGACCAGGGACACCTTCACATATTTCTTTGCCGTGCTTGTATTGAAGAAGATCTCACCGCCTTTATGTGACGTTATCCATGAATACCATGCGGACACGGAACAATCAATACAGTCCGGATGGAAAGCCTGTCGCCGCCGTGACCTCCCGACGGCCCGGAGATAACCCGGGCCAGACGCTCATGGGGGGAAAGGGTGTCGAAGGCCGTAATGCTTCGATCAGGCGAGGTCGAAACGGTCAAGGTTCATGACCTTGTTCCACGCCGCCACAAAATCGTGCACGAACTTCTCCCGGGAGTCATCGCATGCGTAGACCTCCGCCAGGGCCCGCAATTGAGAGTTTGAGCCGAAGACCAGGTCGACACGGGTGCCGGTCCACTTGAGTTCATCGGTTGCACGGTCGCGGCCTTCGAATACGCCGTCTTCCGCGGCCGCCTTCCACGTCGTGCCCATGTCGAGCAGGTTCACGAAAAAGTCATTCGTGAGCGCCTCCGGCCGCTTCGTGAAGACGCCGTGCTGCGACCCGCCGAAGTTGACATTCAGAACGCGCATGCCGCCCACGAGCACCGTCATCTCGGGTGCGGTCAGGGTCAGCAGCTGTGCCCTGTCAACCAGGAGCTCTTCTGCCGATATGGCATAGCGGGCCTTCCGGTAGTTGCGGAAGCCGTCCGCCTTCGGCTCCAGCACGGCGAAGGAGGCCGCGTCGGTCTGTTCCTGTGAGGCGTCCATGCGTCCGGGCGTAAACGGGACCGTCACATCGTAACCGGCATTTTTTGCCGCCTTTTCGACGCCCGCGCAACCGGCAAGAACGATGAGGTCAGCGAGCGACACCTTTTTACCGCCGGACTGCGTGCCGTTGAACGTGTCCCTTATGCCCTCCAGGGTTTTGAGAACCTTCGCAAGCCGGGCCGGCTCGTTAACCTCCCAGTCCTTTTGCGGCCCAAGGCGGATCCGGGCCCCATTGGCGCCGCCGCGCCTGTCGGAACCACGGAAGGTGGATGCAGACCCCCACGCGGTAGAAACCAGCTCAGGCACGGACAGGCCCGACGTGAGGACCGTGGCCTTGAGGGACGCAATGTCCTGAGCATCGATGAGCTTATGGTCGACAGCGGGGATGGGGTCCTGCCAGACGAGCTCTTCCGCGGGGGCCTCCGGGCCGAGATACCGCGAGCGGGGGCCCATGTCGCGGTGCGTCAGCTTGAACCACGCGCGGGCGAAGGCGTCCGCGAACTCATCCGGGTGCTCCATGAAGCGCCGCGAGATCTTTTCGTAGACGGGGTCAAACCGTAAGGAGAGGTCGGTGGTCAGCATGGCCGGCGCAACGCGCTTTGAAGGGTCGTGCGCGTGCGGCACGGTGCCGGCGCCCGCGCCGCCCTTCGGCTCCCACTGGTACGCGCCGGCCGGGCTCTTCGTCAGTTCCCATTCAAAGCTGAACAGGATACGGAAGAAGTTGTTGCTCCACTTCGTCGGCGTGTTGGTCCATGTGACCTCGAGGCCGCTCGAGATCGTGTCGCCGCCTTTGCCCGTGCCAAAACTGCTCTTCCAGCCGAGTCCCTGCTCCTCGATGCCGGCGGCTTCGGGCTCAGGCCCCACGTGCTTCGCGTCACCGGCGCCGTGGGTCTTGCCGAACGTGTGGCCGCCGGCAATGAGGGCCACCGTCTCCTCATCGTTCATCGCCATACGGGCGAAGACCTCTCGGATGTCCTGCGCCGCGGCGATCGGGTCCGGGTTGCCGTTCGGGCCCTCCGGGTTCACGTAGATGAGCCCCATCTGTACGGCAGCCAGCGGATTTTCGAGGTCCCGGTCGCCCGAGTAGCGTTTGTCTCCCAGCCACTCGCTCTCGGACCCCCAGTAGACGTCCTTTTCCGGTTCCCAGATGTCTTCGCGACCGCCGGCGAAGCCGAACGTCTTGAACCCCATCGATTCCAGGGCGACGTTGCCGGCAAGGATCATGAGGTCCGCCCAGGAGATCTTCCGCCCGTACTTCTGCTTGACCGGCCAGAGCAGCCTGCGCGCCTTGTCGAGGTTAACGTTGTCGGGCCAGCTGTTCAGCGGCGCAAAACGCTGGTTGCCCCTGCCGCCGCCGCCGCGTCCGTCACCCATGCGGTAGGTGCCGGCACTGTGCCACGCCATACGGATGAACAAAGGCCCGTAGTGGCCGAAGTCCGCCGGCCACCAATCCTGCGACTTCGTCATCAGTTCGGCAAGGTCCTTCTTCACAGCCTTGAGGTCAAGGCTTTTGAATTCTTCACGGTAGTTGAAGCCCTCGCCCATCGGGTTCGACTTCGAGGAATGCTGGTGCAGCATATCGAGATTCAACTGGTTGGGCCACCATTCACGGTTCGTCATGCCGCCGCCGGCAAACTGTCCGGAAAGTCTGTCCTCTCTTTTTTCATCCATGATATTTACCTCCTTATCGTTCTTTCAACCCATCCCTTTTTTTCCGGCACTCTTTGCAGTAGCCGTAATACTCAAGCCTCATGTCCGCAACCGAGAAGCCCGTCCTTTTCTCCACCTCGCCGCGGTCCGCAGGGGTAGACGCCGCGTAGTCGAGTATCTTCCCGCAACCGTCGCAGATCAGGTTGACGTGCTCGTCGATGTTCACCTCGTACCTGTCCTCCGTCGTGTCAAACTGGAGCTTTTTGATGATCCCCTGGGCGGAAAGCTGATTGAGGGTGGCGTATGTGGTCGAGAGGCTTAAGTTCTTTCGTATCTTCTTTGCCTCCCGGTACACGGCGCCTGCACCGGGGTGCACGTCGCGCATCGCCGCCAGGGCCTCGATAATGGCCAGCCTCTGAGGGGTGATCCTCAGCCCCTTTTCCTTTAACTTTCTGAGCACCAGTTCCGTCTTCATCGCACTAATCAGGAATCATTCCTGATTGTGACAGTATAGCATCGTTCGGGGAATTGTCAAGCGGACGCCCATCCATCGGAAACCGGTTTATGGCAGGAAAACACGTCAAGAAAAAAGCCTTGCTCAGCAAGGCCTGAAAAAAAACGAACATCCGTCGCGCACAGAGATCTAAGAAAAAAAGAAATGCCGAGGGACGGAATTGAACCGCCGACACGGGGATTTTCAGTCCCCTGCTCTACCGACTGAGCTACCTCGGCAACAGGTTTATTTAAAACATATGAGGTCATGGCCTGTCAACAGTTTCCTTGGGCCTGCAGTCTAAAACATTTTGACATCGGCCGGTTGCCTGTGTTACACAGATTCATCATCCGTTCCTGCAGGATACATTCATGAAACCATTCAAGGGCATACTTTACAACACCGACAAAGCCGACGGCATTGCCGGCCTCGTGTGCCCGCCCTATGATGTGATCGAGGACGCCGGTCCGTATTATGCCAGGAGCCCGTTCAACGCGATACGCCTCGAACTGCCGCAAGACCTGCCCGATGTGGACAGGTACCGGAACGCGAAGAATACAATGGACGACTGGCTCACGCGGGGCATTCTCATGCCCGACGCCCGCGAATCCGTCTACGTGTACGAGCAGGAATTCACCGTGGATGCCGGCAGTTTTTGCAGGACCGGCTTCGTCTCTCTCCAGAGGCTCGACAAAAAACGGATCCTTACCCATGAGCAGACGCGTAAAAAGGCGAAGGCCGACCGCGAGCAGTTGATAGGGACCTTGAAGACCTACACAAGCTTCATCTTCGGCCTGTATGACGACAGGGAAAAAGGGATACGTCACGCCATCTCCGGCGCCCCCCGTCAAACGATCTACGATTTTACCGATGAGCAAAACATCAAAACGCGCTTTTACAGGATCAGCGACCCGGCATCGATCGCTGACCTCGTTGCGCTCGTAGAGGAGAAGAGCATTTACATCGCCGACGGGCATCACAGGCTCGACGTGTCATACCGGCTGAATGTCTCCCATGCACCGTTCTACCTGACCGACATGTACGACCGGGGGATCGTCATCTTCCCGTACCACAGGCTGGTAAAGTTCTCGCGGAGACGCGCCCTGCCGGACCTGATCGGAAAACTCGAACCGTTCATGGCGATCGAAAAAGTGCCGTTCAGCGGCGTGGATTCGTTAGGCCCTGTCCTTGCATCGGTGGCCGCTTCCCGTACCCTGGCATTCGCCTTCTTTTCCGCAGATGACCGCAGGCACATATATATAGCGTCCGAAAGATCCTCCCTGCCGATCTTCAATGACGGTGCGGTCCACGACAGCCTCAGGAAATTGAAGGTCAACGCGGTCCATAGCGGTGTCATCCGCGGCGTCATGGACATCAATGACGAGGACATCTCTTTCACCGAGGACCATCGCTGGTCCATAGACTGCGTCATGAACGGTTCTTCCGACCTCGCATTTTTCCTCCCGCCCACGACGGTCGATGAGGTCCGCGACATCGCCGAGAACGGGCTCGACATGCCGCCCAAATCGACATTCTTCTATCCGAAGATCCTGACGGGGCTCGTCTTCTACAGGTATGCGTGAGATCGTCGGAAAAGACGAAACCCTTGATGTTCTGTGCAACGAGCGCCTCAGTATAATCCAGAAAAAACGGGGGTACCGCTTCTCCATCGACGCGGTACTTCTTGCCGCGTTTGTCCGGCTTCGCAAGCATGAAAGGCTGTTGGATATCGGTTCGGGTTGTGGTATCATACCTATCTATATCGCGAGAAAAGGGTGTGCGAACGATATGACGGGTGTCGAGCTCCAAAAAGACCTTTTTGAGGCCGCACAAAAGAACAGGGTCATAAACCGGTGCGAAGACCGTGTCCGGTTCATCAACGCAGATATCACAGCTATCGTGAAGGAGATGAAGAAAGAGCCCTTCCAGGTGGTTGTCTCGAACCCGCCGTACACGCGGCGGCGAAGCGGGCGGACATGCCCTGATGAGTCACGCCGCCTGGCGCGATACGAGGAGAAGCTCGACATCGACGCGCTCACCTCGGCGGTATCCGATCTCCTTGTGAAGAAAGGGCGTTTCTATGTTATATACCCCGCGCACCGCATGGGCGAACTTATTCATGCGGCTGCGGTAAAGAGGCTGGCCCTGAAAAAGCTGCGCATCGTTCATCCCCGGCAGAATGAAAAGGCAAACCTCGTACTTGCGGAGTTCCTGAAAGACGGCGGGATGGGCGTGACGATAGAAGAGCCTCTCTATGTTTACAACGGGACGGAACTTTCAGACGAAGTCAAACAATACTATTTATTCGAGGATTAATTATGTCGGGATTCACGAAGATCATTCAGAAAGACCTTGATAAGCTCGAGTCGTCCATCGACGACCTCTTGAGCACGCGCGTCGGTTACATCAAGGAGATCGTCACGTACATCATCAAGTCGGGCGGCAAAAGGGTGCGGCCGGTCCTCGTCATGCTCTGCTCCAAACTGTGCGGCTACCGCGGGAAAAAGCATATTCCCTATGCCGCCATAATAGAGTTCATCCATACCGCCACACTGCTTCACGACGATGTCGTGGACAACGCAAAGACCCGCCGGGGGCTCTCGACGGTCAACACCGTGTGGGGCAACGAACCGAGCGTGCTCGTGGGTGATTTCCTTTATTCGCGCTCCTTCGAGCTGATGTCCCGCGACGGCAACACCGAGATACTCAAGACAATATCCCAGGTGACAACGGCGCTGTCCGAGGGGGAGATCCTCGAAATAATCAAGACGGCAGACCTCGGGACAACGGAGAAGGATTATTACGAGATCATCGGGAACAAGACCGCCGTCCTTTTCGGGGCCGCCTGCGAGATCGGCGCTATTCTCGGGGGACGGACAGCGAACGAGAGAAAGGCCCTCCGTAACTTCGGCTACAATCTGGGCATTGCCTTCCAGCTCATGGACGACGTCCTCGATTATACGTCATACAACGACGTGCTCGGCAAGCATGTCGGAACAGACCTCAAGGAAGGAAAGGTCACGCTTCCCCTCATTTATGTCCTCAACAGCGCCGGTGAAAAAGAAAGGGCCTCCATCGAATCGGCGCTCGCAAAACAGAGAATAACCAAACAGGATTTCAACCGCATCCGGAGAATGATCGAAAAGAAGGGCGGCATCGCTTACACGATGGACGCAACGAAAAAGCATCTGGACATGGCGAAAAAACGCCTCGATATCTTCCCTGCATCGCAATACAAAACGGCATTGCTGGAACTGGCGGATTATATGCTGAAGAGGGAGATGTAGAAAAGATGGGCTATGGGCTATGGGAAAAATCCCTGTTACCTATCACCTGTCTTCTATAATCTTTCGCCCTTCGGTATTACAACGATCCCCTCATCCGTAACGAAGAACCGTTTCCGGTCTTTTTCGAGATCGTAGCCTATCTTCATCCCGTCGGGGACGCGGACGTCTTTGTCGATGATCGCCCTGCGCACCTTTGCGCGCATCCCGATGATGACATTGTGAAAGAGTATCGACTCGGCGACCTCGGCGTAGCTGTTGACACGGACGCCGGGCGACAGGATGGAGGCCTCAACCTTTCCGCCGCTTATGATAACGCCTCCGCAAATCACGGAATCGAGCGCCTTACCGGCCCTGCCCGATCTTTCATCGGCGAAGACGGTCTTGGCGGGAGGGTATTGCCCCTGGTACGTCCGTATCGGCCAGGTGTGATCATAGAGATTAAATTCGGGCGTTACCGACGCGAGGTCCATATTGGCCCTCCAGTAAGCATCGATAGTCCCGATGTCCCTCCAGTAATTTTCGTCCTTTCTCCTCCTCGAACCGAACCTGTATATGAAAACGTTGTGGTGCGGATACATGCAGGGAATGACGTCGTGCGCAAAATCGTGAAGAGAATCCTCCCGGGCGGCGTCTTTCATGAGCATGTCGATAAGGACGTCGCGCTTGAAAACATAGACGCCCATCGAAACGGATGCGCGACCGGGCTTTCCGGGCAGTGACCGCGGTTTCCCGGGCTTTTCTTCGAACCCGGTCACCCGGCAGTCAGGGGAGGCCTCGATAACCCCGAAACGCGGGGCGTCCTCGATATCAACCTCCACCGAGGCGATGGTAACGTCGGCCTTTTTGCCCTGGTGGTACCGCACAAAATGACTGTAGTCCATTTTGTAAATGTGGTCGGCCGACAGGATGACAACGTTGTCCGCATCGACCTGCCTGAGGTGGTACAGGTTCTGGTAGACCGCGTCGGCGGTCCCCCTGTACCATTCTTCACTCACCCTCATCTGCGGCGGAAGGTTCGATACGTATTCGCCGAGCTCGGGGTTCAGTATGCTCCAGGCGTCCCGGATGTGCTCGATGAGCGAGTAAGATTTGTATTGCGGGAGGACGAAGATTTTCCTGATGCCGGAGTTGACACAGTTGCTCAACGTAAAATCGATGATGCGGTACTTGCCCCCGAAGACGACGGCAGGCTTTGCCCTGTCCCGCGTCAGCGGGTGGAGCCGCTCCCCGGCGCCCCCGGCAAGGACGAACGCCACCGTTCTGTGCATTATCCTCGTTCTCATGTTCCTATATTATTATGCTGGTCCGACGATGTTAATTCAACGAAAATCAGGCGCGGGCCTCGCTTTCTCTTTGCCTGCTACGATGAGAGCGTATTCGCCCAGCTTCTCGTCTGCCGCTATGAGGTCGATGACCTCCCGCACGCTTCCCCGGTATGCCCTCTCATACAGCTTGGTCATTTCCTTGACCACCACGATCCTGCGGTCACCCAGGATATCGAGGATAAACCCGAGCGTTTCCTCGATCCGCCTCGGCGATTCATACAGCACCACCGGATAGGGGAACTCAGAGAGTTCCTGCAGTGCCTTCTTCCGTTTCCCTTTCTTCAGCGGAAGGAAGCCGTAGAACAGGAACCTGTCTGCGAAAAGGCCCGAGACTGATACGAGCGAGGCGACGGCGCTCGGTCCCGGAACGGGGCATACGTCGATGCCCGCTTCAATGCACCTGCTCACCAGGACGCTGCCCGGGTCCGAGATGCACGGGGTCCCCGCACTCGTGATAAGCGCAACATTCTTCCCGGCCTTCAGGCCCTTTACCAGGTTTGCCGACCGTCTCTCTTCGTTGTAACTGCTTACGGTGACGATCGTCTTCTTGATGCCGTAATGGCTGAAAAGCTTCATCGCCCGCGCGGTGCTCTCCGCCACGACAATGTCGGCCTCTTTCAGGACCTCTATCGCCCTGAACGTGATATCGCCGAGATTGCCGATCGGCGTTGCGACTACATAGAGAGTGCCCTGTAAACCCATGCGTATCAAGCATAGTACAGTCCAAAAATCTTGACAAGGGGAAAAAAGTTTAAGAAAATAGAACCATGACCCTACGCGGAGCCTTGATAGTAGTTTTGTGCCTTGTACCGCTCGCAGGATACCCCGCCATATATACGTACGTGGACAATAACGGGATATCGCATTTCACGAATATAATCCCTCATGGCAAAAAATTCCGCGTTGTGATATCCGACCGCATCAAATATGTTGTGTCGAGGGTCTTCAACAACACGACATACGACGGGATGATCGAACGGCACGCACAGTTTCACGGGATAGACCCCAATCTCATAAAAGCGGTCATGAAGGCGGAATCCAATTTCAACCCGAACGCCATGTCGCACAAAGGCGCCCAGGGGCTCATGCAGCTCATGCCGGACACGGCCCGGCTGATGAAGGTCGACAATCCCTGGGACCCCGACGAAAACATCAGGGGCGGAACAAAATACCTGAAATACCTTGACGATACTTTCGGCGGGAACCTGGACCTTGTGCTGGCGGCATACAACGCCGGGCCCGCACGCGTAAAGGAACACAATATGAGCATCCCGCCGTATGAGGAAACCCGGACATACGTCCAGCGGGTCAAATCGTATTACTATTCTTTCAAGAAGAATTGATGAAGGCCAAAGACGAACAGCTGCCTCTATGGACACTGCCCAACAGGCTGTGCATCCTCCGTATCCTGTTCATCCCCCTGATCATATTTTTTATCGAGAGGGAATACGTGGCGTTCGTCCTGTTCATCCTGGCGGGAATAACGGACGGCCTGGACGGATTCGTGGCACGCAGGTTCCAGCTGACCTCAAAGCTCGGGTTGTACCTCGACCCTATAGCCGACAAGCTGCTCGTATCCTCGGTCCTGATAGCGCTGACGTATTATCACCGCATCCCCCTGTGGATCACGATCATTCTCGTGTGCCGCGAATTCATCATAAACGGCCTGCGGTCATTCTACGCGATCGAAGGGATAACGATATACCCCTCCTTCACGGGAAAGCTGAAAACGACACTCCAGATCGTCGGGATCGCCTGCATCCTCCTCGACCGCGACCTGACGAACCTCATCGGTCTGTACGTTATCTACGCCGCCCTCTTCTTCAGCCTGTACTCCGCCATAAATTATATCGCGGCCATATTTAAACCAAGAACAGGACCGGCAGGCGACGCTTAACGCCAGCCAAGCGTTCGGAACCGCAACACTGACCGCGTTATTCCGGGCTCCTCTTACCGTCATCCCCGGCCGGGTACTGTCTGGGTGCCGAGATCTAAGATTCTGGTTCACGGTTTTCAGAAAATTGAAAAGAAAAACCCTGGATTCCGGCCTTCGCCGGAATGACGGATAGAGGACAAAAGCCGTTAGCCGTTGGCCGTTGGCCGTTTCTTACATATCCCGCATTCCATGCATTTGCTTTCTTCAGCATCATCGTTGTAATAGCCTGTTTCGCCGGCGGGGCTTGTCAGCCGGACCGTTGTCGTTCCTTCCAGATG
>ERZ1645192.744-NODE-744-length-27309-cov-6.308945_pt1 | contig 27309 bp, 17 predicted proteins | sample MGYA00575354_ERZ1645192 | MGnify/ENA primary metagenome ERZ1645192 (study PRJEB40844, sample SAMN11349763) | freshwater sediment metagenome | isolation source: river sediment | host: Sediment | place: India: Faizupur Khadar , New Delhi | collected 2017-02-21 ... | reverse complement strand
ACCGCCCTTTGAGAGAGTCAGCCGGACAGCGAGTTGAGTGTGCCCTGAAATGCCCTGCGAGTCAATTTTTCTTGAGAATGACTTCGCCTACCGTTTCTTCCCGTTGGGTCGCTCGCCGGTCTTCACATCCTTCGGATTGTCGGGTTGGGGCGTATAGTCGTCGAAGGGGCATAGATCGGTGTGTCGGTCGCAGTAGCACTCCATGTCGCGTGCTTTCATGAGCGGCGAAATGCTGTCCTGCCAAACGAGCCAATGATTTTCGAATTCCGCATAGGCTTGCCGATATTCCAGAACACCGTCTTTATGCGGTGTCGGCAGGGAACAATAACTCTTTTGCTTGTTCAGATTGTAGTAACAGATCTGGTTTCCACGCCCCTTTTCGACGCTCTGCTCGGTTGTGAAGATGTTGGCATACAGAATCAATGATCCTCGTACATCATGGATCGCAATGGAGTACATGTTCGGTTGGAGATTATCGACGCTGATTTTCTCATACACCGGGGTCTGCCCGGAAAGGTCAACCCGTACAAATCCATCAAGCATAGTGGTTGGGTTGAAATAGGCTATCCTTTCATTATCCCGGTCAAGGATCAGATGCCGGACCTGCTCATCACCACGGTTGACGATGGCACATTCAGTCAATGCCTTGGGGCTTTTTGAAAGATCGCAAAGATATCCTTTGAAATCAGTGTACAAGGCCAAGATATTACCGACAATATTAGGGTCGTTTCCAACTCCTTCGCCCAAACTGGTCCATTGCCATTCACCGACTTTCGCGTACATCATTTTCGTGGCATCGCCGTCCTTCTCCACGATGTTCGCGAAGGCCCATGTCTCGTTAATCACGGGATTATAGGAAATGCTTCTAACCTTTCCCGGATAGGCAACGCTGAAAGAATTGTTCGTTGAATCCCGGTAAATGAGGTATTCGTTCTTATCTTCTTTGGATATCGTCGCCGTTGCACCTAACACGGTTCCTTTGTAATAACTCAAGGTATCATTCCCAGACCCCATTTGAATAACACGGTACTTTCGGGTCGTCAGGTCAAAAACAACTGCTTTGAAGTTCACCGGATTATCATTCACTTCGCTCGATACATGCTCCATCACCATCCCCGCCTTTCCTTCGCTCAGGTTGAAATGCTTGAAGGTGGCCATGCCAGACATCCAGCCTTGGGGGTTGTTGGGGTTAAGCATCATATCACATTCATCGAGATAGTACCCCTCCCGTTCGTCCTTGTAGAACGGCGTCAATTTCTCCATCGTGCAGGGATAACCGCAACAGTCGTAGTCGGGCATCGCGGTACAGAGATCGCAGTTCTGTTCCTTCCACAGATTTCTTACGCACCGAGGATCGTTTTCCCATACCTTGTCGCACTTGCGGCAGAAGTGTATTTTGCCGTCGGTGTCGTAGTAAGGAAATTCAGCCGCAGAAAGATCGGGGCACTCCTCATTCCCGGTGTGGGTGTTGGTTATGTACTCGGTCCCTTCGGGGTCGGCGAGGCAGGAGGCAACCAGTCCGTTGATGTCCTTGTCGGGTACGGCGGTATCGTCTATCAGTATGGAATCCTCGTCGGATGAATCGTCAACGACGACAAGGTCGTCTTCCGCTATCGATGTTTCGATGTCGGGTGCGATGGTGTCGGTATCGGTGGAATGATGCGAAGGGTTGCAGGCGGCAAGGAACAAAAGCAATGCTATGACAACGGAGAGGCGAAGTATGTCCGCCCCCCGACTCAGGTGATGTGTTCTCATCGCGACACCGTTATGTAGCCGTTGTTGACCCGGCACACCATGCCGTTCCGTTCATAGTGGTCGCGCAGGATCGCCCGGTCGCCCGAAAGCGCGGTGAGCGATGCGTTCTGCCCCACTTCATAGATGCCGTTCCAACAGCCGAGATAGAGCGTTCCGCGATCTTCGCCGAATCCGGCAAGGTCACATTCCTTTTTCGTCTCGCCTATTTTTAACGGTGTTTCGATGTTTGTCAAATCGTACAGCACGGTACGGCCCGTCGCAAACAACCGGTCGTAATAGATCGCTAGACGATTGCCTACAACCGCCACATCTTGAGCGGGATAGGCGGTCGGGATTGTGAAAAACTTGACTGGCTTTGCTGGATTATCGAAGAGATTAAGAAAAACCGCGCCCTTTGTTTCAGCCACAACAAGGAATTGACCGTAACGGGTGAGGTTCACTGCACCACTTGCTGAAATAGAACGTATCTTCGTAAGAGCGCCGTCGGCACCGATACGTAGTACATATATCTTCGACCCCGTCGCGGCGTAGAGATAGTTGTCCCAAACGACCATGTCGCTTACTGTACCCAAGAGAGTGAGTTTTTCGGAGGCGAGTGCACCGTTGTCCTTGATCTTCATAGCGCGGATGCCGGTGATCCCGCCGAGATAGAGACGGTCCTTCTTGCCCGCGAGCGAGTGTTTGTAGTCGAAGAACCAGTATTTCTTGTAGACTGGTTCGTCGAATGGATGGCAACCCTCCCAAAGAAGGTCGATGCCGCCGGTGACGGCGTTGCCGTTCCGCGCGATACAATACCCGTCCCGCGTATCACCGGACTGTTCGACAAGGGCGATCTCTTCGGTGGTGACCGTGCCGGTCGCGGTGTCGAGAACGACTGCAGTTGCGCCTTCAACCTGCTGTTGCGGTTGGGTGATGAAGCGGAGGGTGTTGTCTTCGATAACGGTGAATGTGGTGTAGAGATCGACCGGCAGATTATCGGCAATTTCCGTGAATCCGTCGTAGGGAGTATAACTCCAGAGATCGTGGTGCGGTGTCGCCGTTTCTCCGGCAACGGTCATGCCGCCGATGAAGTAGATGGTGCCGTCGGGCCCGACGGTGACATTGGTAAAGTCGCGGGCGGCCGGTTTCGTCGCCGTTTCGATGATGTCGAACTATTCATTGCCCGCGTCGAAGGCGTAGAGTGTCAATCCATCGCTTTCGTAGGAGAGGAGATAGAGCCGATGCGCGGCGGCGATAAGATGGCGCGCGGTGCCAGTATTCGGAACGGCACCGACCCATGTGGCAGTGTGGGTGTATCCGTCCGGCTGCGGCTCGTCGAGAGCCGTGACATGGTAAAGCCCGCCGTCAATTACGAGATAAAGCTGGTCGTCGAGTATCGCGCCGCTCGTAAGCGGTCCAACGCCGCGCGGAAGGGCGAATGAACCGGCGAGGGCCATGTCGCTCGGCCGCGCGGGGGTCTGTGTCTTGATTTCGACTGTTCCGGTGCGGGTGTTTTCGTAGAAAAATAGCGTTTCGTCGGCGTAACTCACTGCGACTTTTAGGTTTTCCTGCGGGATGATCCGCTGGTTTTTAGTAATTGCTTTTGCCGCCGCGTCGTAGTCCCATTGTTCAAACAGGTCGTCGTGGAAAGGATACGCCGGGCGCGCCTCCGCGAGACTGTGGGCTATGTCCAGCGGAAGACGGGATGGAACGACGAAGGGATCGCTATATCCCGTTTGTTTAACCCAAAAATACTTCGCGTAGGTGAGCGGTGTTCCCGCGAAGCTGTCGCGCGTCGAGCGGGCGAAAACGGCGCTGTTGTGGAAGCAGGCGGGATTCTGCGTCTTCCCGCCTTGGCCATCGTCGATGAGATCGTCCGCTTCGGTGCAGGCCGCCGCAAAGGTCGGTCCGCCCGAAACGGCATAACGGATGAACGGATCGAGCAGGGTAAGCGGTTGGGGATTCAACGGTGCGTTGGTAACATAATCGTCATAAAGATCGAGGTATTCGTCGTATAAATCGCTTTTCCAATCCCAGAAAGACGATTGAATAAGAGTTGTTCCTTCAGTCGATTCTTCAGTAATAGTTGGTTGTTGCCACGCGAGAACACCGATTTCTCTTTCCGGTACCGGATCGCTCCCGTGGCTGTAGGCAAAATCGTTCAAGTAGCGTCGGTAAGAGTGGGTGCGATTGCTCGTCGTACAGTAGCCTTCCGTACCCCAATATTCGTCATAACGAGTCTGCGGCACCCAGCAATAACGGTCGGTTGTGTAGACGGGCACAGAGAAAAGCCCGGTTTTTCTGGTTCCTGAAAAGGAATCTATCGCTATCCGGTTCGATTTCGCACCGAAACACCAATAAGTGCCGGGAACGAAAAGCAGACATTCGCTTTCGGTAAGCGCACGCGGAACGATGGATGTGTGGTAATTGCCGTCGCCGGGACGGTCATTCCATCCCTTCTGTCCCTTGATATCGCATGCATCGCCGATGCCGTCGAGGTCGTGATCGGGTTGCCAATACCAATATCCCTTTTTTAAAAACGATGTTCCCTCCCACCGTACATATCCAAAAATATAGGTCCACGGATTGTAACGTGCGCCACCTTCGGTTCTGTCAGGGTTCCCGTTCTCGTCGACACAGTAAGGCATCCTCACCGGTCCGTTCTGGAAGTACGATACGCCATGCCGACACTCGCCCTGAATCAATTCATCATTCCAGTCGGGAGCCGCTTCATATGGATTTTCTTTATATGGGCAGTTGTCACAGAAATCGGCAATTCCGTCACCGTCAGAATCATTTAGACCAATCCAATTGTTGATGGGGTAATAAGTTGGGCATGGATCCATACAATTGGGTACGCCATCTTTATCGGTATCGGTTATGTGATCGGGATCTTGGGGACACGGGTCGCATGCATCACCAATATTGTCTCTGTCAATATCGCTTTGATCCAAGTTCTTTAAGTCAGGACAATTATCGAATCGATCACGGATCCCGTCTTCGTCGGAATCGGCCGTATCTCCGCTTTCGTAAATATATCCTTGCAATTTGATAGTCGGGTCCCCGTAAAAAGTGCTCATTGCCATGACATTTTTATTAATATGGTCTGATGCATATGTTAAGAAATATTGAGAAAAAGAGTTTCCCAAATACCCATTGATGTTTTCCGCGAAATGTCTTTCCAATAATTCTTTCCCAGCATCTTTCATACGACCAGAGACCCTGGTGGCCGCAATAGAAACAATAGCACTGTTCAGGAGCATAGCATTCGCAAGGGACATGTTATTAGGTTCGCCATTGTTGAAGCAGTATTTCTTTCCGCAAGCGTCTGGCCAACCGGTAAGACATGAGGCTTGAATAATAAAAGCCTGATTTTCTGGGTCGATGATATAGGCATCCGTATTGTCAAGAACAGGATTAGCTCCGTTCGGTCCTCCATGCGAATTAAAGAAGACAATTCCCGGGCCATGAGCGTTCCATAAAAACGGAGTCCATCCCTTTTCTATGTCTCTATCGTCGTAGCTGAACAATTCGTCCCGGCGCGTATCGTCATTCCACATCCAATCGTCCCATATGCAGGAGCAATTATAGTATGTGTTGCCCTCCTCATCTTCCACTTCCACTGTCTCGCCGCAATCCAACCCCCATGCGTCTTTTATGACGCATAGTTCGTTCGCCTTCTCTAATGTGAGTCCGGGGTTTTTAAATTCCTTTTTGGCATAGCCGCCACTGTTCCATTTTTGGTCGCTCATAAAGTAATATAACCACGGCTCATCATAATTTCTAGAGTCAAAATCATGGTAGCCGTAAATGTTTCTCATGGTGTTTTTCAACTCATTAAATTCTCTCAGCGGCAAAGGAGTCGTTAAGTCATCGAAATTGAAACCTTTATGCAGCAACTCGTTCATGTTGTTTTGCAAGAGGAATATGTTCCGGCGACGATCGAACTCGGCTTGGTCTACTCTGTTTTCGTACTTAACGACTTTAGCTAGGATGGTGTCCAAATTCTCAATCCCATTGGGATCTCCAATATAAACAGAAATGCGACCCATATTGTCAATTTCTGTCTCGGTGTCTCTATCGTCCCATTTCTTCATTTTGTTGGGCCATACGGGCCATTCTGCATCTAATTCCGCATAATAAAAGTCGGTGGGAATCATACGCGTTTGTTCATCATTATTCCAAGAGCCGGTACAATGGTCACACAAATCAGTTCTTTTCATAGGAACATCGCCGACTATAGGATCTGGATCACCAATAAGCAGAAGAAAATCGATCTGCCCCACCGAAGCTCTTTCCGTTTTGAGCCATGTGCGTATTCTTTCAGCGGCATTGTAACCGATACCGCCGCCCCAGCCCGAGCTGTTGTTCTGAAGTACATTGTTGAAATACTTTTTTGTCGGTGTCACGACGACAACATCAAAGCCACGATCCATTTTTGATTGCACGAACCATGCGCCCTTCTTGGATTCTTTCACAATCCGATCTGTGGTGATGATATAAAGTCGATCTTGGGGCTCAGGCGAAAGATAAATTTGTGTCGGCAATATTTCAAGACCGTTGATTGCTCTGTTAAGAAGTGCGGGGAAGAAAGAGAGGTCGAATTTGGTGTGACTATTGAAAAAAATCCTATTGGAGTCACCAGAAACAAGAACCTTTAAATTGCCGGAAACAAGATGCCTCAGCTCTTTTGTCACTGGATTATACATATAAGGAAAAATCGGAATCTTAAGAAGGTGAATGCCTTTTTTAATGCCTTCGCTACTCTGACCAATATGAGTTGGCGGGTAAAAAGCATTATTGTTGTAGATGTCAATATTTTTGCCTTCCTCTATCAACGCATCGGGCCGATAGTTCGGGAACTCTAGGTCAGCAACTTTTTCCGGAACCTCAATATAAGGCGTGGTTTCGAAAACCGGATTTTCGATGACAACAGATTCAACGGAAGCACCATCGGGAATGATGAAGGTGAGCGAATACATCGGCAAGGCCGGTTCGCCGTCATAGCCGAACCAAGTGCTTTCAGAAAAAGAAGCCACATTGTCATTTATTGTGGGAACAATATCATTCCCTGACGGATGCAACTGCACTCTGAACTCGATGGCCGAAAGCGTGGTCGTTAAGGCAAAAAGCACCACGAAAAAAAACAATCCCTTCTTCACCCTCTCCTCCCTCTATCCGTTGTTGGCGACGATTGACTGTTTCAGCCCCATCTAGTCCTCTTTACCATTATATAAGATACGGGCTTGCTGAAAAAAGAGTCTGGAATTTTTCAGAATTTTGTGTTTCTTTGTTTTTATTAATGATTTTCGATTTGTCGGTTTGGGGTTTTCGCCACCCCATTCCGACAAGAAGCCTTTTCCCCTTCGCCAACTGGGAATTTCGGCCTAAATTACTGACTGTCTTGGTTCTGGCTCCCATCAGCACCCGCTCCAGTAACAGTCCCCCGTATCATAACCGGTGCAGGTGGAATTGCAATAGGCGGTGCCGCTGTCCCACTGATTCGGGTCAAGGTCCCAGCAGTCAAGGCTGTTCCCGTCGCAGAACTCGCCCGGCTCGATGATGCCATTGCCGCAGATGCTGGGCACGGTGTTATTCGTGGAGAGCTTCACCTTGTTTCCGTCGGGGATGTAGACCCAGCCGTTGTACAGGTAGTTCTCCTGCATCTCCCGCATGTCGCCGTCGAGTTCCCAGAAGTCGAGGTAGGTGTCGGGCCGTCCGACGAAGCGGTACTCATACCCGTCACAGGAGAGATAGAACGCCCCGTGGTCGGTCGTCAGTTCGCCGGTCGAGCAGTAGCCGTATTCCCACGCTTTCCGTGTGAGGGTACCGGCATCGCGGATATCGATCCCGGAATCCCAGAAGTCGTCCCAGTACATCGCCAGTTCGCCGTTCGCGATGGAGAAGTCCATCGTGCTGCCGATGTTCACATAGGCGAGGCGGGCAAAGGTGTTCTTGTCGCGGATGTTGATGCCGTTGTCGTCGCCGACATAGAGGTGGTCGTTGTAGAGTTGGATGCGGTACTGGTAGTTGTAGGGGGTGCTGTAGAACGATATCTGGGTCAGGGCGTCGGGGTTGACGGTGTTGAGTTTGTAGATGCCGCCGCTGGTCGCCGCATACATGATGTCGCCGTCAATGACTTCGAGGTCGTAGACCTTCTTGTTGGTGGTGAAGGTGCTCTTGAGGACCAGCGCGTTCGGGTCGCTGATGTCGTAGACCTTGATAGCACTGCCGGTACCGACATAGAGGCGGTTCGCCTTACCCGCGACGCTGTAGACGGTCGTACCGATGGAGTACTGCTTATACCACGGGTGGGTGAAGGGGAGGCAGACATTTCCAGTCGATATACCGCCGAACAAAGTATAATTCGACTCTCCGAGACAGAAAGTACCACCACCCTCCGGCAATCCTTCGACAGCAATGGTCCTAGCCGTTATTTGACCTGCTGTCGTCACATGAAGTGCGTGAGTAGAAGTTCCTTCAAAAACAATCTGGTCAACAAGTAAATAACCGTCACTCTCAAACACCAACATAGAACGATAAAGGTCTAACGGCAAATCGGTCGCAATCATTTTCCAGCGAGAAGAAGCGTCTTCACGAGGATCGAACACATAGAGGTCGTTTTTGGGAACAACCGTTTCATCTTGGCGAAGGTAGCCGCCGAAAAGATAGAATTTTCCGTCACGCACAGAAACATTGAAGAAGTCTCTGGCGGGAGGTGCTATACTGGAATCAACGACCTGTAATCCGTCCTGATCGGAATAGGCATAAACCGTAATGGTGCTGCCCCCCTGGAAGAGATACAAATTGCCGTTCAGTTCCACGAGCTTGAGCTGTATATTACCGACAGGCAGATTCATCAAACCGGTCATACGGTAGAGGCCGTCATCGGTCTTATCCATCCTATAGAGCTTACGGCTTAAAAAACCTCGATCGCCAGTCCGGTCAATCCTTCCGGCAATCAGGTATGAGCCATTTCCCATCGAGACAACGTCCGAAATAACGATATCCTCCTCTTCAGTTTCATACTCGCCGATCTTATGCCAATCGGCCGGATGAATGGGCAGGGAGAGAGAGATCGACCCTTTCCCGTTGTTATCGCTCTTGCCGATGCCCAGCAAACCAATTCCTTCTATTGGGATGACCGCGGTGTCGAGTTTCGGCATCTGGTACGGTGTTACCTCGATCTTGTCTTCCGCATAACGCCAGAAATTGAACCTAGACAAATCGGCGCTGGTCGTTGGGGCGCAATAGGAACAAGAATTCCCTAAAATCACTTCCCATGGATACGGATCCATGTATTCTATCACGATATCCGGCAATCGATTATCCTCGTAAATAAATTGACGTTTTGCATAACGATAATAGTTGAGATAAGATCCCTCTTCCGTATCGCGGAATGATCGTGCAAACGGGTTCTGATTGGCAAAGAAGGCCGGGTTGACCACACCGTTGTCCAGATACGATGCATTTAAATCTGTTCCCCGCGCACCGGTCGAAACGGCATATTTCACCAGATCGATTGCCTGTGAAGGATCGACCGTACTTCCCGGACCGAAAGTCGGGAATTTATCGACACCAGCGACATCGTCATGAATGTAATTTTTGTATGTAAGGGAATAATCTTCTTTCAATTGACTCTTCCAGTCCCATTGATGCTTTGTCCCATCGGTTGGCAGGTTGTCCGGGGCTGAAACACCTGTTGGTTTTCCCCAAGACTCTTTCCCGAATCTCAAGGGCGTTGTTTCACTGCCGTGGCTGTAGGCAAAGGTACGGAATTCGGGGTCACATATCTTTTGACCAATATAATTTTGTTCGTCATATGGATTACAGTCGGCGGCTTCACTGGGACGATAAATGGTACAGTATCCATTTCTGCCCCACTGAAGAAATTCAAGATTAGAAACCCAGCAGGAGCGAACGCTGCTGTTCGTATCATTGGCCTGATCGGTTATCTTGCGGGGAGCAAGCGACACTACTTCGTTGGCGCCGTATAGGGCGTACAGCGGCGAGTATGAACCGATAGCGCGATCGCTTCGCCGGGAGTAGGTTACATTGTACGTAAATCCATCGCCTGTTTTTTCGTCCCCACTTATGCCGTCCTTGAAGGGCTGTCCGGCGATATCACAAACATCAGGGATGCCGTCGAGATCGTGGTCGACCACCCAAGAAAAAATAGGAGCTTCCACCGGATATAGTATCGGAGCGGTGACAAATTGGGCGTATTTCCCCGTAATATTGGGCAAATAACGGGCTCCGCAATTAAGACTTGTGCCGTCTGCACAAAGAGAATTTCCCCCACCATCGAAGACAGTGCCGCTGATCAATTCGTCGCTTGCCCAATAGACCATAGTCGGACTTTGATATTTTTTTCGCACCTCGTCGGTCATGGGCGTCCCATCGGGAGGCAGACAAGGATCGGAGGCATCGGTCACATAATCGCCGTCGATATCGGAAAGAGAATAGGGCCATTTCCAGAAAAGTGCCTTGGCCAGCGAATAATTCTCTTTTCCAGTGCGGGCGTCGATGTAATTCTTATTGCCTTCCGGCGTATAGTGATATGGATCGGCACCGCGATATACAACATACGGTTTCGTTTCAGCCCACACATAGCCCTCCGAAAAACCGTTCCAGATATCGAGCGTGATGCCGGCCGTGTGGTAGAGACGCATCATGATCTCGGTTTCTTGAAGCCAGTAGTCGATATCGCCGTATACCATGGGGCCGGAACGTGTAGTGTTCTCGTCGTTGAATCCGGCGATGGCGGTAGCGATGAGAGGCAATCCTGCATTTTTCCAATAATCAAGATAACGATAGGCGTTTTTCAGAAGAGCCACATCATATAACATGGCAACCGGTTTCCCATAAGCATAGAGATAGTTGCCGCTCTGATCGTACGCGGGGCGCGGATGCCGATTTCATATTCGCCATTATCGGGCAATGTCCATGCCGGATCGAAACGCAAACGTTCGACATAATCGGTCGTAATATTAAATGGATTGATGGCTAGAAGAGAAGACATGTTCTGCAAGAAATAAGGATTGGGAATATAGTGAAGCATTCCCGAGTCAATGACATCAATCTTTCTGAATGCGGATAGATTGTAATCGTAAAACGATAAATATGTCTTATTTCCCAGCACATCTGTATAAGGACCGTCATAAAAATCCATAAACGGTACCTGTTCGAACATTTCCGGAATGGGACCTCCCATCAGGTCGTACGGTCGTACGCCCTGAAGATAGGTGCTGTTATATAAGGGATCGTGCGTCAGAGCGGGCGGCATGGGAGAAGTGTCGAGCATGAATCCGATCTTGATCCCCCCAGTCAAGATTTCGACCTCCTCAGCCATCAAATCGAAGGCCCGGACATAGGCATAGGCATTTATGGCTTTTAATTGTCCCGGTGAAAAAGCATCCGGTTGCAATAGGTGAGTGCTCGAAATGCAATGAGTGTTGAGGTCGGGGATACTTCTGGAACCATCGAAACAATCGTCGGGAAACCACGGGAAAATGGCAAGTAGATCATTGTCGGAATTTTGAGGATCGAGATTCAGAACCCTGTAGAACTGGGTATGTGTAATGGGAAAGTAGGTCGTTTCTTCCCAGCCACGATGCACGACATCAAGAAGATTGAAGGCAAGGCGCGCCTCTCCGTTTTGATCGTAAAGCTTCAGCCAGTTGGCGTTGTGTTTATAACGCAAAACCAGTTTAGCCAACTTCTTGGCGAGATTCTGGTAATAAACGGGGAATTCTTTGTCGAACTTGAATTCTTCATCCACGATGGTGGGAACGATGGAGATATTGCGGCTTGCCGCTTCGATAAAGGTTTGTTCGTAAGTATCGAGCGTTCCATATGTCGTCTCGAATTGTTGATCGTCTATTACGGGAGTTCCCGATGCATAAGTCGAATATTCCCAGCGACGACATTTGTTTTGGCAAGCATTGAGCGCAGAATTGCAATATTCGTTGGTGGCGCAAAGATATTGCATATCGTGATTGTAACAGGTTTTAATCAGAAATCCCGCCGGTATGATGAAGGTGTTCGGGATTCCCGTGCAGTCGAAGATATAGGGTATGTTTTGCTCTTGCAGTTGATCATTAATTATGTTCTCGATGGCACCCAAAGTCATTCCATTGAATAAGTATATTCCTCCTTCAAGGGGGACGCAGGGTTGATTGGCCTCTGAAGACCAACCATATTCATTGCAGGTCAGAGTGGTGTCCATAAACTCGTTAGCAACACAAATGCGAGTTTGATCGGCGTTATAGAGTTTGCGAATATAGTCGCAGGATAACTCGTATGCGAAAAGTTCGGGAATGCTTCCGCCTTGAAGTTGAGGATAAGAATCACAGGTGTCCTCTAAAGAGTAGCAAAAAGGGTCCTGAGGGTCACAGGTCTCTGGCAACACACAGCGCTGAAAGGAAAATCCTTGTTCAAGAGAGTACTCTCGGGTAGCTGTCTGGCCAAGCGGGGTCACCTTTAATTTCATATTCTTGCTGCGATGCTGTGTGACGCCACCCGCCATCCAATAGTTGAAGGGAGCGGGTTGACCGTTTTCGTCGGTCAGATAGTCGCCGCTCGTGCCGACATGAAAGATACGGTCTTCGTTATTAAGGGAAGGGTTGCAACCGTTCATCGGGTCTTCGCAGTAATCATATTCGTAGCTGTCTCCCCACCACGATACTTTCAACACATTGCCTCCCGCTTCGGCAATCTCGTCCATGATGGATCTAAGATCGTCGGGAGTTCTCCATTCCCATTTTTCGAGAGGCGGACGGGTGCTGATGTTTTCATAGTTACCGGTGTAGGGTCCGGCATAAAAACAGGCCCCTCTAACGGAAACCCCATCCATCGCGGGATCACTACTGGCGATGCGCCCCCATTTGGTAGTCGTTGCGGAAGAAGAGTAGGTTACTTGTTGCGGAATATCCATGATGATTTCCCATGTTCCGGGGTCGTTCGCATTCGCTTTGTAGAGTCCTTCAAGGATGAAGCCGGAGATGTTCTGGGATTGGACATCTATTTCTTCGGTATAAAAGTAGTTGCCATACGGTTGAGTATAAAGAATGGGCGGCGGGGTTATATGATATATGACCAGTTTTGGTTGTTCGATGATTTCATTAGCTCCTCCCCGCACTATCTGCAAGCGATAAGCAGCGTAGGCCTTTCCCTCCGCCACGGTAAAACTGCCGCGTACCGCTATCGTGGGCGTCGCGACTGAGTACAGATGTCCCGTCGGCATTGGCACGATCTCGAATGTGTTCTCGGCGAACACGGTGCCGAACAAAACAATCGAAGCAAGGAGAATGATCTTTTTCATGACTTCCCTCCCCGTGTAGCGGTTATTTTTTTAATCCCTCGAACGGACAGACGCCTTCTTTTTCGCAATAACAATCCATGTCGCGGAGGATCAGATTGCGGAATTCCCAAGTTTGCCATACCAGATATTTGTCTTCGAATTCCGCGAAAGAGAAATTGTATTTGATCGGGATAACCTCTCCGTCAAAAACATGTTCGATTGGTTTCATGCAATAGCTTTTCTTTTGCTCCACGCGGTAATAGCAAAGTTTCGAATCGGATTCCCAAGACGACGAGGTGTCTTCCAGTGTAAAAGCATCGCCATAGATAAGAATGTTTCCGTGAACACCCAGGATAGCCGTCATATATGTTCCCGTCTCCACTTCCTGTAGTGGAAGTTCCTCGTACACCGGTGTCGCGCCGCGCAGGTCGAGACGGATGAGGCGGTCGTGTTGGGTCACCGTCTCGAAGTAGATGAGCCGGTTATCCTCCGTGTCGGGAACGGGGAATCGTATCTGTTCCCCCTCACGGTTCACCTTACCGCAGTCGGCGAGTGTTTGCGGACTTTTGTCAAGGTCGCAGTAGTAGCCGATGAAATTATCGTCGTAGAAGACCAGTCGGTCACCAACGATGAACGGCTCGTTACCAGTACCGTAACCGAGATTCGTCCATTTCCACTCGCCTACCTTCGCGTAGGATAGTTTGTTGGCTGCGCCATCGGACTCTTGAATGTTCGCGAAAGCCCATTTGTCGGTAAGAACCGGTGTATAGGAAAGACCCCGAATCTTTTGGTTGTATACCACCCGGTAGGTGTCATCGGCACCGATAAAAAGGAAATAAGAGTAAGCATCAAGCGCTCCGCTTCCCATGTCCATTAAGTAGGCTCTTTGGTGATAGGCAAGATCTCCATATGAAGGAACCGCCCGTACGCGATACCGGCGATTCGCGACCGTGTATTCCATCAATTTCATGTTTGCTCTATACGATGTCGGCACGCCCGCGTTGGCCATAAAATAGCCTACCTTTCCCTTGCTGATGTTGAAGTGCTTGAATGTATGTATTCCAGGGTCCCAATCTCCCGGATTGGGACTCAATGAGATATCACACGAATGCAATCCTTGGTACCAGAGCTTTTTGTTGTCGGATATCGGCTGTAGCCACGGCATGTCACACGGATAGTCGTAACAATCGTACTGCGGATAGTCGGTGCAGAGTTGTTTGTTCGCTTCTATCCATTGGTTCCGCACGCATTGAGGGTCGTTCTTCCTGATCTGGTCGCACTTGCGACAGAAGTGAATTGTGCCGTCGGTATCGTAATAGGGAAACTTCGCCGAAGCGAGTGCGGGACAATCCTCATTGCCGGTATGGGTATTGGGAATGTACTCGATATCGGCGTCGGGATTCTCGTCCACGACACAGTAAACTTCGTCGGGAGCGGCATCTGTATCGGTATTGACCATGTCGTCATCGGATAAAAACGCATCGCTTTCCACCGTGTCGGTATCGTTGGAAAGATCAGATTGATCGTCCGTCGGAGATATTTTATCTTGATCGAGGTTGGCAACATCGTCGGTCGAGGAAGTGTCCGCGATATCGGCATCGTTCTTGACGGAGTCCTTATTGCAGGAAACGCCCGCCAGAAGCAGGAACGAGAGTAGCACGACCACCGGGTAATATTTCTTGATCACGGTTTTCTCCCCAGTTTTATGACAAACGATTGGCCAATTATATCGTGTAGCAAATTAAAAGCAACTAGAATTTTGAGACTTTTTTGAAAGGCAAAAGACAGGCATCAGCGCGGCTACTTTTTCCCTTGCGCTTTCTTCTTGCGCATCGATTCTCCCTTGATCTCGATGCGATGCGCGCCATGGACCAGCCGGTCAAGGATCGAGTCGGAAATGGTGTTCTCGCCGATCATTTCACACCAGTTCTTGACCGGCAATTGGGAGGTCACGATTGTGGATTGTTTGCCGTGTCGGTCTTCCATTATTTCAAGAAGCGCGAGTCGCCCTTCCACATCGAGCTTCTGAAGGCCAAAATCATCGATAATGAGTAGTTGCTGTTTCGCTATGCGGGCTATCATCCGGGGATAGGAATTGTCTGCTTTCCCGGCTTTGAGGTCGGCAAGCAGGCGGTTCATGTTGGCGTAGAAGACCCGGTACTGTTTGATGCAGGCATGATGACCGAAGGCTGAGGCGATATAGCTCTTGCCGGCGCCGGTCGGTCCGGTGATGAGGATGTTCTCGGCCCGGTCGATGTAGGAGCAGTCGGAAAGCCGCGTCAGTTGCGATTTGTCCATATTGCGGGTGGCCGAGAAATCGATCTCCGCCATCAATGCCTGATAGCGGAATTTTGCCTGTTTGATACGCCGTGTCTGGATCCGATGCTGTCGGTTCGCCCATTCGGCCTCCACCAGCATGTTCACGATCTCGTCGTTGGTGTAGCGGGTACGCGTCTCAAGAATGTTGTTCCATGCATCGCGCATGCCGTGTAGCTTGAGTTCATTCATCCGGGAGATCAATGTGCTGTTCATGGGGGATACCTCCTAGTGGTAGTCGTTCCGTAAGTTCTCATGTTGCGGCAAAGAGTACTGGACGGGAGCAAAGGAATTCTCATCGAGTTTGTTCTTCAGGATCGATTCTATGCTACTGTAGTTGAAGTTCTGAAACAATAAGGCCCGCTTGCAGGCCTCGTTAAGTCGGGAACTCCCGTATCGGGATTCCTTCGCCAGAGACAGAATGCCGGCACAGAGACGGAACCCTATGAAGGGGTGTCGGCTTTTCGCCATGACCGCTTTGAGGTATGCGACCGTTTCGGGACCTATGACCGCTCCCTTTGCAAGAATCCGTTCCTCGTCCCAATCCAGCACTTCCGGACGATGTTTCGGGGGAAGATGTTCCGGTATGAGATTCTGCCGTTTGCCGGTCCGGACATGATAGGCTATCCGTTCAAATTCATGGTACACGGTAAGATGCCGGTCGCTGTAGGCGACTAGGACCGTTTTGCCGACAAAGATGTAGGGAACGCTGTAGGCGCTCTTGTCCTCGCTGATGTGGATGAAGCAGAACTTATCCACTTTTTTCATCTCATACTGCTGGGGCTCGTATCGGTCGGCGGGCAAGGGGCGAAGAGTTTCCTTTTCTACTGCCTCAAAAAGCTCCCTTCTGCTTTCCGGACGATCGGTACGCGGGGCGTTGTTCATCTTCTCCAAAAGTTCATGTATCCGCTCATTCAGCGTGTCGAGATCGAAAATGGGTTCGTTCCTGAGAGGAGCGAATATCTTTCGGTAGACGATCTTCACCATGTTCTCGACATGCGCTTTGTCTTGCGGAGCACCCGGCCGGGCCGGTTGGGTTTCCATTTTATAGTGCTCGCAGAATTCCCGGAAAGTCCGGTTGATCTTTGGCTCATAGCGATGCGCTCTGGTGACCGCACTCTTGAGGTTGTCGGTCACGATGAGAGCGGGGGTGCCACCGAAATACTCGAGGGCGTTCCCTAAGCCGCGGATGAATTGCGGTATCTTCTGGCTCTCCAGCGCCTCCACATAGGCAAGGCCGCTATAGGGTAGGACCGTCACCAATACCTCAACTTTCTTTTCTTCCCTTGTTTTGCGGTCGAATAACGACAATTTGCCGCCCGCAAAATCGACGAACAGCTTGTCGCCCGCCTTGTGTTCCATACGCAGCGATGTTTCCGCCCACTGTTTGGCCTGTTTCATGTAGAGAGAGAATTGGGTGAAGGCATACCCGTCGGGATGTCGTTCCCGGTACTCCACCCACAGGCGTTTCCTGTCTACGCCGCGCTTGCCGAGGTCGCCAACAATAAGAGGAATCTCTTCCTTTAGGGTCTTGAGTCGTTCGGAGTCTTCCGGGCTTTTATAGAAAACCTCCGCCAGATCCTTGTCCGTAAGCCGCAGCACCTCCTCAAGCGGCAAATTGCTCTGAATAAAGGCCCGATAATAAGCCTTGACCGTGTTCTTGCTGATACCGAGGATCTTTGCGACACTCCGATCGCTACTTCCCGGTTCCGCTCTCAATCTCAACAGCTTGCGCAGTTCCATGGTGTCTTGCCTCCGATTCATGTGTTTACTCCGCCATCAAAAGTTAAAATGGGCGGCGTGAGTCTAGTCCGTTTTCCTTCACTCGCTATTTATGCTGTCTGACCGACCCCTCGTCTGAGGGTGGTCAATTTGGTCCGTTTTTGGTGGCCCTTTCGGACCGTAACGCGCTAGGTCAGTTTGGCCCGTTTATAGTGGTCAATTAGACCGTTTTTTCCAAATAGGTTTGATGTGGCCTTTCGCTGTCTTTTTGATTTGCTTAGAGAGCATTATTTCTTTATGGAGATAAGCCCCTTCGTTTTCAATGTGTACGACGGATACCTGCTAGATGAAATAGCGTTGGAGAAGCTTGGAGATGAGTTGGAGAATTTCCTGATGAGGAAGCCCGAGAAGGGAAAGGTATTGTCCAACAGCTTCGGGTCGTATGGCGAAGTAAGCGGAGAAAAGGGAACATATTATGCGGTTGCCGACATAGAGTATATCAGAAAATACTCCAAATACTTGGGGGCTGATAATTGCGACATACTATGTTTGAGAAAGAAAGAACACATAGATGCCGTATATCAATTCTACTGGAACGCCTTATATTCATATGATGTTCTGGCAATTAACCATGAGGAGCGAATCAAACGCCACAAAGATTATATAGATAAGAAGATAGGTATAATTGAGAAATATTGTGACGCTTACTTCCGCATGTACGATAGTGGGTGTTGGCAGATATTCAGCGGGAGCCAACTCTATCTCGACAAATTGATAAGTAATTCAGAAGATAGCAGAGAAATAAAGATCGAACATACAACGCTCAACGCTCAAATCGGCACGATGTTTTGAGCACAACAGCCGCCTACCCATCTTGCCGCACTCTGCTCCCTGTCGAAATTTTTGCCCCGTCGTTTCTCTTGCTTCTCCGCCGCAAAAAATAAGTTGCAAAACCTATACAGTTGTGAAGAAGTGTCTATGTTTTTCTCCCCATCGAAAATAATAGTTGACAAGGAGTGATTTATATGTATATGTATTGCTTGTGTATTCGCAATTCGCGAATGGTGTAACTGAATGAACATGAAGCCGCAGGACATCGTCGTCCTTCTTAAATTGCTCGTCACCGGCGGGCGCCGCGTACCCTACGCCGACCTTGCCAAAGAACTGCACCTTTCACCCTCCGAACTCCACGCCGCCATCCGCCGCGCGGAAAAGGCGGGACTTCTCTCGCCCGACACCCACGAGGTCATCGCCGTATCGCTGGAAGAATTCCTGATACACGGCTTGCGCTATGTCTTTCCCGCCGAGTTCGGGATGATGACCCGCGGCATGCCGACCGGCGTCGGCGCCGCGCCGCTCAACGAAGAGTTTTATATCGACGGCACCGAGATACCGGTCTGGTCCGATCCCGACGGGACCGTGCGCGGCGTATCGCTTTCGCCACTCTACCGTGCGGTACCGGCTGCGGCGCGGGAGGATGAGCGACTGTACCGACTGCTCGCGCTGGTCGACGCGATCCGCGCCGGTCGTATCCGTGAACGGAAACTTGCCGAAGAACTATTGAGTAAGGAGATAGCGAAACATGCTGTTCATCAAAACTGACGACATGCTCCATGTCGTCGAACGATTGGAGCCGCTCGGTCTGCGCTTCGTTTTCATCGGCGGTGGCATTCTCGGATTTCTCATCGACGATCCCGTCGTGCCGTCGGTACGGACCACCCGCGACATCGACATCGTCCTTGAGACACTTGCCGTTTCGGGCTATGAACGGCTCGAAGCGCAACTGCGGACGGCCAGATTCCAGCACGACATGAGCGACGGTGCACCGCGGTGCCGCTGGCTTATGGACGGCGTCAAGGTCGATATCCTCTCGGCACGCGACGACTTTTCGGGCGGGAACGCCCGCTGGCTTGTCGAAACGGTTGCCGCGCCCATGACGGTCACATTGAAGGGAAAGAAATTGTTGGTTGCATCGGCTCCTTGTTTTCTCGCGCTGAAACTGGAGGCGTTCGCCGGCAGAGGAAACAACGATCATATCGGGAGCCGCGATATGGACGACATCGTCACCGTCATCGACGGCCGCTTGATGCTTTGCGAAGAAATTGCCGCCGCCGACCCGGCGGTGCGTCGTTTCGTCGCCGCAGGGCTCGAACAGCTTCTTCGTGATCCGGCTTTTCATAAAAGTCTGCCGGGGCATCTTCTCCCCGATCCGGGGAGTCAGAAAAGAAAAGCATTCATCCTTGACCGTATGAAGCAGATAGCGACGATATGAGCGGGCGTCCATTGAGGGAGCGGGGATGATGGAGTTTAGTAAGAAAAAGACTTTTCTTTTGGTTGGCACTATCGTATTGCTTGCTGTCGGCATCGTGGCAGCGGCGTTACTTTACTTCACAGGAAGGGGACTGACGGCAAAACATTTCCGTGCGTTTCTTGGCGATGTACAATCACAGGCCGAATTGGGCGATTATTACGCATATGAAGACAGACAGCCAGAGAATGCGCTGTACTGGTTCAGAAAAGCGGCCAAGAATGCAAGCGGGGTCAGTCCTCTGCAAGCGGGGTCAGTCCTCGACATAAGACATTTCCGACGGTCGCTTCTTTCTTTTACCGATTCACCGCCTGATTTCTTCTTGCTCCTCCGCCGCGCGGCGGTGTTTCAAGAAATTATTCGGTCGTATGCACCGCGCCCGTTGCCAAAATGTAGATCGGTAAGACCTATGCGGGTGAAAACTTGACAGTATCGGGTTTTTACATATAACAAGGGACTGTTTTTTGGCTTTTTGAAGATAAGAGTTTAGAAGGAGGACATTTTGGCTCATCACAAGTCTGCGAAAAAACGGATCAAAACCAACGAGAAGCGGAGACTCTATAACCGCTCGGTGAAGTCCCGCGTGAAGACCTACATCCGTCATTTCTCCGAGATAGTCGAGATGGCGGCCGACGATCTGCAGAACCTCGACAAGTACAAAGCGGACGCGCAGGCGAAGCTTCGCACCGCCGTTTCCGAACTGCAGAAGGCGGTCTCCAAGGGGATACTGAACCGCAATACCGCGGGCCGCAAGGTCGGCAGACTCACGGTCCACTTCGGCAAGCTGTTCAAAGCCTGAACGTGCACGCGACCCGGGCATATTCCCTCATCCTCACCGACATCGGTCAGATATTCACGGCATCGCTGAAAGACCCTGTTCTTACCGGCGGCGCTCTGTGCATAGCGGCCGATGAAAAAGGGACCATCGCCTTTGTCGGCACCATGGCCGACTTCGCCAAGAGCGAACCGGGCTATGAGACGCGGCACAAGGATGCGGTGGTCAGCGCCGAAGGGCGCGCCGTCTGGCCGGGGCTCGTCGACAGCCACACCCATATGGTGTATGCCGGTACCCGCGAGGAGGAGTTCGCGCTGAGATCGCGCGGCGCCTCGTACGCCGACATCGCGGCGGCGGGCGGCGGGATACTGAATTCGGCGGCGAAGACCCGCGTGGCCTCTGCCGACGAGCTGTACCGCGACGCGAAGAAGCGCCTGCTCCAAGTGGCCGCCTATGGCGTCACTACCGTCGAGATAAAGTCGGGCTACGCGCTCGACACGGCGGGGGAGATGAAGATACTCGAGGTCGTCGCGCGGCTGAAGAAAGAATCACCTATCGAGATAGTGCCCACCTTCCTCGGGGCGCACGCCTATCCGGCGCCGTTCAAGAACGACCACGACGGCTATCTGTCGCTTTTGTGCGACGAGATGCTGCCGGAAGTGAAGCGGCGCGGACTTGCCGAATTCGTCGATGTCTTCTGCGAGGAGGGCTTCTTCTCGCTGGCGGAGACCGAACGGGTCCTGCGGCGGGCACACGATCTAGGGCTTGGCCTTAAGCTCCACGCCGATCAGTTCCACGCGCTTGGCGGCACCGAACTCGCGGCGCGGATGGGTGCGGCGTCGGTCGATCATCTCGAAGAGGTGACCGACGAGGCGATAGCGCTCATGGCACAGCACGGCACCGTCGCGGGGGTCCTGCCGATAACGTCGGTCTTTTCGCGTCTGCCGTTCGCTCCGGCGAAAAAGATGATCGACGCCGGGGTGCGGGTTGCGCTCGCCACCGATTTCAATCCCGGTTCCTGCATGTGCGGGTTCCTGCCGCTCGCGGCGAGTCTCGGGGCGACCCAGCTCGTTCTGCCGGTGGAGGATGCCCTGCGCGGCGTGACGCTCCACGGCGCCGCGTCGGTGCGGCGCGAAGCACGGAAGGGAAGTATCGAGCCGGGTAAGGATGCCGATATCGTCGTCATGGAGAGTTCTTCGTGGATATATCCGCTCTATCATTTCGCCCACAACCATGTGCGCCGTATATTCATCGGCGGCCGCCCCTTCGATCCGGCGGCCCTGCTCGCGGAGGGAACGGTATGAAACGGCTTTTACTCACGCTCCTTGCGTTTGCGCTTTTTCTGCCGGGCTGTTCCGGCAAGGGCGATAAGCCGGTCGAGAGCCGGTGGCGCGTGCTGGATACGGTCGAATACCAGCCCGATATCGACGAAGGGAAGCTCTTCGTGTCGCTCGACGAGTTCGAGAAACTGCTTTTCGCGCCGCTGTTCTACTTCGAGAAGGATGCGGCGGTGCGCGGATTCTCTCAGGAGATGACTTACAACACCGAAAGCGTCGTCGATAAACAGCCGCGGCGGCTCGAACTGGTCGAGAAGACGACCTACGGCCGCGACGACAAGAACGATTTCCATCTCGCCTATGTCAACGAGCGCAAGGAGGGGTGGGACCTCATCTGGAAAGAGGGGTTCCTCTACAAGAAACTGCTCGGCGGCGACTATGTCCGCACCTACAGCACCGGCGAACATTCCTTTTCTAAAGAGACGCAGTTCCGGTCGATACCCGATCTTTACGCGATATTCCGCGCCCATGCCGAGATATCGTCGGCCGCCGGCGGAACGGCCCGGCATGTGACCGTCCGCTTCTCCGACAAAGAGGTGCCGCGCGGAGAGTTGCCGCCCAAACGCTATCTGCAGAGCAGTTACGGCGTGGAGGAGATGAACAACGATAAACTCATCCGGACGCTCGCCGGGAAGAAGTTCAAAGGTGTCGGCGGTACGCTTGACGCCGAGGTGACGACCGACCTGAAGATAAAGCGGCTGACGCTCGAACTCAAGTTCACCGTCGCCGCCGAGGAGGTCTCGTTCACGGTGCGCGGCGAGAGGACGCTCGCCGACAAGCCGCTCCTCGAGATCGCGATACCCGCATTTTCGCGCGAATACCATCGTCGCTCGTTCGACGCAGGGAAGAACATAATGGAGGAGAAAGCGAATGACCCTAAATGAGGTGGCCCGCAAACTGCGTACCGTGGTGACGGCGCTTGATGAAAAGAAAGCGGTGAACATGACGATACTGCACATCGACAGTCCATCGGGCTACACCGACTATATGATCTTCGTCACCGGCACCTCCATCCCGCATAACAAAACGCTGGCCGACAACACCCTGCGGATGCTCAAGGAGGGCGGTTTCGGCCGCTATTACGCCGAGGGCGAACAGAACGCCCGCTGGATACTGCTCGACGCCGGAAGCGTCATCGTCCAGATCATGCTCGACGAGATGCGCGACTACTACGATCTCGAGTCCATCTGGACCGACGCCCCGCGTCTCGACATCAAGGAGATACTGAAAAGTCAATGAAGATATCCATCGTCGCGGTCGGCAGGCAGAAGGAGGCCGGCGGCTTCCGCGAGATGGAGCAGTTCTACCGCGGCCGCATAGAACCTTTCTCGAAACTTGCTATCATCGAACTGAAAGAGGGGAAGAGCGTTGCCGAGGATACCGCCCAGCTCGTGAAGCGCATCCCCGCCGGGTCGTTCGTTGTCGCCCTGCGGGAAGAGGGGAAACGGCTTGACAGCAAAGCATTCGCCGAACTGCTGCGCAAACAGCGCGACGCCGCGCGCGAGGTGACGCTGGTCATCGGCGGCGCCTACGGTTTTGGCGATGTCGGCGAGTCGATCGCCCTCTCCATCGCGCCGTGGACGCTCAACCATATGCTGGCGCGGGTCGTCCTGCTGGAACAGCTCTATCGCGGCCTTTCCATCCTGTCGGGAGGAAAATACCACCATGAGTGACCATGTCTTCCTGCGGGAGTATCCCAAGGCGGCCATCGAGGCGAAGGGGCTGACGCTCTCCTACCGGCGGCTCATGAGCGAGACCGAACGCTATGCGGCGCAGATCGGCGTCGCGCCGGGCGAACGGGTGGCGATCTATGCCGAGAACTCGGCGCAGTGGGCCGTCGCCCTCTACGGCGCATGGCGCAGCGGCGCGGTGCCGGTGCCGATAGACTCGCTGGCGGTCGCCGACGAGGTGGGCTATATCCTTGCCGACTGCCGTCCGGCGGTCCTGTTCTATTCCCACAAGACCAAAGAGCGGGCGGCCGAGGCGGTGTCGTTATCGGGCCATACGCCGAAGATGCTCAACCTCGACGAACTGGGCCTCAGCGAACGCGAGGCGCGGGAACCGGTCCCGTTCCCGGCGGCCGATCCCGATGCGCTCGCCCTCATCCTCTACACCTCCGGCACCACCGGCAGTCCCAAGGGGGTGATGCTTTCGTTCGGCAATCTCATCGCCAATATTCGGGCGGTCACCGAGGAGGTCCCCTTCTACAACCGCGAAGAGCGGGTCATGGTGCTTCTGCCGCTCCACCATATCTTCCCGATCATGGGGACGCTGGTGGCGCCGCTGTATGTCGGGGCGACGCTGGTCTACTGTCCGTCGCTCGCGCCGACCGATATCATGGATACCCTGTCGGTGGGCCGCATCACCATCATCCTCGGCGTGCCGCGCTTCTTTGCGATGATCGTCAAGGGGATACGCGATAAACTGCGGGCGTCGCTCCCGGGGTGGCTCATCTTCAAGCTCTGTCGCCTGATACTCTGGCGCCGTCTTTCGAAGCTCATCTTCAAAGAGGTGCAGATGCGGTTCGGCGGTACGGTGAAACACCTGATCTCGGGCGGCGCGGCGCTGGGCATCGAAACGGCGCGCGATCTGGCGGCACTCGGCTTCGATGTCTACGAAGGCTACGGGATGACCGAAACGGCCCCGATCATCACCTTTCCGCGCATCGGTAAAATAAAGCTCGGTTCGACCGGGCAGACGCTTTTCCCCGGAGGAGTGCGCATCGAGGAGGGGGAGATACTGGCGAGCGGTCCGAATGTCATGCGCGGCTACTGGCAGCGGCCCGAAGAGACCGCCGCGATCATCCGCGACGGCTGGCTCCACACCGGCGACGCCGGGTATCTCGACCGCGACGGGTACCTCTTCATCACCGGCCGGGTCAAGGAGATCATCGTTCTTTCCAACGGCAAGAATGTCAATCCCGACGAGGTGGAGGAGAAACTGCGCCGCGACTTCCCGGCGGTGGCCGATGCGGGGGTATATTTAAAGGATGGGGGACTCGCCGCCATCTTCGTCCCCGATCCGTCGAAGATCCCTGCCGGCGCCAACCGCGATCTGCGCGACTATTTCCGCTATGAGGTCGTCCAGCGCTACAACGATAAGGCGACCCCCTACAAACGGCTGCTCCACTTCACGTTGTCGAGCGAACCGTTGCCGCGTACCCGGCTCGGGAAACTGCGCCGGTTCCAGCTCCCGGAGCTCGGCGTCGAGGCGCGCCGTCCGCGTGGGAATGCCGACGAACCCGACACGGCGGAGTACGGCGCGATAAAGAGATTCATCCGTGACGAGACGGGGAAAGAACCGTATCCCGACGACCATATCGAGATAGACCTCGGGCTCGATTCGCTCTCTCGCCTCAAACTGCAGGAATTCATCCGCGTATCGTGCGGCGTCGCCCTGCGCGACGGCGAGATCGCGGGGACGGTGCGGACCCTCGCCGAACGGGCGGCGGCGGCGCGCGGGACGGTGACCGAGCAGTCGGTCGGCTGGAAGGAACTGCTGACGCGCGACCTTAGGGTAGATCTGCCGCGCAGTGCGTGGTTCCATACGCTTCTCAAGAATATGTTCCGGCTGTGGCTGTATACCTATTTCCGGTTCCGGGCCAAAGGGCGCGAGAATGTGCCCGAGCCGCCGTTCATCCTTGCGGCGAACCACCAGTCGTTCATCGACGGCTTGTTCGTCGTGACGCCGCTCAAGGACGGCTTGGTGCGCGAGACCTTCTTCTTCGCCAAAGGGAAGCATTTCAAGGCGTGGTGGCGGCGCTATCTGGCGCGGCGCGACAATATCATCATCATGGACGACAAGAGCGATCTGCGCGATGCGATCAGCCGGATGGCGGCGGTGCTGGGGAAGAAAAAGTCGATCATCATCTTCCCCGAAGGGACGCGGACTCGCGACGGCAATATCGGTAACTTTAGAGAAACATTCGCGATACTGGCGGCCGAACTCAAGGTCCCGGTGGTGCCGGTCGCCATTCGCGGCGCGTTCGAGGCCTTTCCGCGCGGCCGGTTCATCCCGCGTCCGTGCCGCTCCATTTCGGTGACCTACCTGCCCAAGATAACGCCCGACGGCCGCACCTATCAGGCGCTTGCCGCCGAAGTGCGCGACGCCATCGCCGCCGAACTGGGTAAGACCGCACCGACCGTCCTGTAAAAATTCATCAATGATTCCGTTCGGGGGTGCTCCGGCCCCTTTACTTGCCCGCGCCGATTTATAGAATGGTGAGGTCCGACAACCTTCCGGGGGATCCATGGCGTTCGTTCATCTCCACTTGCATACGATATACAGCTTCCTTGACGGCCTCACCCGTCCCGCCCAGCTCATGACCGAGGCGAAGAAACTCGGCATGGATACTATCGCCATCACCGACCATGGCAACATGCACGGTGTGATAGATTTCTACACAACCGCGCAGAAGGCGAAGATGAAGCCCATCATCGGGATGGAGGCCTACATCGCCGCCGGATCGCGCAAGGAGCGGACCCAGCAGGACGCCTTCCACATGGTGCTGCTCGCCCGTAACAACGAGGGCTACCGCAACCTCTGCCGCTTATCATCGCAGTCCAATCTCGACGGCTTCTACTACAAGCCGCGCATCGACCGCGAACTGCTCAAAGACCTCGCGGGCGGCCTCATCGCCACCTCGGCCTGTCTGGGCGGCGAGATACCCCGGGCGCTCAGGGAAGGCAACAAGAAGAAAGCGCTCGCCATTGCCGCCGAATACCGCGAACTTTTCGGCCGCGACAACTTCTTCCTCGAACTGCAGGTCAACGGCCTCAAGGATCAGGACGAGGTCAACCCGCTCATCATGGAGATCGGGAAGGAGCTCGGCATCCCGTTTGTCGCCACCAACGATGTCCACTATATCTCGTCGCGTCACGCCGAGGCGCAGGACATCCTCTTCTGCATCAACGAGAAGAAAAAGGTCGAGGATACCGACCGGATGCACCACGAATCGCGCGAATTCTACCTGAAGAGCGAAGAGGAGATGCGCCGCCTGTTCACGCCGCTGTGCATCGAGGCGGTCGACAATACCGCAGCCATCGCCGCGCGCTGTTCGGTGGAACTGGAACTGGGGAAAGGCTACCTGCCGCAGTACGATACCGGCGGGGTGCCGCTGGCCGACTTCCTGACCGATCTGGCCAAGCGCGGACTTGAAGACCGGTTAGCCGACGGCCGCATCGCCAAGACGATGCGCGACCCCTACGAAAAACGGCTCCGTGACGAGATAGAGATCATCGTTGCGAAGGGCTACCCCGGCTACTTCCTCATCGTCGCCGACTTCATCGGCTGGGCGAAAAAGAATGGCGTGCCCGTCGGCCCCGGCCGCGGATCGGGGGCCGGATCGCTGGTTGCCTACTGCACCGGCATCACCGATATCGACCCGATACGCTACAACCTCTTCTTCGAGCGGTTCCTCAACCCCGAACGCCCCTCGATGCCCGACTTCGACATCGATTTCTGCCAGCAGAAGCGCGAACGGGTCATCGAGTATGTCACGCAGAAATACGGCGTCGACCATGTGGCGCAGATCGCGACCTTCGCCAAGATGAAGGCGAAATCGGCCATCCGCGATGTCGCCCGGGTGCTCGGCATCGAACTGTCGACCGCCGACCGGCTTGCCAAGATGGTCCCCGACAACTTCGACAGCCTCATCCGGCCGCAGAAACTCGTCGATAAGTTGAAAGGGACCGACAACGGGAAGGTGCTCGAACATCTGAAAAGCGTCTACACCATAAGCGACGAAGTGGCCGACGATTGCGACCGGCTGAAAGAGACGCTTGGGCGGCTCCGGATAGCGCCCGAAGATCAGGCG
>ERZ1645192.741-NODE-741-length-27328-cov-6.730099_pt1 | contig 27328 bp, 19 predicted proteins | sample MGYA00575354_ERZ1645192 | MGnify/ENA primary metagenome ERZ1645192 (study PRJEB40844, sample SAMN11349763) | freshwater sediment metagenome | isolation source: river sediment | host: Sediment | place: India: Faizupur Khadar , New Delhi | collected 2017-02-21 ... | reverse complement strand
GGCCTCCCCAAATCCCCGAGTGCCGAGTATATGGACATCGACAACAGCGGGAACATCTCGGGGCTGTTCTAAAAAAATATAACCTTGCGGTTAAGCCCGCAGGGTTATTTTTTTAGGTGGTCTTTGACCACCACCAAATCTTCAATGGTGTCCACATCCATCAGCTCGTATTCGTCGGATATCTGGACCGTCTTCAGCAGGTCCAGATGGCGGCGGTAGACCACACGCCCGTATTCGTCGTCCGCCAGCCCCATAATCTCCTCATAGCAGGCACGAGGGAAGATGACGGGGTTTCCGATGCGGCTGCCATACGCCAGCGATACGATATTTTCGGGGTGCTCACGCCAGAAGGTGATGAGTTTGGTGATGGAATCGGAAGTTAACAGCGGCTGGTCGCCGACGATGTACATATAGCCGTCGTAGGAAGGCCCGAGTGCGGCGGTACCCAGTTTGATGGTGCGGCCGATGCCGAGTTTGGGCTTGGTGTTGATGATGACCTGAATGTTGAATTTCGAGACCGTCTGAATAACGGCTTCCGACCCTGCCACCAGCAGACTGCGGTCCAGCATACCGAAGGGTACAGCGGAAAGAACATGCTCGATGATCGTTTCGTCTGCGAAAGATTCCAACAATTTGTCATTTTCACCAAAGCGCGTGGAATCGCCGGCTGCCATAATGACACAGCCGATTTGATTGCTCATAAGCGTATGCTCCTTTATTAATTTGAAAGGAAGTAGATGATGATATACGCAACCGCGATGATGAATAAAATGACTAAAATCCCAATCAGAAAATCGATGGGTTGCTTTTTGCCGTTGTTGCCCTGATTCGTGCTGGATGTCCGACGTGCACTGGAGAAATTATCCAGAGCATCGGGCATGACATATACATCCTTTGTTTTTTCTTTTTTAACGCTGTAGTCCCCAAACTCGCTTTCAAGTGAACTCTTCACACCGGCGCTGGCCTTGGTCTGGGGCTTGCCTTTTAAATCCGATCTGCGTATCAACTGTGTCTGGCCAGTCAGGTTCAGCGTATCGCCTGAGCCGCTTTTTTCGGCGGGCTTCTCCGCCCCGCTGTCAGCCGTTTCCGACCCGCCGGCTTTTCCCAGCACCTTGCTGACCGTGACGCGCTCGGTTTCGCCGCTGTAGTTCTCGTTGACCGTCACTTCGCCCGGCGGCGTGATATTGATGTCGTCCAGTTCGTCCAGTTTAAACTCACCGTCCGCTTCGCCGGAAACAGACGCGATATATTCGTTGATTTCGCTCTTTTTCATTTTGATGGGCTCAGCATCGGCCTCCTGCTTGCGTCCCGCATCAGCCGGAGCGGAGAGCGCCACCTTGTAATTGATGATGCGCTCATACAGGTCGTTGGTTTCGTCCTCGTACAACCAGTTGTTGGTGATGTCCTTGGTGATGTTGACCGAGTTAGTGACATGCGCAATCAGCTTTTCAGCGGTTTCGTGTGCAAAATCGGTGAGCTTTCTTGGAAGCGCCACATGGAATTTTGCGAAATCATAGGATTTCAGTTTTCGGAGGTTCGCGATGCTGCCTTGCGCGCCGGAGAAAGCGTTTTTAACCGAACGCTTGGGGCTTTTATACGGGTAATTTTTTTGGACATTGGCAATCAGCGAAGTGAGCAGCGTAAACAGAATTTCGGTGACATAGGTGACGATATTCTGGTTTTGCATATCGCTCTGAAAATAGAAATTGTCCAGCGCGACCGACAACAGCAACGTGTCGTCAATTTGCGCGTCCACAAAATCGCGGGTGTTTTCGCGCAGTTTCAGCGCCGAAATGCACTGCATATAAACGACAGCAGATGCGGTTTTGCCCTTCATGAGTTCGGAACAGTACTTATAGGTACTGGCATAGTCTCCGTTTTTAAATGCGGCTTCTGCTTTTTCCAGAAGCGGGGCATTGTCACCCTGTTTTGGCGCCATGTTTTATTCTCCTGCCGATTTTCATTTCTTTTGTTGAGATTTTACCATATTTTTGGAATTTGTGAAAGATGGCAGCGTGAATATATTGTGAATATCACTGGAAATTTCGCGCAGATTCATATACACTAGAAGGGTAAACGAAACTATGAGCGTACAGCTTTTAAGGAGTGCAAACGGTCACCATGGAAAATGAGATGAAACTGAACAAGTATATCGATCATACGATATTAAAACCCGGAGCCAGTGTTGAGGACGTCAAAAAAATCTGCGATGAAGCGAAGGAATACGATTTTGCCAGTGTCTGTGTCAACCCTTCCAATATTGCTTTTGTCGCCGAGCAATTGAAGGATACCGATGTGAACCCGTGCGTGGTCGTCGGGTTTCCTCTGGGCGCCACGCTGCCCGAAGTGAAGGCTTTCGAGGCCGAAAGCGCGATTGCGCTGGGCGCCAAGGAGGTGGACATGGTGGTCAATATCGGGGCGATTAAATCGGGTGACTGGGATCTGGTCAAACGGGATATGGCGGCTGTGGTAAAAGCGGCCAAGGACAAGGCGCTGGTGAAGGTCATCATCGAGACCTGCCTTTTGACAGATGACGAGAAGATTCAGGCCTGTAAGACCGCCAAAGCGGTCGGCGCGGACTTTGTGAAGACTTCTACCGGCTTTTCCACCGGCGGAGCTGTAAAGAGTGATATCGAGCTGATGCGGCGCGTGGTGGGCAAGGAGATGGGCGTCAAGGCATCGGGCGGTGTTCGATCCTTCGAGGACGCAATGACCATGATTGCCGCGGGCGCAACGCGTCTGGGCACATCATCGGGCGTCAGCATTGTCAGCGGCGAAAAAGGAAATGGCGGCTACTAGTGCGCGGATAAGAAAAAAAATGCTACAAAAATATTAAATATATACCAATTTTGTGAAATGTGCGAAAAACCGCAGTTAAAAAAAAGGATATCAACCCGAGTCTGGCGAAGTATTTAAAGTAAAGCAGAAATCATCTTGTTTTTGGTGGAGGATTACATGGATATTACTGATATTCGGATTAGAAGAGTTAGCACTGCGGGCAAAATGAAAGGAATCGTTTCAGTCACTTTCGACGACATGTTTGTGGTTCACGACATGAAGATCATCGAAGGTCAGAGTGGAAACTTTATCGCAATGCCCTCCAGAAAAACACCTTCTGGGGAGTACAAGGATATCGCTCATCCCATCAACTCTGAAACACGGGACAAAATTCAATCAGCGATTTTGAAAGCATTCGATACGCTTCCGCCGGAAGACGAAGAAACATACGAAGAGTAACTAAAGCGCCCTTTGGCAGAAAAGCCGAAGGGCTTATTTTTTTTTGCGCCGGTAGTGCCGCTTGCCCGGATGCTTTTTTAAGTAATCCATGAAGAAATAGACCAGCAAAAGTATAACCACGCCGGCAAACGCCGTATACAGTATATACTGATTGCGCTTTTGTATAATCAGCCGATTCAGCGCGTCGGCCGAGAGCAGAACCAGACCGTCGCTCGTCGCAATCTGGATGATTGGCGGGTCTTCGCCCGCACTGTCTTTCAGTTCGATGCGTACCTGGTTACCTTCCAGCGTGGCGATGGCATCCTTGGAAAAGGAGGTAATCCTCAAGCCGCTCATGTCCAGATTCTCAATATCCAGGATGACGGCTGATTTTCGCTGGTTTTCCGTTTCCTTAGCGCCGCTGTTTTTTTCTTTGATGTAGGCGATATAGTCATCCAGCCCCTCAGCGGTAAAACCTTCGGGATAGTTTCGTGTGATATAGACAGTGTAATCAATTTCGGTTTTGCCGTCGTCCACCGATATATCAAAGGTGTTGAGCCCGTAGAAGAGAAGATAGCGGCCGATATCGCCGCTTACAGTGAACCCATCTCCGGCGACGCAGTCGATATCCACATAGTCATCTGAGGCCGACATCCGCGCGGAATAGATGGTGACAGTCTCATCGAAACCATCCAGTTTCTCGTCATCCAGCGTGATGTAGTAATTCCCGGAAGCAACTGGATTCACCAGTTTTGCGAAGGTGTCGGATGCGCTGAAACACACATATAGTGTTTCGCCCGAGGCATAGAGCGCAGTCGGTGTGCTGAAACCGTCATCATCGGTAGCGATTTTCTGGTCGAATTCAAAGTTGGACCCATAACAGTACAGCAGACTGTTTGCGGCGTCCGAGATGGTGATATCGCCGGCACTTGAGATGGCGATGCCCGAGGCATCACTGGGCACGGGGCCCATAGCCGAAAGCGGGATGATATACGCCGAGCCGCCGGTGAGGGACAGATAGAGCAGTTCGCCGTCCGTGTCGTTCAGGACAAAAACATCGTCTCCGCTGACCGCTACATCCTGCGGATTGCTGATGAGGTCGCGGCTCAGTGTCTGAACGCTGGGTTCGTCACCGGAGAAATCGACAAGATACAGGTCGGAGCTGCCGCAGACCAGCGCTTCCGATTCGCTGACCAGCTCAAACCGCCTGGGGTTGGCCGTGAAGTTCAGCGGAATCGTGCGGGTCAATCCGCCGCTTTGATCATAGATGAGGAATGCCGGTGCGGATGCGTCCAGCACATAGAGATGGTCATCATACCAGGCCAGGTCCAATGGGTCGGGGATGTCCGAGATGGTATCGGTCAGCGTCAGACTGCTGTTAAACTTCAAAACGCGGTGATTGCCGGTATCGGCCACATAAAAATTCCCTGAGGCGTCCTTAGCCATCGCCGACGGGCTTTTTAGGCCGGCGCTGCTTCCCGGGATGACAGATACCGTGTCATCCCCGGCAAAGTCGTAGAGCAGGCCGTCATCCGTTCGGGATGTACTGCCGCAGGCCAAGAGATGGCCGGACGGCGCGGCGGCAAGCTGGTATACTTTCTTGGGGGTGCCGATGCTTCGCTGGAGTGTGAGATTCAAATCATAGTAATAGATTTTCTTATCCACAGGCGAGGACAGGGCCAGGCCGCTGTCCACCACGGCGATGTCGATGCTTCGTTCGGCCGACTTGACGAGTGAAATTCCCAAGGGAGCCCCGGTCGTTTTATCATATGCGTTAATCATCGCGCCGCCGGATTCAACCACGTACAACGCATCGCCCGAAACGGCCAGAGCGGATGGGGAAGTGACAGCAATGCCGGTCTGCTCGGCGCCGAAGATGGCGGTCAGTTCCAAGGTTTCAATGTCGAAAAGCTGGATACGGTTGTTTCCGGTGTCCGCCACGAAAAGCGTTGCGCCGTCTGTGGTGAGCGCGCTGGGGTGACTGAACTGCCCGGCCGAGATGCCTGCGGCACCGATGGTGCTGAGATATTTTCCGCTATCGTTATAGACGAAGATGACGCCCGCTGTCTCGTCGAGGACAAAAACGCGTGTGTCCGAAAGCACAATATCGATGGGCAGGGAAAGATTCTTGTTGAAGGTGAAAAGCGGGGTGTTGTCGGCATCAAAGACGGCCACATATTGTTTAGCCGCATCGCAGACATAGGTTTTGCCGTCGGGGGCTTGCGCCGCCGCTGTGGGGCGCTGGATGGTGTTTTTGGGCAGGCTGAAGTTCAGCGCCTCCAGATGGGTGCCCGCCCGAACGAAAACCGGAGAAAAAAGGCAGACAAAAAGCACAAAGATTGCGAAAGCCCAACGGCTTAAAAACGGTGCTCTCCTTGTGCCTGACATTTCCCTAAAACCCCATCAATTAAGTGATATTTTTAGTCTATCACAACAGATGAGATTAATAAACTTAAAATTATGGAAATATACTAATTATTGTATTGCATTCGGTTGAACGCCGTCTGCCTTCACATATTTGTCCTTCAGCATCAGATAAAAATTGGCGTTGACACTGTTTATGAGCGGAACAACAAATAGCGCACATATACAGGATAACGCGGTAAAGAGCATTTGAGTCAGACTATTGCCGTGTGTATGGGCTATAATGGCAAAAACAAAGAATAGAATGGTAGGGGAATAGAAGGGTATCAGGGAGAGATGCAGACCAAAGAGCCTACCTTTGTGGCCATCCATCATTTTGATGCTTTCCTGAATCGCCTCACCCGCGGTATAATGCGGGTTCTCAACGGCGATGAAATACGACATTTTGTATGCGTAGCTCATCACGAGTCCAGGCACCACAAGCAAAAGCGACCACAGATATAATTTGATATACATGAACAGATATAATCCAACACTTCTGCCGTAATCGGTTTTAAAGCCTGTGAAGAGCATGGGGAAGCTCACGTCTTCCGAGCGCGCTACGCGTATAAACACATCAGCGAAGCTGATGAAAAAAGCGCCGATATAAAGCGACATAACCAGCGCGAGAAGAAAGAAACGCACTAAGGTTTCGAAATCTTCTAAGCCGCTTAATGGCAGAATGCTGATAATCAAGTAATTGACCAACAATGACGATGCTGAAACCAGAGCCGACATACCAAGCAAAAGCCAGTACTGTTTCTTGATTTTCAGGATCGATTGTTTAAGAATGCCTTTTTCCATGGGATTAACTCCTGTTTAAATGAATGTTAGTTAATCATATCATAAAATGGAAAAACATAAAATAAAAGAGAATAATATAACAAAAGCCATGGTTTCCCATGGCGGCGTTTTTCTATTGAATCAGCACATCCAGCGCCTGCCAGATATCGCTGACGCCGTGCTGTTTGATTTTCGATGTTTTCACCACGTTGCGCTGAGGCAGAATCACCGCGTTAAAGCCCAGCTTTTCGGCTTCGCTGATGCGCTTTTCGGGCATGGTGATGCTTCGGACTTCGCCGGTCAACCCGATTTCGCCCAAGATGACCGATTGGTGGTCGCAGGGCTTGGCACGGAAAGAGGAGACGATGGCCACGGCGATGGCCAGGTCGGCCGCGGGTTCCACCAGTTTCATACCGCCCGCGATATTGACATAGATGTCCTGATTGTATAGCTTAAGGCCCAGCTTCTTTTCCAAAACCGCCACGATCATGTTGACGCGGTTGTAGTCCGCACCGGTCGCCACGCGGCGGGGAATCGCCAGCGCGCTCATCGAGACCAGCGCCTGTACTTCGATGAGCACCGGACGCGTCCCTTCCAGCGCGCAGTAGACGCACGCACCGGCTGTTTTGGGATTCATCTCACCCAAAAGAAGACCCGAAGGATTGGACACCTCCACCATACCTTCCTCTTTCATCTCAAAGATGCCGATTTCGTTGGTGGAGCCGAAACGGTTTTTGGCCGCGCGCAGGATGCGCAAGGTGCCGTGCTTTTCGCCCTCGAAATACAGAACCGTGTCCACGATATGTTCCAGAACGCGGGGACCCGCGATGGCGCCCTCCTTGGTGACATGTCCGATGATAAATACGCCGCACCCCGTGGTCTTGGCGTAGCGTGTCAGCGAGAGACTGCATTCTTTAATCTGGCTGACTGTGCCCGGCATGCCGCTAAGCCCGCTGTTGTATACCGTCTGAATCGAATCGATGACGACAAAGTGGGGATGGTATGAAGCGAGCGCCGCCTCGATGGTCTCCATATCGGTCTCGGCCAGAAGCTGAATGCCGCCGCCCGAAACGCCCATGCGTTCGGCCCGCATCTTTACCTGCGCGCCGGATTCCTCACCCGTGACGTACAGCACACGCTTGCCGCATCTGGCGAGGTTATCGACCACCTTTAAAAACAGTGTGGATTTTCCGATGCCCGGTTCACCGCCCGCCAGCACCACACTGCCCGGCACTACGCCGCCGCCAAGCACGCGGTCCAGCTCAAAAAAGCCCGACGGGCTTCTTTGGACCGAGGCGGTTTCCACCGCGTCCAAACTGACCATCAGGCTTTGATTAAAATTCTTTACTGCTTGCGTTGGAACCGCAATGGATTGCTCTTCCATCGTGTTCCAGCTGTCACATTCCGGGCATTTGCCCAGCCATTTTGCCGAAGCATAGCCGCATTCGGTGCATACAAATTGTGCCTTGCTTTTGGCCAAGGGATTCCTCGCTATCTTTCAAACGGCACTTCGGCCATCTTCAATACGTCGCGATTTTTCTCGGCGGCGCCGATGATGCCGTCGGTGATGTCATACCACAGGACGACGTTGCCGGTGACGCTGGCGAGTATCGCCTGGGAGTTGCTGTTGGAAAGACGGCCCGTGCTACCGTCCGCCCAGTAATAGACATAGATGGCCTGATCCTTGGTGTAGGCGACAAAGTGATCGCCGAGATCAAAATTCAGCACGCCGGTCGCCACAACCACGGGTTCGTTGCCGCCGACCGATACCATCAAATCGCCGGACAGTGAACGCTGGGTATTTAAGAAAGCAATCGCCTCGCCGTTGGTGACGGGGTCGAACACATAGGTATCAAAAACATAGGGTTCGTTTTCGAACGACAAATCCTCTTTAATCTTGAGGGATTTAATGGTGGTCTGGGTGGTTCCTGTGTCCTCGGCCATCGCGTCTACCCAGATAATCTCAGATTCACAGATGCTGGGGGTGCTGATGGAGAAGGGCTCTTTGCTGTAATCGTAGCTTCGAAGCATGACCACTTCCTGATTGGCCAGGTCGTACAGGTAGATTTTATCCGACTTGGAACCGGTGCTGATATTGAAGAGACAGTAGTCGCCCGAAAGGAAAAGCTTGGGCATACCGTACAGGTATTCACGCAGGACAAAGCTGGTGTTTGTGCTGCGGTCATATGCCATAATCCGTCCGCCGCCCTTGTTGTTGTAGTCTGATTCAATCCAGACGATCCAGGTCTCATTCATCTTGGCGCCAAACAAGTTGTTGCCCGCGGGTTCATCTGCCGCACCGCTGTCACCGACCAGACGCGGCGGTGTTTCAACGATGGTATAGGAAGAAGAGCCGATATCAAAGATGATGACGTGATTGATGGCGTTCGGCGCGGTGGCCGCTTCATCGCCCGAGGTGTAGATGATTTTGCCGTTGTAGTAGTAGGGGTCGGCAATAAACCAGTGCGGAATCATCACTTCGGTTTCAAGATCGCTCATATCCGCCTTGGCGTAGGTAGCCGGAGGCGGGGTGGGGGTGGCAATAGGTGTGGGTGTGGGTGCCGCGGCATCTTCCGCAAACAGCGTCTTCGCATACGGAACGCCCCAGTGGTAAACAGCGAAACCAACGCCGGCGATGACCAAAATCACAGCAACGACTTTAACGATGGGAATCATCGGAGATGAATATACTTTGGAAACGCTGCGTTTTCCGGCATAGCCGCGCATGCGCAGGGATTTTTTCATTCTTTTTCTTCTAAAGTACTGCCCGATTCTTTGAAATATTGACATATTTCCTCCAGATTTATCTTCACTTAAACAAAAAAATATCTTAACGATTATAGCAAAAACCGACGGCCAGCGCTACGTCTGGCTTTTTTTATTAAAGAATTGTTTATACTTATTCCTCCACGCAAATAGTTTACTCTATGCGCATCAATAAATCAAATTAAACCTTGCGTATCAAAGACCAGCGTTAACCAGACAGACGGCATGGCAGGCCACGCCCTCCTCGCGTCCGACGAAGCCGAGATGCTCGGTGGTGGTCGCCTTGATATTAACCGCCTCCACGGGCAGGTTCAGCACGGCGGCGATATTTTCCCGCATAGTTGGGATATAGGGGCCCACCTTGGGGGCCTGCATGGCCAGTGTAACGTCGATATTCTCAACAATACAGGCCGTTTCCTTCAGCTTTTCTCCGACAGTTTTTAGGAGCACCAGACTGTCCGCGCCGAGGTATGCCGGGTCGGTATCCGGAAAAATCTGCCCGATATCCGGTAAACCCGCCGCGCCCAGCAGGGCATCCATTACGGCATGAACCAGCACATCGGCGTCCGAATGTCCGGCCAGCCCTTTGTTGTGGGGCAGTGTCACACCGCCCAAGATCAGCTTTCTGCCTTCCGCAAAGGCATGCACATCCATGCCGTGTCCAATTTTCATACGAACCCTTTCCGGTTTCAGATCTGCCTGCGTGGTGATTTTGGTGTTGGTGTATTCGCCCGGTACAAAATGCACAGGCAATCCGATGCGTTCAACCAGCACCGATTCGTCTGTGCCGACGTAGCCGTCCTGGCGCGCCGCGTCATGCGCTTTTTTGAGCGTATCGGCGGCAAAACACTGTGGCGTCTGAATGTTGACCAGTTCCGAGCGGTCCAGCGTCTCAACAATTTGACCATTCTGGACGCGCTTGATGGTGTCGTTGGAAAACACGCCGACCACAGCCGAACCGAAGGCCAGCAAGGCTTCACGGCACGCACTGATGGTGGCGGGCGAGATAAAAGGCCTGGCGCTGTCGTGGACCATCACGAAATCGACCGAACCGCCCAAAGCGGAGAGACCGTTGAAAACCGAATCCTGCCGTTCTTTTCCGCCGTGAACCAAGCCGCAGGGGAAGGGCAGTCTGGGCAGGCATGATCGAACGGCCGATTCTTCCTCCGGCCGGCAGACGATGACCGCCTGATCGATGACACCCGATGCGGCAAACGCATCCAGCGCATGTAAAAAAAGCGGTTTTCCGTCCAAAAGCATCAGCACTTTGTTTTTATCCGACTGCATGCGCTTTCCGCTGCCCGCGGCCAGAAGCACCAGCCCAATCGTTTTTTCGTTCACGCGGTCACCTTATAGAATCTCATACATCGCATCAGCATCGTCCTTGCGTACAGTCTCGGCCACCGACAGTACCCGAGCTTTGACGCTTTTTTCGCCGAAACGAATTTCGATGATATCGCCCACCGCTACCTGTTTGCCGGATTTGGCCGCATGCCCGTTCACCGATACCCGCTGTTTGTCACAGGCTTCGGCGGCGAGTGTCCGGCGTTTAATCAGCCGTGATACTTTTAAATATTTATCCAGTCGCATTGACTACCTCTTGTCCAAATTTTTGCCTTCAATATTATATCATACACACGTAAAAAAGCGCATTAAAAAAGGCGATGGAATGAACCATCGCCTAAAAAATAACGTGTCTAAAGGGATTTAGTTATTCAATGCGTTATCAAAACGCTGAATATCCGCTTCTTCTTCCCACTGTGCATACGCGTCGTCAATAGCGGATGACTGCGCTGTCGAAAGCAGAGAAGATTCGATATCGGCTTTGACATCGTCAAACGCCAGCGGGCCGACGGGAGTAATGCTGACCAGCTTTAAGACATGGTATCCATAGATGGTTTTGACCGGTTCGCTGATATCACCGACATTGGTCAGCGCCATAGCTGCCGTTTCAAATTCCGGCATAAACTGTCCGCCGTCTTCTGTCACTGCGTAACCGTCCGGATAGGAATCCATACCCGAGTCACCGTTTCCGGCGGCAATCTGCTCCGCAATCAGGGCGTCAAAATCTTCACCGTTTAAGGCACGGGTTCTTAAAGCTTCGGCTTCGGGAAGCAGGGCTTCGTAGACCGGATCCAGAATCGCTTTGGCCACTTCTTTCAGCTCATCGGTTGTCGCGGAATCGTATGCGCTGAGCGCCATGTTGTAGAGGTCGGAATTCTCAAGCTCGGCCTGAAGCAAAAGGTCGCGTACGTAGTGGATGGGTTTGGTGTTATAAACAGCAATCGTTCCGGAGCTAATCAACGTATCCAGCAGATCCGGTTCAGATTCGTACAGCGAAGTCTGACTGTCCAACTGGGTGTCGTAGTAGTCCTGAACAGACTGAGGATCCACCGTGATGTCGGCGGTCAGGTAGTTCTGGATATTGGTTTGGATTTGATAATCTTTCAAAAGCGCCAGCATGCCTTCAACCGAAGGATCATCCAGCCCGAAGTAGTTGGTCATCATGGTAGCAACCTGTTCGGCTACTTCTTCATCGGTCATGGTTGTTCCATACTGCAGGTTGCTCTCCAGGATGCTGGATTCAATCTGCGATGAATAGTAATCATAATAGCTCTTGGCGTTGGCTTCCATCTCGGTCAGCTCATCGTCTGTAAACGTATCCAGCCCAAGCTCTTTGGCTTTCTGATTGGCAATCTCAGCGGAAATCAGGCTGTCCAGCGTTGAGGCCGCGGCTTCTTTATAAGCGTCGGCGTTTTCTTCGGCAAAGTAGTATTCAGCATCGCCGTAGGTATTAAAGCCGTCTGCTTTCAAAGAACTGTAAACCTCGCTCTTTAAAATGTCCACACCGTTAACAGTCGCAACAACCTGAGCGGCATCTTTGTCCTCGTCCTTGGAGATCAGCGAACACGCGCTGACAGAAAGAACCAGCGCCAAAACCAAGGTTAAGGCTAAAACTCGTTTCAACTTTCTCATCTTTTCTTACATTTATTCCTTTCACATCGAATCGTGTTACTTGTATATGCTAAAACAAGACCAATTATACAGAAAAATCTTACAATGTGCAACGCATCACGCGGTTCAATAATGTAAATAATTCTTGAACAGCGCCCGCGCTCGGCTTAAACTCGATGGTTGGCGGCTCGGAAGCGAGCAAACGCACCGACCGCTTGTATTCGTCGAGGATGCTCATGAGCTTGACCGAATCCACACGCGTCTCTTCGGCGTACTTCAGACGGAACACATTATCACGCCGGGTGATGAGCGCAAAGCCGGCCAGTTCGCCAAAGGATTTGACCAAAGACACCGTAATGAGGTTCTTTACGCTGGGCGGAAGGGGACCGAAACGATCTTTTAACTCATCCTGTACCTCTTTGGCGTCGTGGGTGTTTCGCACCGCCGCAATCTTTTTGTAGCTCTCCACTTTCACCACATCGTCGTCAATGTAGGAAGGCGGGATATAGGCGTCCACATCCAGTTCCACACTGCATTCGGCCGGTTCAAAATCGGCTTCGCCCTTGGCCTCGCTCACGGCTTTCTTCATCAGCTTGCAGTACATGTCATACCCGACGGATGCCATATGCCCGCTCTGCTCGGGCCCAAGAAGGTTGCCTGCGCCGCGAATCTCCAAATCCTTCATGGCGATTTTAAATCCTGCGCCGAACTCGGTGTTCTGGTTGATGGCGTCCAGACGCTTTCGCGCCACCTCCGAGATAAACTCGCCTTTAAGGTAGGTTAAGTAGCACACGGCCTTCACGTCGCCGCGCCCGATGCGGCCCTTTAGCTGATAGAGCTGGCTAAGACCGAACTTGTCCGCTTCGTAGACGATGAGTGTGTTGCAGGTGGGGATATCCAGCCCGGACTCCACGATGGTGGTGGAGAGCAGAACGTCATATTCGCCGCCGGTGAAGCCGATCATGGTGTTCTCAATCACGTGCTCGGGGAGCTGGCCGTGCACCACGGCGACGCGGGCTTCGGGGACAGCGCGCGCAAGTTCGGCCATCAGGTAATCCATCTGGTTGATCTGGCGACAGACAAAGTAGCACTGACCACCGCGCTGTATTTCGCGGGAGACGGCGCGCGACACCAGCGCACGCGAATAGGCCATCACATAGGTCTTGATGACTTTACGCTGGATGGGCGGGGTTTTCAGCATGCTCATATCGCGGATGCCGACCAGCGACATCTCCATGGTGCGTGGGATGGGCGTGGCCGACAGCGTCAGTACATCCACATGCCGCTTCATGTCCTTGATTCTTTCCTTGTGCGTCACGCCGAAGTGCTGTTCCTCATCCACCACCAGAAGGCCTAAGTTTTTAAAGACCACGCGGGGAGAGAGCAGGGCGTGCGTGCCGATGACGATATCCATGTTCCCTTCAGCCAGCGCTTTTAAGGTTTTCTGCTTGTCCTTTTCGCTGACAAAGCGCGACAGCTGAGCGATTTTCACCGGAAAGCCTTTGAAACGCTCGGTGAAATTCTGGTAATGCTGGCGGGCCAGCAAAGTGGTGGGCACCAGTACGGCCACCTGTTTTTGGTCATAAACCGCCTTAAAGCAGGCGCGCATGGCCACCTCGGTTTTGCCGAAGCCCACGTCACCCAACAGCAGACGGTCCATCACCTTGGGGCTTTCCATATCCTTTTTAATCTCGTCGATACAAATCAGCTGTCCGTCGGTTTCCTGAAAGGGGAAACTGCTTTCAAAATCCTCCTGCCACGGGCTGTCCGGTGAGAACACAAAGCCCTTGTTCTGCGTACGGTCGGAATAGATTTTGACGAGATCGAAAGCCAGCGCTTTGACCGAACGCGCGGCCTTGGCCTTGGCGGTGTCCCATTCCTTGGTGCCCAGCTTATTGAGCACGGGCGTTTCGCCGCCGATGTACTTCTGGACGCGGTCAATCTGCTCGGTGGGAATATAGAGCTTGTCGCCGTCGCGGTATTCCAAAAGAATGTAGTCGCGTTTTTTGCCCTGAACATCCATGGTGAAGAGCCCGGCAAAACGTCCCTTGCCGTGCAGTTCGTGCACCACGATGTCTCCTTCGGCAAGGTCGGTGAACATATCCAGCGTACTGTCCGTGCTGGCGGCGGGCTTAAACTGGCGGCGGAACCCGAACAGGTCGGTTTCGCCGTAAATCAGCGTTTGCGTTTCGGGGAACTCGGCGCCGCTGTCCAGCGGATAGGGGAGAACCGTCGCATCCGAAAAAGCGATGTTTTTTGCGGCCAGAACGTTTTTTAAGATGCGCGCGTTGCGTTCACTGCCAGTGTAGAATATCGGTGTGTACCCGTGTTCCATGCGAAGCGCGATATCGTCGGCCGCTGGTTCCAGCTTGCCCATATATCCGGCGGGGGTTTTCATCCCCAGCACAATTTCCTCGGCTGATTTGAAAGCCGGGCTTTTTCGCACGGACGCGAATTCAATCTGCGTGCGGCCTTCCAGACGGGTTTGAATCTCTTCGGGAGAAAACACATTGCGCACCTGCGCCTCGGCGGCTTCTCCGGCCGAAGCCAGGGTGAGCAGGTCGTGCTTAAACTCGGCGTAGGTGGCGTCGCCCTCGGATACCGCGAGTTCGTGGTTGTCGTAGACGATAAGCGCGTTTTCGGCGTAGTCCAGAAGGGTTTCGCCCTCATAGAACGCGAAGAGGTATTTCTCAATGCCCTCAAAGGGCTTATGGTCTTTAATCCTGTCTAAATCCTCGGACAGCGCATCGGTCTTTTCGGGCAGTTCCGAAAGAACGGCTTCGGCGCGTAAGTAAGCCGCCTCGTCGGCCATAAACTCGGTGGCTGTGGAGACCGTGATGCGCTCTTCGGTCTCCGGGAGCGATCTCTGGGTCAGCGGGTCGAAATGGCGGATGCTCTCCACCGTGTCGCCGAAGAAGTCGATGCGGTAGGCGGCTTCGCCGGGCACGTAGATATCGAGGATACTGCCGCGCCGCGCCACCGCGCCTTCGCCCTCCACCAGACTTTCAGGCATGTAGCCCAAAGCCACCGCCGAACGGAAAAGCGTTTCGATGGGGTAATCCTTGCCCACGGAAACGGTGAGCAGTTTGGATGAAAAGGCCGAAGCGGGAATCAGCCTGGGCATCAAGGCGTCCAGGGACGTGAAAACCACCGAAGCGGTTTGTCCCACCAGCGCCTTCATGGTTTCCACACGCTGGTGTTCATCCTCGCGGGATTTCGCGTCGAACCGCGCAAATTCCATATCCTTGGGCGGGAAATAGGCGGTGCCCGAAAGATTCGCCGATTCATAGGCCGCTTTGGCCTGCTTGCTGTTTCTCCCGACATAGATGACGGGCTTTTGAACCTGTCTGCCGAGCTCAGCCAAAAAAAAGGGCTTGATGCTGTCGGGCACGCTGAACAGGGAAACCTGCTTCTGGCCGTCGGCCAGACTGCGTACCAGCACCTTGAAACCCTTGAGTGCGGCGATATTTTCGAAAAGTTTAGAATACATCATGATTATTCCATTTATAGATGCGGCGTTACCGCCCTTTGCTGTTGAATTTCTGCATCGCGGCATCCAGTCCGTTGTCCGCCCACTCCAGAACCGCTTTGCCGGCGTTCTCATAGGCGTCAAACATCTTCTGGTGGTCGTCCGTGTGGAAGCGCCCCAGCACGAAGGCGATGATATCGGTGCCCGGTTCGGGCTGACCGATGCCCACGCGGATACGGGGGAAGCTGTCGGCGTTTAAATGATAGATGATGGACTTTAAACCGTTATGCGTGCCCGCGCTGCCGCCGGGGCGGATGCGGATAGCCGCTTTGTTTAAATCCAGGTCGTCGTAGATGACCAGAATGCGGTCCAGCGGGATGCTGAACTTCTTGACGAATGCCGCAACGCACTGGCCCGAGTTGTTCATAAAGGTTTGGGGTTTGATGAGCAGAATCTGTTTGCCACCCGAGCTCTCAACCTTGGCGCAAACGCCCTGATATCCGGACAAATCAAAACGCGCCCCGTTTTTCTCGGCCAGAATATCCAGCACGTCAAAACCGGCGTTGTGGCGGGTGCGGGCGTATTTGGCGCCGGTGTTGCCCAGACCAAAGACGTAAACATCGCTCTTTAGACCGGCGGAAGTTCCGCCGCCCATTTTTTTAAATCCGAATAGTTTCCTTTTTTGCATACAGGCGCCTCATTGATGTCGCCGATTAAGTAGTCGGTGAGCAGAAATACGTCAAATCCAAGTTGGGCCGCGCAGAGGTCTTCTGCAACGCTGTTGCCCACCATATAGCACTGTCCGCCGGAAAGATTTAAGCGGGACAGGATTTCACGATAGTAGCTTAGGTGCGGTTTGGTCGAACAGGCATTATCATAGGTGGTGATATAGTCAAAATCTGAAGCAGAGAGCCCCGCCCACGCGATGCGCTTTTCGGTGGCTATCCGCGGGAAAACAGGATTGGTGGCCAGCACCAGCCGATAGCCCTTGTCTTTCAGCACGCGAACCACAGTGGCCGAAATGGGTTCGGTCCGCGTGAAGACTTTTAAACTGTCAAAGGGCGCGCCGTAGAAAGCGGTCAGCCGTTTCTGCAGGGCGGCTTCGGAAACGCCTGCGCGTTCCAGCATAAACGCAAAAAAAGCGTCCCGATTGGTTACGTTCGGGTGGGTATCGCTCATCATATAGTGAAAGCCCTGGCTTAACAGCGCCGGGTCAAAGTTGTCGTCCCTGTCGGCCAGCATCCCGATATTGGCCATGTAGCGGGCCATAAATGCGTCCATCTCCAGCGGCAGCAGCGTGCCGTCCAGATCGAAGAACACCGTGTCTCGTTTTTTGTCTTCCATCGAACCCGCTTTCGCTACTCAAACAAAATGCTGACCGGCTGGTCTTCATAGATGCGCTCAATGGCCTGGGCGAAAATATGCGCGACGGAAAGCACCTTGATTTTGTCGTTCTCTTTGTCCTTAGACAGCGGGATGGTATCGGTGAAGATAAATTCGGCGATCGGCGATTTAAGAATTTTCTCGGCGGCATTGTCGGAAAGCACAGGATGGGTGGCGCAGACGTAAATTTTCTTGGCACCCAGACTGGCCAGCGCTTCGGAGGCTTTCACGATGGTGCCCGCCGTATCCACCATGTCGTCCAGCATGATGACGGTTTTGCCGTTGACGTCCCCGATGACGTTCATGATTTCGGCCGAGTTGGGTTTGGGGCGGCGTTTGTCGATGATGCCGAGCGGCACACCGAGTTTGCGCGCAAAGTTGCGTGTCCGCTGAACCGAACCTAAGTCGGGGGAGACCACGATGACGTCGTCCTGCACGTAGTCGTTTTTCAGGTAATGCGCCGCCAAAACCGGGATGCCCAAAAGATGGTCCACCGGGATGTTGAAAAATCCCTGAATCTGGGCGGCATGCAGGTCCATGGTCAGCACACGGTCCGCGCCGGCGGTGGTGATGAGGTCGGCCACCAGTTTGGCGGTGATAGGGTCTCTGGCCTGCACCTTGCGATCCTGTCTGGCGTATCCGTAGTAGGGGATGACCGCCGTGATGCGTCCGGCCGAGGCGCGCTTGAAGGCGTCAATCATGATGAGCAGTTCCATCAGATGGTCGTTGCAGGGGTCGCAGATGGACTGCACCACAAACACATCCGAACCGCGGACGGTTTCGCCGATGCTGATGCAGGTTTCGCCGTCTGCGAATTTGGAGACCTTCGATCTGCCCAGGGGCAACAGCAGGGCGTCAGCAATGGCCTGCGCCAACGGGATGTTGGAATTGCCCGAGAAAATTTTGATATCCGTTCCTCTTCTAATCATTGTTAACCTTTCCTGTCAAAAAAAACGCGTAAAATAAATTTATTTTAAGGCTGGTCCTTGCGGTATTTCTTCCAGCCCTGTTTAATCGTTTGCTGAGACCTTGCAATGGCCAGAGAGTCATCCGGCACATCCTTGGTGATGGTCGATCCGGCCGCGGTGTAGACGCCGTTGCCGAGCGTAACCGGCGCGATGAGGTTGGTGTTGCAGCCGATAAAGCAGTTGTCGCCGACCGTTGTTTTGAATTTATCCTTGCCGTTGTAGTTGACGAAGACCACACCGCAGCCGACGTTTGTGTTTTTGCCCACTTCGGCGTCGCCGATATAGGTGAGGTGCGATACCTTGGTGCCGTCACCAATCTGGCTGTTCTTTAATTCCACAAAGTCACCGATGCGGCAGTTTTCGCCGATTTCGGAACCGGGACGTAAGTAAGCGAACGGACCGACTGTGGTATTTTTGCCCACCACGGTGTCGATGACCACCGACTGCTCCACAGTGGCGCCTTCGCAGATGACGCTGTTTTTGATGCGGCAGTTGGGAAAGATGGTGGCGCCCTTCTTAATTACGGTGGGGCCCTGAATCATAACATTGGGGTATATGGTGACGTCGTTTTCCACGGTGGCGTCCCAGCACACGAAGGTGCTTTCGGGGCTGATCAAAGTGGCGCCTGCGGCCATCATCTGATCGCATTTTCTGCCATACAGAATTTTGGAAACATCGTTTAACTGTTTTCGGTCGTTAACGCCGATACATTCAGCGGCATCGGTGAGCACGGGAACAATGCGCTCGCCTTTTTCGGACAGCATCTCCACGATATCGGTCAGGTAGTATTCTCCCTGCGCGTTGTCGGTGCTTAAATTTTCGAGCGATTCCAGCAGCGGCTGAGCCTTGATGCAGTAGACCGAGGCGTTGACCTTGTTGATTTTGAGGACATCCGCGCTGGCGTCCTTCTCTTCCACAATCTTGGACGCGTAGCCCTCGTAGTTGGTCACCAGCCGTCCATAGCCGGTGGGGTCGTCCACCTTGGCGCAGAGCAGTGCGCCGACCACGTCATCGCGGCTGGCCGCGTCGTATACATTCTTTAAGGTCTCGCGCGTCAGAAGCGGCATATCGCCCGCGATGATCATCACGAGTCCTTCACTGTCTTTGAAGAACGGTTTGGCCATCAGTGCGGCATGGCCGGTGCCCTTTCTTTCGGATTGAATCGCATATTCCACGCGGTCGCCGAAATGCGCGCGCACCAAATCTTCACCGTTGCCCACCACCAGAACCGGTTTTTTATCGGTCAGCGGCGCGGAAGCCATCATCGCCCATTCGCATAAGGGTTTGCCGGCTGCGCGGTGCAGCGGTTTCGGCAGATCCGATTTCATTCGGGTTCCCTGTCCGGCGGCCAGGATAACAATGGTCAATCTATTCATCAAGCAATATCCTCCACATTCAAAACATAATTTGCCCGTTTATCATAGCATATTTTAAAAATCAGGTCTACTGATTCATCGGTGAAAAAAGCGTGAATGTCCGCTTTTTTAGGCAGTGGAACCCACCCGGCACCCGCCGCGCGGAACCCGAGACGCCGTGCCTTTCGGTTTGACAAAAGCGGACGTTTGATTTATCATAATAAATAGAGAGAAGGTTAAACTTTAATGTATAATATCGGGGACAAAGTAGTTTATCCAATGCATGGTGCCGGCACTATCGATAAAATCGAGGAACGGCATATATTAAACGAGACGAAATCTTACTATGTATTGAAGTTTTCGGTCGGCGGGATGAAAGTGATGGTACCGGTTAACAGCGTTGAAAAATCGGGTCTTCGGAGCGTTATCTCCAAACCTGACTATGATAAAGTGATGGCCAGCTTTGAAGGTGACGTTGAAGTGGAGGATTCTGCCAACTGGAATCGGCGGTACCGCGAGAACATGGAGAAGATTAAGACCGGCGATGTCTTTGAGACGGCCGAAGTCGTAAAGACGCTGGTGCTTCGCGAGAAGCGCAAAGGCCTTTCCAGCGGCGAGAAGAAGATGCTCCTAACGGCCATGCAGATTCTGGTCAGTGAACTTTCGGTGGTCAGCGGTGTGGAAGCGGATTCGCTGGAGAAAAAGATCACCGATATGGTATCTTAAAAAAACTGAATATAGACTGTGCAGTTAACGGCGGGTGAATACTCGCCTATTTTAAAACAACCAAACACACATTATATATCTATTGTATCTGGAGGGGGAAACATGATTAAGAAAACAGCTCGCCTCGTTATCACGGCGCTGGGCTTGGCCGCGGGGGTCGGCATCTGGGCATCCGTCATACGGTATATTGATTCCCGGCCGATTCTTTTGCCCGGCAGTTATCACGACTGGACGGGTCCGCTGTCCTACATCATCGCTTCATTATTATTCGGAATTATATTCTTTCTTATTGCGCCATTTGTCATCAACGGATTTACCCTGCTGATTAGAAACATCGAAAAGAGACTGGCGAAAATCTCGATGAGCGATATCGTCCCCGGCGTCATGGGACTGATTGTCGGCCTTCTCATTTCCTATCTTTTAAGCGGACTTATCAAGAATTCACCCGCATCCTGGCTGACGTTCACCATCACGGCACTCATCTATATCACGTTTGCCTTCCTCGGCATCCGCATTGCGGTCAACCGCAAAAACGAGATTTCATTCGGTTCCATGTTCGAAGGCGGCAAAGGCAGGCACAAAGCCCTCCATCCGCTGATACTGGACACCAGCGTCATTATCGACGGACGCATCTACGATATCTGCAAAACCGGCATCATCGACGGCACGCTGGTCATCCCCGACTTTGTGCTGGTGGAGCTTAGGCACATCGCCGATTCGGCGGACGACCTAAAACGCAGCCGGGGCAGGCGGGGACTGGATGTACTGAACATGATTCAAAAGGAGCTCGATCTCAACGTCACCATCAAGCAGACCGACTATGAGGACAGCATGGAAGTGGACTCCAAGCTCTTAAAACTGGCGCATGACCTTTCGGGCAAAATCGTCACCAACGATTTTAACTTAAACAAGGTGGCAACGGTTCAGGGCGTAGGCGTAGTGAACATCAATGACCTCGCCAATGCGGTTAAGCCAATTGCACTGCCCGGCGAGACCATGACCGTCACTATCATCAAGGACGGCAAGGAACCCACCCAAGGCATTGCGTATCTGGACGACGGCACCATGATTGTGGTGGAGGACGGCAAGGGCAAGGTGGGCAAAACCTTCAAGGTGATTGTGACCAGTGTTTTGCAGACTTCGGCCGGTCGGATGATATTTGCCAGAATCGCATAGACGAACAATCTAAGATAAGAAAACAGACGGATAAAGCCGTCTGTTTTTGCACATATTCGGAATAAAAAATGGTGTAAAAAACAGGAAGAAATAAAAAAAACCTGTTGACAGGGGGCGAATAATAATATAAGATTATTAGTTGTATTAGCGTGATATAGAATGGGTTTTTATAACTATCTCTGTCGCCAAATAACCGCCATTTTTCGGGGTTTTTGCCGATGAATGAAGGCGTCATCATATGAAACCGCCCTCATCATGCCGATACTATAGCGCATTTCAAAAAAAATATCAAGTTTTTTTATTAAGACGAAATCGTCCGGTTTTTCTGTCAGATTAACAAATATTCCGGACGCTGCATAAAAATTTCATTATATATAGGAGTGATATAATCATATGGTGCACGAAATTTGGAACGGCAAATGCAACCGGCAGAGTTTTTCATCCATCGAAGAAGTGCTGCAGATGCCCGACTTGATTGAGGTTCAGAAGAATTCGTACAAGAAGTTTTTAGAAAAGGGTCTTAAAGAAGTATTAGATGATATCTCTCCCATCACGGACTACTCCGAAAATCTGATTCTGGAATTTGTCGATTACTATATCGAGGACACGCCAAAGTACGACGTGGAGGAATGCAAAGAGCGCGATGTAAATTTCGCGGCTCCGCTTAAGGTCGCTGTCCGGCTCATCAACAAAGAGACCGGCGAGATGAAGGAGCAGGAAGTCTTCATGGGCGATTTTCCGCTGATGACTGAAAAGGGCACGTTTATCATCAACGGCGCCGAACGCGTTATCGTCAGCCAGCTGGTCAGAAGCCCGGGCGTCTATTACGCCGAGACCATCGACCGTTCGGGTAAACCGCTGTATAATGCAACGGTGATTCCAAACCGCGGCGCTTGGCTGGAATACGAAACCGACTCCAACGACTGTTTCTGGGTCCGCGTGGACCGCACCAGAAAACTGCCGGTGACGGTTTTGATGCGCGCGCTCGGCATCGGCACCAATCAGGAGATTCTGGACCTGTTCGGCGAAGATGAATATATGGAAGCGACATTTAAAAAGGATACCGGCACGAGAACCGCGGATGAGGGTTTGATTGAACTCTACAAGCGTCTGCGTCCGGGTGAACCGCCGACAGTGGAATCGGCCAAGCAGCTGATCAGTTCGATTTTCTTCGACCCTAAACGGTATGATCTGGCCAGAGTGGGCCGCTATAAATTCAATAAAAAGCTGTCGATTGCGCTCCGCATCAAAGATCAGATTGCGGCCAGCACGATTGTCAACGAAGCGACCGGCGAAGTGCTGGTGGAAGCCGGTCAGAAGATTATCGGCGAAACCGCCAAGGCGATTGAAAACGCGGGCATCAACAGTGTCGATGTCACCATGGGCGAACACACCTTACGCATTCTCGGCAACAACTTTGTCGATGCGTCCGAGTTTGTTAAGTTCGACCTTGAAGAACTCGGCATCAACGAGAAAGTGCATTATCCCACGCTGAAAACTCTGCTGGACGAAGCGGGCAAGGATCAGGCCGCATTGAAGGAAAGCATCAAGGCCAACATCAATAAACTGATACCCAAGCACATCGTGGTGGACGACATCGTCGCTTCGATGAGCTACCATATCGGCTTAAAATACGGCATCGGCACCACCGACGATATCGATCACTTGGGCAACCGCCGTTTGCGTTCGGTCGGTGAGCTGCTGCAAAACCAGCTGCGCGTGGGCCTTTCCCGTCTGGAAAGAGTCATCCGCGAGCGCATGTCCATTCAGGACATGGATCTGGCGACGCCTTCCATCCTGATCAACATCCGTCCGGTGACGGCGGCGATTAAGGAATTCTTTGGTTCGTCCCAGCTTTCGCAGTTTATGGACCAGACCAACCCGCTGGCCGAACTGACGCACAAACGGCGTCTTTCCGCGCTGGGCCCCGGCGGCCTCAACCGCGAACGCGCCAGCTTCGACGTGCGCGACGTTCACCACAGCCATTACGGCAGAATGTGCCCGATTGAAACCCCTGAAGGCCCGAACATCGGCCTCATCGGTTCACTCGCCACCTATGCGCGCATCAACCAGTACGGCTTTATCGAAAGCCCGTACCGCGTCATCAACAAGAAAAAAGGCGTCGTCACCGATGAGATTGTATACCTCACGGCCGACGACGAAGATAAATACGTCGTGGCGCAGGCCAATGAGCCGGTCAACCCGGACGGCAGCTTTATCCACGAACGCGTCATGAGCCGCGTCCGCGAGCATATCGTGGAAGTGGCGGCGCAGGATATTGACCTGATGGACGTATCGCCGAAGCAGGTTGTTTCGGTGGCCACGGCCATGATTCCGTTCCTTGAGAACGACGACGCCAACCGTGCGCTGATGGGTTCCAACATGCAGCGTCAGGCGGTTCCGCTCTTAATCCCCGATTCTCCCATCGTGGCGACGGGTATGGAATACAAGGCGGCTGTGGACTCGGGTGTGGTTGTGCTGACCAAGGAAGACGGTGTGGTGAAACGCGTCTCGGCTGACAGTGTTACCGTTGCCGGCAAGAGCGGCAAGGACACCACCTACAAGCTGATTAAGTTCTCACGTTCCAATCAGGGAACCTGCTTCACCCAGACACCGATTGTCAAAGAGGGTGAGAAGGTGAAGGCGGGCGATGTGCTGGCCGACGGTCCGGCCACCGATAAAGGCGAGCTGGCTTTGGGCCAGAACGTACTCGTTGGGTTTATGACCTGGGAAGGCTACAACTACGAAGACGCGATTCTCTTAAACGAACGTCTGGTTAAAGACGATGTATTCACATCCATTCATATAGAAGAATTTGAAAGCGAAGCGCGGGATACCAAACTGGGACCCGAAGAGATTACCCGTGAAGTGCCCAATGTCAGCGAGGAATCGCTGGCCAATCTGGACGAATACGGCATCATCCGTATCGGCGCCGAAGTGAAATCCGGCGACATCCTGGTGGGCAAGGTAACGCCGAAAGGCGAAACCGAACTGACCGCGGAAGAAAGACTGCTTCGCGCCATCTTCGGTGAAAAGGCCAGAGAGGTGCGCGACACATCCTTGCGCGTTCCGCACGGCGAAGGCGGCATCGTGGTGGACGTTAAAGAATTCACGCGGGCCAACAAGGATGAACTGCCTGCGGGTGTGAACCGACTGGTTCGTGTCTATATGGCGCAGAAGAGAAAGATTCAGGTGGGCGACAAGATGGCCGGACGCCATGGCAACAAGGGCGTTATCTCGCGCATCCTGCCGCAGGAGGATATGCCATTCCTGCCGGACGGCACACCGCTGGATATCGTGTTAAACCCCTTGGGCGTTCCTTCCCGTATGAATATCGGGCAGGTCTTAGAGGTTCACTTGGGGTACCTCGCCAAACAGAACGGATGGAAGGTGGCCACACCGGTATTCGACGGCGCGACCGAAAACGATATTGAAACCATGTTCAAGGATTTGGGCATGGATCAGGACGGCAAGATTACGCTGTACGACGGCCGGAGCGGCGAACCCTTTGAAAACCGCGTCACCGTGGGATATATGTACATCTTAAAACTGCATCATCTGGTTGACGATAAGATTCATGCGCGTTCCACCGGCCCGTACTCACTGGTCACTCAGCAGCCGCTGGGCGGCAAGGCGCAGTTCGGCGGACAGCGTTTTGGCGAGATGGAAGTTTGGGCGCTGGAAGCTTACGGTGCCGCGCATACGCTGCAGGAAATCCTGACCGTGAAATCGGACGACGTGGTCGGCCGTGTCAAGACCTACGAGGCGATTGTGAAGGGCGAGAATATTCCCGAACCGGGCATTCCGGAATCGTTCAAGGTGCTCATCAAGGAATTCCAGTCGCTGGCGCTCGACGTGAAAGTCTTAGGCGAAGCGCACGAGGAAATCATGATTAAAGAGAGCGAGGACGAAGACGAGCTGATTATGGATATTGACCTCGCCGCGGATGAAGAAGGCCTGCCGAGAAGTCTGGCCAGCCTGGCTCTGGATGACGACGAACTGGAATCGGATGACGACGAAGAGGATTCCGGCGTGGATCTGGACGACTTCGACGACATCACCTTCGAAGAGCTGGATATGGACATTGACGAAATCGACGGCGACGAAGACGACATCATCAAGCATGCACGTGAACTCATCGACGACGACACGCTCTAAGGTATATTAATAAGAAGATTAATTTTTAGATAAGGGAAGAGGTATTCCATTGTTTGAACTGAATAACTTTGATTCACTGCAGATTGGCTTGGCTTCTGGCGAGAAGATTAGGCAATGGTCCAGAGGCGAAGTGAAGAAACCCGAAACCATCAATTACCGGACACTGAAGCCGGAAAAAGATGGTCTGTTCTGTGAACGCATTTTTGGACCCTCCAAGGACTGGGAGTGCCACTGCGGACGATATAAGCGCATTCGCTATAAGGGCATTGTCTGTGAGAAGTGCGGTGTGGAAGTGACACGCGCCAAGGTGCGCCGTGAACGGATGGGCCATATCGAACTGGCCGCGCCGGTTTCCCACATCTGGTACTTCAAGGGCATCCCGAGCCGGATGGGCCTCCTTTTGGATATGTCACCGCGTTCACTCGAGAAGGTGCTGTACTTTGCTTCCTTCATCGTGACCGACCCGAAGAAATCCGGACTGGAATATAAACAGCTTTTAACCGACCGCGAATATCGCGATTTTCAGGATAAGCTTGGCGATGACGCATTTGATGCGGGCATGGGCGCCGAAGCGATTAAAAAGATCCTGCAGAAAATCGATCTGGACGAAGAAAGCGCAACCTTGCGGAGCGAGCTGAAATCCTCTTCGGGACAAAAGCGTATCCGTGCGGTCAAACGTCTGGAAGTCATCGAGGCGTTCCGAAATTCAGAAAACCGCCCCGAAGACATCATTCTGGATGTGGTGCCGGTCATTCCGCCCGAGCTGCGCCCCATGGTTCAGCTGGACGGCGGCCGATTTGCCACCTCCGACCTAAATGACCTTTACCGGCGTGTCATCAACCGCAACAACCGCCTAAACCGTTTGTTGCAGCTGCGCGCGCCTGATATTATCGTTCGAAATGAAAAACGTATGCTGCAGGAAGCGGTAGACGCGCTGATTGACAACGGCAGAAGAGGACGGCCAGTCACCGGCCCGGGCAACCGGCCGCTCCGGTCGCTTTCGGATATGCTCCGCGGCAAGCAGGGACGTTTCCGTCAGAACCTCCTCGGCAAACGTGTGGACTACTCAGGCCGTTCGGTTATCGTGGTCGGCCCTGAGCTTAAAATGTATCAATGCGGTCTGCCGAAAGACATGGCGCTGGAACTGTTTAAACCGTTCGTCATGAAGAAGCTGGTCTCGGACGGCTATGCGCACAACATCAAATCGGCCAAACGCATGACCGAAAAGGTCAGCAACGAGGTATGGGACGTGCTGGAGGAGGTCATCAAGGATCATCCGGTATTGTTAAACCGCGCCCCGACACTGCATCGTCTGGGCATTCAGGCTTTCCAGCCCATTCTGGTGGAAGGCAAAGCGCTTAAAATCCATCCGCTGGTCTGTACGGCGTACAACGCCGACTTCGACGGCGATCAGATGGCGGTTCACGTCCCGCTGGGCGTGGAAGCGCAGGCCGAGTGTCGTTTCCTGATGCTGGCGGCCAACAACATCTTAAAACCGCAGGACGGAAAACCGGTGGTCAGCCCCACGCAGGACATGGTGCTGGGCTCCTACTATATGACGCTGATTCGCGAAGGTGCGAAAGGCGAGGGCAGCCATTTCAGTACGCCTGAAGAAGCGATTCTCGCTTATCAGACAGGCAATATTGAACTGCAGTCCAAGGTCTTCATCCGCTTCACCAAGATGGTGAACGGCGAGAAGAAATCCAAGATGCTGCATACCACCGCCGGACGTGTACTGTTCAACCAGGCCATCCCGCAGGATTTGGGCATCGTGGACAGAAGCAATCCCGACAACGAATTTGCGCTGGAGATTGACACGGTTGTAGACAAGAAGCAGCTGGGCAAAATTGTTGACTACTGCTTTAGAAAGCACGGCCCCACCAAGACCGGCGAAGTACTGGACATCATCAAGCGTCAGGGCTTCCATTATTCGACCTTAGGCGCCATCACTATATCGGTTTCGGATATCA
>ERZ1645192.740-NODE-740-length-27397-cov-12.137920_pt1 | contig 27397 bp, 24 predicted proteins | sample MGYA00575354_ERZ1645192 | MGnify/ENA primary metagenome ERZ1645192 (study PRJEB40844, sample SAMN11349763) | freshwater sediment metagenome | isolation source: river sediment | host: Sediment | place: India: Faizupur Khadar , New Delhi | collected 2017-02-21 ... | reverse complement strand
GTCGACCGCCTCGATCGCCTCGGAGAACAGCTTGCCGAAGGCGCCGAAGTCCGAGCTCATGATGGCGAGGATGCCGGCGAAGGGGCCGAGGCCGACGACGTTGATCCAGATCAGCGCCCAGATCAGCGTGTCGACGCCGCGGATGGTGTCGAGGAAGCGGCGGGTGAAGAAGTGCAGCACACGCTGCGCCACCACATTCTTCGCCGCCAGGAAGCCGAACGGGAAGGCGAGCACCGCGGCGGCCAGCGTGCCGAGGAGCGCGATCGCCACCGTCTCGCCGAGCGAATGGAGGAAGAGCCAGAACCGCGCCCAGGTTCCGGCCGATGGTGGCACCATCAGCGTCAAGAAGTGCGCGAGTTGGCCGAGGCCGGCACCGATGCGGGAAAACGAGAACTCGAGCCGCCACAGCGCGAAGACGAGAAGCCCGAGGAGGCCGACGACGACCGCCGTCGTCGCGGCGCGGCCGAGGCGCGAGCCGGCGAAGATCGCCGGATGCCGCGTCTCGAGGGCGGCACGATTCTCTCGCGCCATCGGCCCGAGGGCGCTGCGGATGCGGCGGGTGGCCGACATCGGTCCGTCGAGGTCGCCGGGGGTTCGGATCACGACGCTCATGCCCGGGCCTCCGTGGCGGTCAGGGAGTGGCGCAGACGTTCGGTGGCGAGGTCGATCACCATCACCGTGGCGATGATCAGCACCAGGATGGCCGAGACGTCGGCATAGTAGAACTTGCGGATCGCCTCGATCAGGTCCTGGCCGATGCCGCCGGCGCCGACGAAGCCCATCACCGAGGCGCCGCGGACGTTGATCTCGAAGCGCAGCAGGGCGTAGCTGGCGAAGTTCGCCGCGACCTGCGGCACCACGGCGAAGCGCACCGTCTGCCACCACGAGCCGCCGGTGGCGGTGGTGCCCTCGACCGGCTTCATGTCGATGTTCTCGACCACTTCCGAGAAGAGTTTGCCGAGCGCCCCGGTGGTGTGGATGGCGAGTGCTAGAACGCCCGGCAGCGGCCCGAGACCGAAGGCGATGACGAAGATCAGTGCGAACACCAGTTCCGGCACGGTGCGGCAGAACTCGAGCAGGCGCTTGACGCCGACCCGCACCATCGGATGGCGGCCGAGATTGCGCGCCGCCATGAAGGACAGGAAGAAGGCGGCGACGGCGCCGAGGAGTGTGCCGGCATAGGCGATGAGCAGCGTGTCGCCGATGAGCTTGGCCCAGTGGGTCAGGCCCCACATCCACTCGCCGGGCGCGACGATCACCGGGCGGCCGACGTGGTCGCCGCTGTCGAAGACGACGAGGCGGCCGACGTAGTCGCCGAGCGCACCGAGCCGGCTCGCCATGCGGACGAGGTCGACTTCGGCGAAACGCGCCGCCACCAGGACGACGACGGCGAAGACGACGAGGCCGACGAGGAACCGCAACCGCGAGGCGCGTACCGCACTCGCATAGGCCTCGGCGAGCGGCCGCAGGCGGTGGTCGGGGAGGCGGGGGAGTGTCGTCGGCATCTGTCCTCGCGTCGTCGTGGAGAGAGGGAGGGGGAACGGATGCGCGAAGACCCGCCGGTGTCACCGGCGGGTCCCGTCGGGCCTCGATCACGAGGCCTTCTTCTTACGCAGGTCGTCGACGAACTTGTTGAGCTCCATGATCGGCTTGTAGGCGTCATGGGTGACCGGCACCCACGGCTTCTGCTTGCCGTCGGTCATCTTCTTGAAGGCCTCCGGCTCCTTGGCCGGGAAGGCGATGAGCGCGGTCGAGATCGCCTTCCTCAGGTCTTCCGGCAGATCGGACATCATGGCGATCGGCGAGTTCACGATCTGCTCGGACTTGAAGATGATCCGATAGTCCTCGTACTTGGCCATGCCCTTGCGCTCCATGCGCTTCAGCATCGACTCGTTCTCGTCGTTCCACCAGTTGGCGGCGACGTCGACGGTGCCCTGGCCGAGCGCGATGACGGCGTTCTCGTGGGAGCCGGTGTAGACGACCTTGCCGAAGAAGCTCTCCGGCTCGATGCCCATCTTGGCCAGCGAGAAGCGCGGCACGTTGTTGCCCGAGGTCGAGTTCGGGTCGACGAGGCCGAGGTTCTTACCCTTGAGGTCCTCGATCTTCTGATAGGGGCTGTCCTTTTTCACGTAGAAGACGGAGTAGTAGCCCTTGGTGCCGTCCTCGTTCACCTCGATGGCGACCGGCTCGATCTTGGCGCCGACCATGACGGCGCGGGCGTAAGAAGCCGGACCGTAATAGCCGATGTGGATCTGACCGGCACGCTGGCCTTCGATCACCGCGGCATAGTCCTGGGCGATGCGCAGGGTGACCTTGGTGCCGAGCTCCTTGGAGAGGAAGTCCATCAGCGGCTGATAACGGTCCATGGTGCCGGAGGCGTTCTCGTCCGGGATCTTGCCGAAGACGATCTCCGGATACTTGGCCTTCCAGTCCTGGGCGACGGCCGGGGCCGCGGTGAAGGCGACGGCGGCGGCGGCGAGGCCGAGCACGGAACGACGGTCGATCATGGGGATTGCTCCTCTCGAGAGTGTCCGGACGGCGGCCTGCCGCACGGGACGGATGGATGTCGGGCGATGAGATCAGACCGGTTCGCGGGCGCGGTCGGCGTCCCAGGCGGCGCGGATCTGGTCGGGAGTCGGGTCGCCGGCGGCGGGGATCTCGATGACGTCGGCCGCTTCCAGTCCGTAGAGATCGCGGACCACCGCATCGGTGAGATCGCGGGGGCTGCCGTCGAAGACGATGCGGCCGGCCTTCATGCCGATCAGCCGATCGCAGTAGCGCTTGGCCAGATCGATCGAATGGAGGTTGGTCAGCACGGTGATGCCGAAGTCGCGGTTCACCCGGAGCAGAGCGTCCATCACCACCTTGGTGTTGCGCGGGTCGAGCGAGGCGATCGGCTCGTCGGCGAGGATGACGCGCGGCTCCTGGACCAGGGCGCGAGCGATGGCGACGCGCTGCTGCTGTCCGCCGGAGAGGCTGCCGGCCCGGTTCGCGGCGAGCGCGGCGATGTCGAAGAGCTCGAGCGCCGAGAGCGCGATCGCCTTGTCGTCGCCGCTCCACAGCTTCAGGAACGAGCGCCACTCGGCCATGTGGTCGAGCCGCCCCATCATGACGTTGGTCAGCACGTCGAGCCGGTCGACCAAGGCGAACTGCTGGAACACCATGGCGCAGTCGCGCCGCCAATGGCGCAGGCTCGCGCCCTTCAGTGCGGTGATTTCGCGGGCCTCGAAGGTGATGCGGCCCTGGCTCGGTTCGATCAGCCGATCGATCATCCGCAGAAGCGTCGACTTGCCGGCACCGGAACGGCCGATGACGCCGACCATCTGGCCCGACGGGATCTCGAGGTCGACGGCGTCGACCGCGATGAAGTCGCCGAAGCGTCGGGTGAGGCGCTCGATCGTGAGCATGCGGTTCTCCTTGCCGGAACGCGCGCGCGTCCGATCGACCGGCAGCACGCCGGTGGGTCCCGTGAGGTTCGATGCTCTCGGCTTAGGAGGTCGTCGCTACGGTTTCGTGACGGAGAGACGACCGCCGCGTGACGGTCGCGGAGGCGGTCGCCTCACTTCACGATGCCGATCCGCTTCAGCACCAGATAGACGGCGCCCGAGCCTGCGGCCGCGACGATGGCCGCCCACCAGAAGCCGGTGTCCGAGGCATCGAAGGGCAGGCCATGGGTGTTCATGCCGAAGAGGCCGGTGACCAGCGTCGCCGGCATGAACAGAGCGGTCAGTACCGAAAGGGTCTGGAGTTGGCGATTCATGTGGGCGGCGGACTTGGCGGCGGCTTCTTCCTGGATGATCCGCGCTCGCTCCTGGATCGTCTCGACGTCACGGCCGATCGAAGCGAGACGAAGCGCCACCCGTTCGGTCATGGCGAAGACGTCGTCGGGCAGTTCGCGCTCGGGATTGTCGACGAGGGCGGCGAAGTGGAGCCGGAGCGCTCCGACCTGACGGGCGAGGCGAAGCGCGGTCCGGCGCAGTGGGCCGACGCGGATGTCCTCCGGATCGACCGCGTCGTCGACCACGCGGTCCTCGATCGCCTCGAGTTCGCCGACGAGCTCGCGCGTCATCGTCCCGACCTGGGCGGCGAACGTGTCGAAGAGGTGTTCGAGCAGCGCCTCGCCGCTCTCGAAGGTCAGGCCGGCTCGGAGCGCCCGGCGCACCTCGTCCACCGACTGCAGCGCCTGCCTGCGTCCGGTCACCAGGAGGCCGCGGTGGAGGGCGAACTTCAGCCGAGCGATGTCCCGGGTATCGTGATCGAACTCGCGGCGGAAGTCGGCGAAGACCCCCATCAGCGTGTCGTCTTCGGCGATCAGACACAGATGGTCATCGGCTTCGAGCAGGAGTTCCTTCGCCGAGTCGGGCAACGGCGCCGTCTCCTCGACCCAGGTCCGGGCTCGGCTGTCGGCGAGGTTGAAGTGAAGCCACACCCAGCCTCGCGTCTCGACGAGTGCCTCGGCGACGGCGTCACCGGAAAGCCGCCGGGCGATCCCCTCGCCGTCGAAGCGATAGGCCCAGACCAGGCCGGGCAGTCCGTCGTCGGCCTCACGCGCCACGACGGGGGCATCATGCAGGGAGCGCTTCGGATCGAGCATGGGCAGGTCCCGCGGTCACGTCGCATCGGCCGACGTCCCGCCCCCGACCCTGGGCTCGCCTCGGCCGATCGATGCGCCGGGCCACCTCTCGACCGTTCTCATGACGTTTCGGTGAACGTCGCGTCCGTTTCAGTTCGCCGGGCGTCCGGCGTCGGCGAGATGGACGAGCCGGCCGGCGACGAAGAGAGTCCTGAACATCGCGGTTCTCCGAGTCGGGAAGCCGGTCGACGACGGCCCTTCACGGGTGAGACGACCATCCGCATGACGTCCCCGACCAATCGGTCCCGATGACGAAGCGACGACGGGCGCGAAGAAACACGCGGTTCACCGATGGGGTCCGGCCTCCCGTCCGCAAGCGGTCGCATCCCGTCGATCGGGGTGGGACGAGACCCGACCCGAGGCCGCCGCTTGCGACCGCGACGCCGGTTCGCTCGGCTCATTTCCGCGATGGGCGGTGTTGTGGTGCCGACGATCGTGTTGCGAACCATCGATCGAGGACGGCCCATCCCCCGAAATCGAAAGCCCCGTTGTCGCGAGGCCCGGGGGCGTCGTCGTTTCATCGCGACAGCCGGCCGGAGATAGAATCGCCCGCTCACCAGCGAACACGACGTGTCATTCGCTTCGATCGATTTCCGAATCGAGGGGCGCCCGACTGACACTGTTGTTGCCGACGACGATCTTGTTGAGCAGGCGAGTGAAGGTCTCGGCCTCTTCCCCCGTCAACGGAGCGAGAATCCGCTCCTGGACGCGGAACACCGAGTCCTGCGCGTCGGCCAGCAACTCGTTGCCGGTGGCCAGGGTGAAGAGCTGTTTGATGCGCTGATTGTGGGCCGGAACGATCCGACAGATGAGCTTCTTCTTCTCGAGCCCGGAGAGGACGTTGGCCACGGTCGAGCGGTCGATGGCGATCAGCCGGCCGAGGCTCTTCTGATCGATCCCAGGATTGTCGCGAATGGCGATCAGCGAGGCGAACTGCACCGGGGTGATGCCGTACTCGGCCAATTCGTCCATGAAGATCGCCACGCCTATCTGCTGAGCGCGCCGAATCAGATGTCCCGGTGTCCGATAGACGCCCTTCAACTTGAGCAACGCGTCGCTCTTCATGGCCGACTGTCGGCTCTTCATGTCCGGTCACTCTTTCGGAAGGCAAGGCGAATCGCGGCAAGAAAGGTTTCCGATCCGCATGAATACTTCGAGATGTCGTATATCACGAGCGCTGAACGTGTCGCAACCTGCTGATCGGCGGTCGGATGCGGCAGGTGTCGCCGGACCACGGTCGAGGACGGGCATCCATCCGATTTTCTTCGCGTCGTCGGGCGAACGCTGCTGCCGAGAGTGGCGGAGGGGCGTCGCGAGCGGTGGATCGGCGGTGGTCGCGACGACATGGATCGCCTCCCGTGCTCACGCGGACTGCGGCGCACCGATCACCAGCTCGACGGGCGGCAGACCGTCGATCGCCCCGACGATGCGATCGCCGGGGACCACCGGACCGACGCCGGCCGGCGTGCCGGTGAAGATCAGGTCGCCGGGCCCGAGGTGGTAGTAGCGCGACAGGTGCGAAACGAGCTCGGCGACACTCCAGACGAGGTCGGAGAGTTTCGCGCTCTGTCGTCGGACTGCGCCGACGGTGAGGTCGATCCGCCGATCGCCGATCACCCCGAAATCCGCCTTCGGCACGATCGGGGCGATCACCGCCGAATCTTCGAAGTCCTTGCCGAGATCCCACGGCCGCCCCTTGGCGCGAGCGTCCAGCTGCAGATCGCGGCGGGTCATATCGAGGCCGCAGGCATAGCCGAAGACCGCGTCCATCGCACGGTCGACCGGCACCGCATGGGCGGAGGCGCCGAGGGCGACGACCAGTTCCATCTCGTGATGGAAGTCGCGGGTTCCCGGCGGATAGGGGATTGTCGCGCCGGAGGGGACGATCGCCCCGGCCTGCTTCAGGAAGTAGAACGGTGCCTGGCGATCGACCTCGACCCCCATTTCGGCGGCGTGGTCGGCATAGTTACGTCCGACACAGAAGATACGGGCGACCGGATAGCGCCGCGTGTCACCGACCACCGCCACACGCGGTGGGGCGGGAAGAGCGAAGAGCAGATCGTCGGTATCGGATGTCACGGTCGTCGGCCTCCTCGTCGCCCGGTCCGGCTCTCCGCCATGTCGACGGCGAGCCGAGAGCCGGTCACATGATCAGTATACAGATAGAAAATATCGGTCTCAAACGCGTCTCCGCAGGTGATGCCGGGACGACGCCGGAAATCGATCGCTCGGCACACGTTGCGGATCGACCGGGTCGGCTTCTCGGGCGCCCGTCGTGGCGTCTCGGACTGCGATCGTTGCGGTGCGAGAGGGCATCGGCTGCACGATGTGACCCCACGTCCCGGGAGCGGCCACCACCGGCCGTGATCTCACACCCCGAGAAAGGCCTCCTGGATCGACGGGTCGGCGACGAGTTCGGCGGTGGTGCCGCGCCAGGCGACCTCGCCCTTCTCGACGACGAAATGGCGGTCGGCGAAGCCGATCAGCGCATCGAGTTCCTTGTCGATGACGATCATGGCGAGGCCGGTGGCCTTCAACACGTCGAGTGACTTCCAGATGTGATCGCGGACGAGCGGCGCCAGACCCTCGGTCGCTTCGTCGAGGATGAGCAGGTCGGGGTTGGTCATCAGCGCTCGACCGATCGCCAGCATCTGTTGCTCGCCGCCGGAGAGCTGGGCGCCGCCGTTGTTCAGGCGCTCGGCGAGGCGGGGGAAGAAGGCGAGCACCCGGTCGAGTGTCCACGGTTCGCGCCCGCCCGATCGCGGCCGGCCGGCCATCACCAGATTCTCGCGCACCGTGAGATTGGGAAAGATCTGGCGGCCCTCCGGCACCAGACCGATGCCCGATCGGCAGACGTGGTGGGCCGAGCGGCCGTCGATACGCTCGCCGCGGAAGCGGATCTCGCCGCCGAACGGCCGCAGCAGGCCGCAGACGGACTTCACCGTGGTCGACTTGCCCATGCCGTTGCGGCCGATCAGGGTGACGACCTCGCCTTCGCCGACGTCGAAGGAGATGCCGAAGAGGGCCTTGGAGGCACCGTAGCCGGCTTCGAGATCGCGGACTTCGAGCAGCATCGCCGCCTCCTCAATGCGAATGGCCGAGATAGGCGGCGCGAACCTCGGGATCGGCCCTGACCTCCGCCGGCGTCCCGGTCCGGATCACGCGCCCGGCGACCAGCACCGAGATGCGGTCGGCGAGGCGGAAGACCGCATCCATGTCGTGCTCGATCAGAACGATGGTGGTCACCCCTTTCAGTCGTGCGATCATGTCGGTCATCGCCACCCCGTCCTGCCGGCCGACGCCGGCCATGGGCTCGTCGAGCAGCAGCAGGCGCGGCTTCATCGCCAATGCCATCGCCAGTTCGAGCTGGCGGCACTCGCCATGGGCGAGATCGGCGACGGGGGTGAGAGCGCGATGTGTGAGGCCGACGGTGGCCAACGCCACATGGGCGGGGCCGCTGAGGCGCTCGTCGGTCCAGGCGCGCTTCCACGGGCGGAAGGAATGGCCCTGGCCTCCCTGCACCGCCAGCATGACGTTGGCCAGCACGGTGAAGCTCGGCACCAGCGAGGTGATCTGGAACGATCGGGCGATGCCGAGGCGGGCGCGGACGTGGGCCGGCTCGAAGGTGACGTCGCGTCCGTCGAGGACGATCGCGCCGGCGTCGGGCATCAACTGCCCCTGGAGTTGGGAAACGAAGGTGGTCTTGCCGGCGCCGTTGGGGCCGATGACGCCATGGATCTCGCCGGCCCGCAGGTCGAAGTCGAGATGGTTGGTGGCCATCAGTCCGCCGAAGCTCTTGACCAGGCCGCGGACGGAGAGGAGCGGTTGCGGGGTCATCGGGCGCCTCCCGATCGGCCGAGGAGGTGGACGAGGTCGGCGAGACCGCCGCGCAGCGACAGCACCACGGCGACGATGATCAGGCCGAAGACCAGTTGCCAGTGCTGGGTCCACGACGACAGCAGCAGCTCGAGCACGACGAAGGCGGCGGCGCCGACCACCGGACCCCACACCGTCGACAGGCCGCCGAGCACCGCCATCACCACGAAGTCGCCGGATCGCACCCAGTGCATGTCGGCGGGCGAAACGAACTGCTGACCGGCGGCGAGCAGCCCGCCGGCGAGACCCGCCACGGCGCCGGAGACGACGAAGGCCGCGAGCCGATAGGGATAGGGCGGAATGCCGGAGACGGCGACGCGGCGCTCGTTCTCCGCCGCGGCACGCAGGACGATGCCGAAGCGACTACCGACCAGACGGCCGACGACCAACAGCGTCACCGCGAGCAGGGCGAGGGCGAAGTAGAAGAAGCGCCAACGGTTCGACACGTCCCAACCGGCGAGGGTGAGCGGCGTCAGGATCTGCAGCCCGTCGTCGCCGCCGTATTTCTGCAATGCCACCGCGCCGTAATAGAGCATCTGGTCGAAGGCCAGCGTGATCATCAGGAAATAGGGGCCGGACGTGCGCAGCGACACCATGCCGGTGACCAGCGCCATCAGTCCGGCGACCACCGCGGCGAGCGGCAGGGTCAGTGCCAGATCGGCCGATCCCCCCCAGGCGAGCCCGGCGATGCCGATCGGTTCGGCCTCGAAGATGTGATGGGCGGCGATCGCCACGACATAGCCGCCGACCCCGAACAGTCCGGCCTGCAGCAGACTGACCATCCCGGCGAAGCCGAGGACGAGATTGAGCGCCACCGCGGCGATGGCGAAGACGATGACGCGCGTGGCGACCTTGATCAGGAACGGATCGCCGAGGACCTGCGCCAGCGGGGGGACGGCGGCGAGCAGGCCGACGACCACGATCGGCGCCAGCCGCTCGACAGGGCGGGGGAGGTGGGGATCGAACTCAGCCATGGACGGGGAACAGCCCTTTCGGACGGAAGGCGAGGATGAGCGCCATGAGCAGGAAGATCACCATCGATCCCAACGCCGGTGGCAGCAGGACGCGGCCGAAGGTGTCGACGAGGCCGACCATCAGGGCGGCGACGAAGGCGCCCTTGATCGAGCCGATACCGCCGATGACGGTGACCACCAGAGCGAGGATGAGGATCGGCTCGCCCATGCCGACCTGGACCGCGAGGATCGGCCCGGCCATCAGGCCGGCGAGCCCGGCGAGTGCCGCACCGACGGCGAAGAGCGCAGCGAAGACACGGTCGACGTCGACCCCCATCGCCGCGGCGATCGGCCGGTTCGACGAGCCGGCGCGGACCCACATGCCGATCCGGGTCCGCATCACGATCACCCACAGGAGACCGGCGACGGCGAGGCCGACTCCGAGTACCACCAGACGAAAGGTCGGATAGGGCAGGCCCGGGAGGATCTCGACCGACCCGGCGAGCAACGGTGGCAACGGCATCCGCAACGGCACCGGCCCGAAGATCATCCGCGTCGCCTCGTTGGCCACCAGCACGATGCCGAAGGTGACCAGCACCTGATCGAGGTGGTTGCGGGCATAGAAGCGCCGGAACAGCCCGACCTCGAAGACGACGCCGAGGGCGGCGGTGAGGAGGATCGCCGCCGGAATCGCGAGCAGGAAGCTGCCGCTGATGTTCTGGATCCAGGCGGCGGTGAAGGCACCGGCCATGTAGAGGGAGCCGTGCGCCAAGTTGATGAAGTTCATGATGCCGAAGACGAGGGTCAGCCCCGACGCCATCAGGAACAACATCACACCCAGTTGGACGCCGTTCAGCGTCTGCTCGATCATCAACACGGCATCCCTCCTCCGATGCGGTGGTCTCCCCGATCCGGACGGATCACGGCGCCATCGTACAGGTGGTGGCGTAGGAGTCCTTCAAGCCTTCGACGATCCGCTCGCCGAGCTTGTTGTAGAGCCGCCCCTTGCCGTCCTTCTCGACCGTCGTCAGGTAGTAGTCCTGGATCGGGAAGTGATTGCTGTTGAACCGGAAGTGGCCACGGATCGAGGCGAAGTCGGCCTTCTCCAGCGCCCGCCGCAGCGCCGCCTTGTCGTCGACCCGGCCGGCAGAGGCCCTGATCGCGGCATCGAGCATCAGCACCGTGTCGTAGGAGTCCGCGGCGTAGGGCGAGGGGATGCGGCCGTAGGTCTTCTCGAAGGCCGCGGCGAACTCGCGGCTGGCGGCATTGGGGAACTCTTCGCTCCACAGCGTCGCGGTGTTCACCCCGATCGCGGCGTCACCCATCGCCGGCAGTACCGATTGATCGACGACGAAGGCGCCGGTGTAGAGCGGGATCTGCTGCTTCAGACCGGCCTGATCGTACTGTTTGACGAAGTTGATCCCCATCCCACCGGGATAGAAGAAGAACACCGCACTCGGCTTCGCCGCCCGGATCTGTGCGATCTCGGCCGAGTAGTCGAGCTGGTTGAAGGCGGTGTAGACCTCGCCGACGACGGCGCCTTTGTAGTAGCGCTTGAAGCCGGCGACCATGTCCTTGCCGGCCGGGTAGTTCGGGGCGAGGATGTAGACGTCCTTGATCCCTTTTTCCTGCATGTGGATGCCGATCGCTTCGCTGGTGGTGTCGTTCTGGAACGACGCGGCGAAGAAGTTCGGATGGCACTGCTTGCCGGCGAGCTGCGACGGGCCGGCATTGGTGCTGACGTAGAGCACGCCGGCGTCGAGCACCGGCTTGGCGATCGCCAGCAGGACGTTGGAGAAGTTCACGCCGGTCAGGATGTCGACCTTGTCGCTCTCGACCATCTTGTCGGCGTGCTGCCGGCCGATGTCGGGCTTGGCCTGATCGTCGGCGTAGTGGACGACGACCTTGCGGCCGCCGAGCGTGTCGCCGGTCTTCGCCAGACCGAGCTTGAAGCCGTCGGCGAGCTCCTGGCCGATGCTGCCGGCAGGGCCGGAGAGCGTCGTGATGAAACCGATCCGGATCGGCGCGTCCTGCGCCGAGACGGCGGTGGCGAGGGCCGCGAAGCAGGCGGCGAACGACAGTGCCCTGAACATGTGTGTCATGTTTCTTCCTCCCTTGGGTCTCGGATCGAGCGATCTCGACCGCTCGCTCGTGGTCTCGGCCGCCTCGGCGCGGCGGCGGTCCGGTCGCCGGTTCCGATGCGACGAGTCGGATCTCGGCGTGGCCCTCCGGACGTCGCTCCGGATCGGTCGGTCAATGGACGTGGGTCTCCAGAACGCCGATGCCGTCGATGCTCGCGGTGATCCGGTCGCCGGAGACGACCTCGCCGACGCCCTCCGGCGTTCCGGTCAGGATCACGTCGCCGGGCTCGAGCGTGTAGAAGGCGGAGGCGAGCGAGACGAGGCGCGGAATGTCGAAGATCAGGTCGCGGGTGTTGGCCTTCTGCCGGATCTCGCCGTTGACCCGGAGCGTCATGTCGAGCGCCGAGGCGTCACCGAGTTCGTCCGCCGTCACCAGCCAGGGGCCGAGGACGGTGTACCCGTCAGGCGACTTGCGGAAGCTGCGCTCCTCGCTTCCGCGTAGGGTCATGTCGAGGCCGATGCAGTAGCCGGCGATCACCGCCAGAGCCTCCGACTCGGGCACGAATCCACAGCGCCTGCCGATGACCACGGCGAGTTCCACCTCGTGGTCGGTGCGGCGGTCGGGGAAGCGCCGGGTGATCCCGGCACCGGGCCCGACCACCGAACTCGTCGCCTTCAGGAACAGGCCGGTGTCCGCGATGCTGCGCACGTGATGGGTCGGGAAGGTCACCGGATCGGCGGCCGCCTCGTCGAAGTGCTTACGATAGTTCACCGGCGCGGCGATGATCTTACCGGGGTTGGCGACCGGCGACTTGAGCCGCACCGAATCGATCGGCACGCCGGCGTCGCGCTGCACGAACCGGGCGAGATCGACGGCGATCTCGTCGAGGTGGGCGACCAGCAGATCGTGGCGCGGCAGCGGGTAGCCGAAGGTCCCCAACCGCTCGACGACGTGGCCGACGTCGTGGACCCGATCGCCTCTCACCAGTCCGATCCTGTTCTTCTCGTATCGACAGATGCGCATGGATCGCTTCCTTCGTCCCTGCGGTGACGGGGCGGAGTTCGGTGCCCGATGCCGGCACTGCCGCCACCCGGCGATGCCGTTCTTCATTGATCCTGATAGGGAACAATCCTTATACTGTCAATCCACCGATGAGCATCTCTGGCTCGCCAGCAGCAGCTTTTGGGCGCTATGAATATAATCGATTATAATGAGAATAAGCAATTGAAAAATTAAAGAATATTGCCCGATATACGGTATATTCCGTATGCGGAAAGAAAGTAATAAACAGAATATATCGACCAAAGAAATGCTTATATATTATAATTATTGAGAATCATCCGCCAATTAATCTCGGATATTGGTCTATCGATCAGGCAAAATGCCTTCAAGTAAAAAGTATATATGGAAACCGGCGCGAGTATGTCGCCGCGTCCACCCCGTTCATCGGGGCCCGGTGAACGCTTGACGACTGCAAAAAATCAGCATACAGACGATTTTGTCTCACCGGTTCCGGAGCGGAATGCGCTGCCCTCGCCGATCCGCGGTGACGTCGTGCCGACCGTAGCGCTGAGCGTTGCGATGGGGTGGCGCCGCCGGTTCCGGCATCGACGGAAGCGGATCGCCCGCCGCCACCGAAGGTCGCCTCGGCCGAGCGGCGGCGTCGAGCGCGGCGGCCAGCGGTCCCGCCGACGGTGGTCGGATGTGGTCTCCGGGCACGGGATCGAGTGGAGGACGAACACGAGACGCGAGTCGATCGGGAGAGGTGGCGAAGCCGGACCGCGCCCGGCGCGCCGTCCGTCGCGACGTCGAAGAAACGCACCAGAGGAGAAGGTTCGATGACCAGCAGGAAACGCAGTGTCGTGGTGGCCGGTGGCGGCATCGGGGGGCTTTCGGCCGCGCTGGCGCTCGCCGCGAAGGGCTGCGAGGTCACCGTGCTCGAACAGGCGCCGGAATTCGGCGAGATCGGCGCCGGCATCCAGATCGGCCCCAACGCCTTCCACGCCATGGACTGGCTCGGGATCGGCGACGCCGGCCGCGCCAAGGCGGTCTATATCGACAAGCTGGTGATGATGGACGGCCTGAGCGGCGAGGAGGTCTCCCACATCCCGGTCGACCAGGCGTTCCGCGACCGCTTCCGCAACCCCTACGCCGTCATCCACCGCGCCGATCTGCACGGCGTGCTCTACGACGCCTGCGTCGCTCACGGCAGCATCGCCCTGGTCAACAACCAGCGTGTCGTCGGCTACGAGCGGGTCGGTGGCGGGGTGCAGCTGCGGACCGAGAGCGGCGATATCTGGCAGGCCGAGGCGGTGGTCGGCGCCGACGGCGTGCGCTCCAAGATCCGCGAGCAGATGACCGGCGGCGACGCCCTGCGCCTCTCCGGCCACGTCGCCTATCGCGCCGTGCTGCCGATCGAGGACATGCCGGAGGATCTGCGCTGGAACGCGGTGACGCTGTGGGCCGGGCCGAAGTGTCACATGGTCCACTATCCGCTCCAGGGCTGGAAGACCTTCAACCTGGTCGCCACCTTCGTCACCGACATCGCCAACGTCGGGTCGAACGAGCCGGGGACCACCGAAGAGGTTCTGTCGCGTTTCGGCCACATCGTACCCAAGGCGCGCAAGCTGCTCGAGGTGCCGAAGACCTGGCGGCGTTGGGTGCTCGGCGACCGCGAGCCGATCGAGAACTGGACCGACGGCAACGTCACCCTGCTCGGCGACGCCGCCCACCCGACGCACCAGTATTTCGCGCAAGGCGCCTGCATGGCGCTCGAGGACGCGGTCCGGCTCGGAGCCGAGATCGAGCGCCATGGCGGCGACTTCGAGGCGGCCTTCCAGGCCTATCAGACCGCCCGCATCCCGCGCGCCTATCGCGTCGTGCTGTCGAGCCGGATGCTCGGCAAGGTCTATCACGGGCAGGGCGTCGAGCGGCTGATCCGCAATCAGGTGATGGGGGCCAAGGCCCCCGAGCAGTACTACGACGGCCTCGAGTGGCTCTACGGCGGCACCGGCCTGACGCGCTGAGACGATGGTGGCCACCGCGGTCCGGCCGCGTCCACCGCGGTGACCCGGTGATCGTCTCGCCCGAGGGGAGGAGACCCGCCGCGAGGGCCTCCTCCCCGATCGCTCCCCCTGATGCTGCGCGACCCGGCGAGCTTTCGCTCGCCCGCGCCGACGGAGACCGTCCATGTCCGAACTCGGAACCCTCGACGACCTTCCCCTCGACTACCGCGACTCGCTGACCGCCCGGAATCTGGTGCCGCTTTGGCCGTCGCTGCGCGCCGCACTGCCCTTCGGCATGCCGTCGCGCCGCACCCGCCCGACCCTCTGGCGCTACGGCGACATCCGCCCGCAATTGATCGAGGCGGGTCGCCTCACCCCGATCGACAAGGCGGAGCGGCGCGTTCTCGTCCTCTCCAATCCCGGCCTCGGGCTGGAGAACATGCAGGCGACGCCGTCGATCTACATCGGCATGCAGTTGATTCTGCCCGGAGAGACCGCCCCCAACCACAAACACAGCCCCTCCGCCGTTCGCTTCGTCGTCGAAGGTGAGGGCGGCTTCACCGTCGTCGAGGGCGAAAAGTGCCCGATGGAGCCGGGCGATCTCATCCTCACCCCCTCCGGTCTCTGGCACGAGCACGGCCACTCCGGCTCGGGCCCGGTGATCTGGATGGACGCGCTCGATCTGCCGACGGTCTTCGCGCTCGAGGCCTCCTACGGCACCGAAGGGCCGCCGCAGATCGCCCGCAACGAGGCCGACTCCTCCCAGACGAAGTACCGCCGCGCCGGCCTCGTACCGTGGGCCGCGGTCAACCGACCGCGCGCCGCCTATCCTCTGATCCGCTTCCCCTGGCGTGAGGTCAAAGCGGCACTGGCCGACCTCGCCTCGGTGACGCCGCGCGGCGAGATCGTCCGCCTCGCCTACGTCAATCCCGAGACCGGCGGCGAGTGCATGCCGATCCTCGGATTCTCGGCCGTCCATCTGCGACCCGGGGAGACGGCGCGGCCGGCCCGCCATTCGGCCTCCTCGGTGATCCACGTGGTCGACGGGGTGGGGACGATCGAGATCGACGGGACGAGCCTTCGCTTCGAGCGGTTCGACACCATCGCGGTGCCGACCCACGCCGAGGTGCGGATCGAGAACGCCTCGTCGTCGTCGCCGGCGCATCTCTTCGTCGTCGACGATGCACCGATGCAGAAGAAGCTCGGCTTCTACGAGATGCGCTGAGCCGCCGCCGCATCCGAAGCCTCCCGTCGACCGTCCGGCGTCGCGCCGGGCGGTCTTGCGCGTGTCCCCGCTTCCGGGGGCATACATGTCGTCTCGCCCTCCGTCTAATGCGCCGAACGAGCGCGTCGCGTGGGAGGCGTCATGGACGGGGACTTCATCGTCGAAACGCGGGGGCTGACGAAACAATTCCGAGGGTTCGTCGCGGTCTCCAACGTCGACCTCAAGGTGCGGCGCCACAGTATCCATGCGTTGATCGGCCCGAACGGCGCCGGCAAGACGACCTGTTTCAACCTGATCACCCGCTTCCTGGAACCCTCGCAGGGCAGGATCCTGTTCAACGGCCGCGACATCACGCGAACCGAAGCCTCCGCCGTCGCCCGTATGGGCATGGTGCGCAGTTTCCAGATCTCGGCCGTCTTCGGCCGGCTGACCGCGCTCGAGAACGTTCGGGTCGCTCTGTTGCGGCGTGAAGGCGGTTCGATGCGCTTCTGGCGGACCGATCGCCTGCTGCGGCGCCTCGACGGGCGTGCCGTCGAACTGCTCGAGGCCGTCGGCATCGCCGATCATCGCGATACCCCGGCCGCCGAACTGTCCTACGGCCGCAAGCGCGCCCTGGAGATCGCCACCACTTTGGCGCTCGATCCGGAGATGCTGCTCCTCGACGAGCCGATGGCCGGGATGGGCAGCGAGGACGTGGCCCGGACCGCCGATCTGATCCGCAAGGTCGCCGCCGGTCGCACCATCCTGATGGTCGAGCACAATCTGTCGGTGGTCGCCGATCTCTCCGATCGGATCACCGTGCTCAAGCTCGGCCGAGTCCTGGCCGAAGGCAGCTACGAGGAGATCTGCCGCGACCCGGAAGTGGTCGAAGCCTACATGGGGCAAGGAGCGGTCGGTCATGGCTGAAACGGCTCCGGTGCTGCTCGACGTCCGCGATCTTCACGCCTGGTACGGCGAATCGCACGTCCTCCACGGCATGACCTTCGAGGTGCGCCGCGGTGAGGTGGTGACGCTGCTCGGCCGCAACGGCGTCGGCAAGACCACGACGATGCGGTCGATCATGGGGATCGTCGAGAAGCGCCGCGGTTCGATCCGTTACGCCGGCGTGGAGACCATCGATCGGCCCTCCGACCGCATCGCCCGGCTCGGCATCGGCTACTGCCCGGAGGAGCGCGGCATCTTCGCTTCCCTCGACGTGCGCGAGAACCTGGAGATGCCGCCGGTGGTCAAGCCCGGCGGGCTCACCCTCGACGAGGTCTTCGCTCTGTTTCCCCATCTGAAGGAACGCGAGCACAGCCAGGGCACCAAGCTCTCGGGCGGCGAACAGCAGATGCTGGCGATCGGCCGTATCCTGCGCACCGGGGCGGAGTTGCTGCTGCTCGACGAGCCGACCGAAGGGCTCGCCCCGGTCATCGTCCAGCACATCGGCGAGATCATCCGCCGCCTGCGTGATCGCGGCTTCACCATCCTGCTGGTCGAACAGAACTTCCATTTCGCCGCCGCGGTCGCCGATCGCCACTACGTGGTCGAGCACGGGCGGATCGTCGACATGATCCCGCGCGACGAGGTCGCCGCCAAGATCGACAAGCTGAAGGACCATCTCGGTGTGTGACGACGACCGCTACGGGGGAAGGACGACACGGCGCGCCGGAGGCGGTCGGGCTCGGCGGGTCGGATCGGCCGATCGGCAGAGCGCGGCACCGGTGAGGGAGGTGCGGGCATGACCTCGATCTTCGACATCCCGACCGGTGTGCTCTTCGGCCAGTTGCTGCTCGGGCTGATCAACGGCGCCTTCTACGCCATGCTCAGCCTGGGTCTGGCGCTGATCTTCGGTCTGCTCAACATCATCAATTTCACCCACGGCGCCCAGTACATGATGGGGGCCTTCGTCGCCTGGCTCGGCCTCAACTACCTCGGCCTCGGCTACTGGGCGTCGCTGGTGACCGCGCCGGTGGTGGTCGCGCTCTTCGGCATGGCGATCGAGCGAACGCTGCTCCGGCGCCTCTACAAGCTCGACCACCTCTACGGCATGCTGCTCACCTTCGGCCTCACCCTGATCATCGAAGGGGTGTTCCGCCAGCTCTACGGCATCTCGGGCATGCCCTATGCGGTGCCGAAGGAGCTCGCCGGCGGCTGGAACCTCGGCTTCATGTATCTGCCGATCTACCGCGGTTGGGTGGTCGTCGCCTCGATGGTGCTGTGCCTCGGCACCTGGTTCGTGATCGAGAAGACCAAGCTCGGCATGTATCTGCGTGCCGGCACCGAGAACCCGATCCTGGTCCGTGCCTTCGGTGTCGACGTGCCACGAATGATCACGCTCACCTACGGCTTCGGCGTCGCCCTCGCGGCGATCGCCGGTGTATTGGCGGCGCCTGTCTTCTCGGTCAACCCGATGATGGGATCGAACCTGATCATCGTCGTCTTCGCCGTGGTGGTCATCGGCGGGATGGGGTCGATCCTGGGATCGATCGTCACCGGCTATCTCCTCGGCCTCGTCGAGGGACTGACCAAGGTGATCTACCCCGAGGCGGCCAGCACCGTCGTCTTCGTCGCCATGATCGTCGTACTGCTGACCCGACCGGCCGGTCTGTTCGGCAAGGGAGCGTGAATCATATGACGTCTTCTTCGACCGTTCTCCCGCTCCCTCCCGAGGTCTGCGTGCGTCGGCAGCGCTGGTTCGCCCTGATCATGGCGGCGGTGGCGTTGGTGGCGCCCTTCGCGGTCTATCCGGTGTTCCTGATGAAGGGCCTGTGCTTCGCGCTCTTCGCCTCGTCGTTCAATCTGCTGCTCGGCTTCGCCGGCCTCCTGTCCTTCGGCCACGCCATGTTCTTCGGCTGGTCGTCCTACGTCACCGCCCACGCCCTCAAGGTCTGGGGTCTGCCGCCGGAGCTCGGTATCCTGGTCGGCACCGCGGTGGCGGCGGCCATGGGGTTGGCGACCGGTTGGCTGGCGATCCGCCGCCAGGGCATCTACTTCGCCATGATCACTCTGGCGCTGGCGCAGTTCTTCTTCTTCCTCGCCGTCCAGGTGCCGTTCACCCGCGGCGAGGACGGCATCCAGGCGGTGCCGCGCGGCCATCTCTTCGGGGTCGTCGATCTCGGCGCAACCATGCCGATGTACTACTTCGTCTTGGCGGTGTTCGCCGCCGGGCTGTTCGGGTTGCATCGGATCGTGCATTCGCCCTTCGGGCAGGTGCTGCGCGCCATTCGCGACAACGAACCGCGCGCCGTCTCGCTCGGCTACAGCATCGAGCGCTACAAGCTGACCGCCTTCGTCCTCTCGGCGACCGTCGCCGGGTTGGCCGGGTCATTGAAGAGCATCGTCTTCCAACTGGCCTCGCTCACCGACGTCGACTGGCACACCTCGGGCGAGGTGGTGCTGATGACACTGCTCGGCGGAGTCGGAACCCTTTTCGGACCGACCGTCGGAGCTTTCGTCGTGGTGACGGTGCAGAACTATTTCGCCGGTATCGGATCGTGGGTGACGATCATCCAGGGCGTGATCTTCGTCATCTGCGTTCTGGCCTTCCGTGAGGGGATCGTCGGCACAGCGTCACCGTTCATGAAGAAGCGGGGCATCATCGTCTGAAGCCCGACGATCGCCGACGGTGTCGGCGTTCGTCCCCTTCGCATCGCACGAGAGCGCCGGTCGTGTCGCCGACCGAGAACCGCCGGGGAGGCGATCCATGTACAAGGATATTTTGGTGCATCTCGACGGGGGCGACCGAGACGTGCTGCGGATCGCCACGGCGCGCGGGATCGCCGAACGCTTCGCCGGTCGGTTGACCGGGCTGTTCGTCGCGTCGCTGCATCACGATCGCGACGACGGCGAGAAGTCGGCGGCGCAGTTCGCCGAGGCGACGGCGGGAAGCGCGGCGACGGCGCGCTGGCGTCGCTATGACCGGCCGACGAGTGGTCGCCTGCCCATCGACATCGCGATCCATGGCCGCCTCGCCGATCTGATCGTGCTCGGTCAGCATCACGCCGGCAAGAGTGCACGCGAGGACCTGATCGCCCACGTCATCCAGCGTTCCGGCCGGCCGACGCTGGTGTTGCCGTCGGTCGGCGACTATCCGAGCGTCGGGTCGTCGGTGGTGATCGCCTGGGACGGCAGTCTCGAGGCGGCGCGGGCGCTACATGCGGCGATGCCGATGATCGTGACGGCGCGCACGGTCGAGGTGGTGACGGTCGGCGACCCCGGTGCCACCGATCCTGCCGAACCGATCATCGCATCGGCGGACCTGCTCGATCACCTTGCTGCCCACGGAGTCGCGGCGACACGCGAGGTACTGCAGCGCGAAGGCATCGGCGTGATGGACCTGCTGCTGTCGCGCGCCTTCGATCAAGGCGCCGATCTCCTGGTCATGGGCGCTCATGCCGGCCCGCAGCATCTCCATTTCTTCCGCGGCGGCGGGACCCGCTACGTGCTCGAACACATGACGCTGCCGGTGCTGATGGCCGGGTGAGCCCGGTCGGTGCGGAGCCGACGGCCTCCCGCTCAGCCGAGCGGCAGGGCGGTCTGATAACGTACCTGTTTCAGGGCGAAGCTCGATTTGATGCTGGCGACACCGGGCACACGGGTCAGATAGCGCTTGAGGAAGCGCTCGTAGGACGCGAGGTCCGGTACTACGACACGCAACAGGTAGTCCGACACACCGGTCATCAGGTAGCACTCGAGCACCTCCGGCCACTGACGTACGGTCGCCTCGAACACGTCGAGCCGGTCCTCGACCTGGCGTTCGAGCGTGACGTTGACGAAGACGCTGACCGAGAGGTCGACGGCGACCGGATCGACCAACGCCACGTAGTTGCGGATGACGCCGGCGTCCTCCAGCGCACGAACCCGTCTCAGGCAGGGCGAGGGGGACAGCCCGACCTTCTCGGCGAGGTCGTGATTGGTCATGCGCCCGTCCTGTTGGAGCTGCGCCAGAATGTTCCGATCGATACGATCCAGGCGCGATTTCGGCATCTTCTGCTCTTTCGTCCGATGATCAGGCAGTTTCTGCCGAAATAGGACCATCAGTAGACTGACTTTGCAAGCACCTGCCGCGCGCTTCGCGCTAGCCTCGACTTCCGACGTGGCGAGCAGGTTCCCGGTAGGTGAGAACGATGGCACGACAGAAGGCGACCGGCGCATCCGGCGCGGTGGGGGCGGATGATCTCCGCATCCTCGGCGAACTCGAACGCAAGGTGCTGTGGTTGGCGTCGTGGACGATCCACAACGCCAATCACCTGCGGCCCAACCTCGACGGGCTCAAAGTCGGCGGCCATCAGGCCTCGTGCGCCTCGATCGCCACGATCATGACGGCGCTCTACTTTTCCGTCCTGCGCCCGCAGGACCGCGTCGCGGTCAAGCCGCACGCCGGGCCGGTGTTCCACGCCATCCAGTATCTCTTCGGCCGCCAGACGCGGGACAAGCTCGAGCGCTTCCGCGGCTTCGGCGGGGCGCAGTCCTATCCGTCCCGCACCAAGGACGTCGACGACGTCGACTTCTCCACCGGATCGGTCGGCCTCGGCGTGGCGCAGACGCTCTTCGCCTCGCTGGTGCAGGACTATCTCGGTGCCAAGGACTGGGCCAAGGCGCGGCCCGAAGGACGGATGATCGCCCTCGTCGGCGATGCCGAGATGGACGAGGGCAACATCTTCGAGGCGCTGGTCGAGGGCTGGAAGAACGGTCTGCGCAACACATGGTGGGTGGTCGACTACAATCGCCAGAGCCTCGACGCGGTGATCCGCGAGGGTCTGTGGGAGCGGCTCGAGGGCATCTTTCGCAATTTCGGCTGGGATGTCGTCATCGTCAAACACGGCGAGCTGATGAAGGCGGCCTTCGCCGAGCCGGGTGGCGAGGCGCTGCGCGCCTGGATCGACGCCTGTCCCAACCAGCTCTATTCGGCGCTGACTTTCCAGGGAGGCGCGGCCTGGCGGCGGCGGCTCGAAGAGGATCTCGGCCACTTGCCCGAGACGGCGGGACTGATCGCGGCCCGCAGCGACGAGGATCTGGCGCGGCTGATGGGCAATCTCGGGGGGCACGACCTCGCCAGTCTGCTCGCCGCCTTCGCTGAGGCTTCGACCCACGATCGCCCGGTCTGCTTCATCGCCTACACGATCAAGGGGTTCGGCCTGCCGCTGGCCGGCCACAAGGACAATCATTCGGGCCTGCTCGTGCCCGACCAGATGGACGCACTGTGTGCCGCCCTGCGGATCCGCCCCGGCCATGAATGGGATCGCTTCGAGGGGCTGACACCGCCCGAGAGCGAGTTGCAGGCGTTCCTCGACCGTGCTCCGTTCGCCGGCCGCCGCAAGGTGGCGAAAGCGGCCGTCGTGCCGGTGCCCGAGACGCTGCCGACGCCGAACCAGAAGACACTGTCGACCCAGGCCGGCTTCGGCCTGATCCTCAACGACCTGGGTCGCGACGACTCCCCGCTGGCACGTCGTATCGTCACCACCTCGCCGGACGTCACGGTCTCCACCAACCTCGGCGCCTGGGTCAACCGCCGAGGCCTTTTCGCCGCGGAAGCGGTCGCCGATCTCTTCAAACGCGAACGCATTCCCTCGACCTACACCTGGGAATTCTCGCCGCGCGGCCAGCACTTCGAGCTGGGTATCGCCGAGTCGAACCTCTTCACCATGCTGTCGGCGGCGGGGTTGTCGCATGAGCTGTTCGGTGAGCGGTTGCTGCCGATCGGCACCCTCTACGACCCCTTCATCTACCGCGGCGCGGACGCACTCAACTACGCCTGCTATCAGGACGCCCGCTTTCTTCTGGTGGCGACACCGTCGGGTGTGACGCTGGCGCCGGAAGGGGGAGCGCATCAGTCGATCGGCACGCCGCTCGTCGGTATGGCGCAGGACGGGCTCGCCTATTTCGAACCCGCCTTCGTCGACGAACTCGCCGTGGTGATGCGCTGGGCCTTCGACCACATGCAGCGCGACGGCAAGGTGGCGGACGAACCCCGCTGGCCGCCGGTCGAGCGCGGCGGATCGGTCTATCTGCGCCTTTCCTCACGGGTGATCGAGCAGCCGTCGCGGCCGATGACCGCCGAGTTGCGCGACGCCGTCGTCGCCGGCGCCTACTGGATGCGTCGGCCCGGCCCGAACGCCGAGGCGGTCGTGGTCTACACCGGCGCCATGGCACCCGAGGCGATCCGCGCCATCGGCCTCCTCGGCGAGAGCCGACGCGATGTCGGACTGCTGGCGGTGACCTCGGCCGACCGGTTGCACGCCGGCTGGACGACGGCTCAAGCGGCGCGGGAGGCGGGACACACCGACGCGGTCTCTCATGTCGAACGTCTCCTCGCCGCGGTGCCGCGAGATTGCGCTCTCGTCACCGTCGTCGATGGCCACCCGGCGACGCTCGGTTGGCTCGGCGCGGTCGGGGGCCATCGGACGCGGGCGCTCGGTGTCGAGCGCTTCGGCCAGACCGGGTCCCTCGCCGATCTCCACCGCCACTACGGCATCGACGCGGAAGGGATCCTGCGGGCGGTGCAGTCGACGGCGCCCGGCGGTCCCCTCCGACACCTCCACACCGCGGCGCTGTGAACTGCGGCCGGTCGTGGCGCGCCATGCGCCGCCGTGACCCGGTCGTGCGATCGCCCGAAGGTCCATCGAAGAGAGGCGTCCCATGCAGACCATCGAAGGCGGTCCCCTGGCCGGACTGCGCGTCCTGGAAATCGGCCACTTCGTCGCCGCACCGTTCTGTACCCGCCTGCTCGGGGACCTCGGCGCCGACGTGATCAAGATCGAGCCGCCCGGTGGTGATCCTGTGCGGCAATGGGGCGCGCAGGTCGACGGCCGGTCGCTGTGGTGGTCGATCCATGCCCGTAACAAGCGGTCGATCGTCCTCGATCTCAAGGCGAAACGGGCGGCCGACATCGTCCGCGGTCTCGCGGCGGAGTGCGACGTGGTGGTCGAGAACTTCCGTCCGGGTGGGTTGGCGCGCCTCGGCCTCGGCGACGACGACCTGCGCGCCGTTCGACCGGATCTGGTCATCGCCCACATCTCCGGCTTCGGCCTCGACGGCCCTTATCGCGACCGAGCCGCCTTCGGGGTGATCGGCGAGGCGATGGGCGGGCTGCGCCATCTGACCGACCATCCGCCGGGCGTTTCGAACCTGCCGCCGGTGCGCGTCGGCGTGTCGATCGGCGACAGTCTCGCCGGACTCTACGCCGCCTTCGGCGTCGTCGCTGCGCTGTGGCAGCGCGACCGCAAGGGTGGCGACGGTCGCGGTCGCAGCCTCGACGTGGCGCTGACCGAATCCGTCCTGAGCCTGATGGAGGGTATGCTGGCCGAGTACGGTCGGCTCGGTACCATCCGCCAGCCGACCGGCTCGGCCATCCCGACGGCGGCACCGTCGAACGCCTACCCGTCCGCCGACGGGATTTGGATCCTGATCGCCGCCAACTCCGATCCGCTGTTCGCCCGCCTCGCCCGGCTGATCGGACGGCCCGACCTGCTCGCGGAGGAGCGATTCCGCGGTAATCGTGCCCGCGTCGCCAATGCCGCCGAACTCGACGCGATCATCGCGACCTGGACGCGAAGCCTGCCGGCCGACGAGGTGACGCGCCTTCTCGCCGCCGAGGACATCCCGGCGACGCGGGTCTACACCGCCGCCGACTGCGCCGCCGATCCACAGTTCCGCCATCGCGGCATGGTGCGGGAGATCGTCGATCCGTTGCTCGGGTCGCTTCTCCATCCCGGTGTCGTCCCGCACGTGCCGGAGGGCCCCGGAACCATTCGCTGGACCGGCCCGGCGGTCGGGGCCCACACCGACGAAGTCCTCACCGAGATCCTCGGGCTCTCCCGGACCGACATTTCGGTCCTGCGCAGCGAAGGAACGATCGCATGACCACGCCGACCGCAGATCGCGTCACCCTCGTCGAGGTCGGGCCGCGCGACGGTTTCCAGGGGATCGCACCCTTCATCCCGACGGCGACCAAGATCGACTTCGTCCGCCGCCTGGCCGCCGCCGGGCTCGACCGGATCGAAGCCGGCTCCTTCGTCAGTCCGAGCGCGGTACCGCAATTGCGCGATGCCGCCGAAATGTTCGCCGCCTGCCGGACGATCCCTGAGCTCAGGCCGCAGTTCCTGGTGCCCAACGCCCGCTGGGGGACGACGGCACTCGCGGCCGGTGTCGACTTCCTCGCCTTCGTCGTCTCGGTGTCGGAGGCCCACAACCGCAACAACGTCCGCCGCCATCCGTTGGAATCGGTGGCGGAATACATCCGCCTGATCGATGCCTGCCCCGAAGGCGTCGACATGCGCCTCAATCTGGCGACTGCCTTCGACTGTCCCTTCGCCGGTCGCATAGACGAGCGCGAGGTCATCGATCTGCTCGGCCCGCTGGTGGCGGTCCGGCCGACGGCGGAGGTCTGCCTGTGCGACACCACCGGCAAGGCGTCGCCGGATCATGTCGCCGGTCTCTTCGAGTTGGCGCGCGCCGCCTTTCCCACTGTCGAACGTTGGGCCTTCCACGCCCACGACACCTACGGCCTCGGCCTCGCCGACGTCTATGCCGCATGGACGCGCGGCGTCCGCATCTTCGACGCGGCTTTCGCCGGTCTCGGCGGGTGCCCCTTTGCCCCCGGCGCCACCGGCAACGTCGCGACCGAGGACGTGGTGTTCATGTTCGAACGCATGGGGGTCGCCACGGGCGTCGATCTCGACGAGTTGCTGTCGATCGCATGTGATGGCACCGTCATTCCCGGAGCGGCCGCCGGGGGGCGGGTCCGCGCCGCCCTCACCGGGTCGCGGTCTCCGTCTTGCGGATCCTGACGGAGGGGCGATCCCGACGAGAACGAAGCGAGGCGGAGGAACGCGAAGATGATGACGGCCCTGCCGGTCGCCGGTGACGGCTTCCCGACGACCCTTCGCCCGAGATCGGTGATCGACGCCATCGGTCGGGACGAGTTCTTCACCGAACTCCTCGGTCTGCTCGAGCAGGTCTGCGGTTCGGACCTGTGCGCCGTCTATCGGCTGGAGCCGGACACACTGCGCGGGCTCGGCTCCGCCGACGTCGCCGACGGCCGATTGGCGCGCGACCGGGCGTCGTGCTTCGCCGGCCGCGACTACTGGCGCCGCGATCCGTGCATCCGCGAAATGCAGGCGGTCGATCGGCCCGACCGTAACGCCGTCGTCCGCGCCGATCTGCGCAAGATGCCCGGTGATCTGCGCAGCATGCTCTATTCCGACATCGCCGAGCGGATCGGGATCTGCGGACGGCGCGGGCCGGCGACCTATTGGCTGAGCGTGTTGCGATCTTCGCGGCGCGGCACCTTCAACGGCGACGAACTCGGCAATCTCGTGGGGCTGGCGGGCGAGCTGATCTCGGCGATCGCCAAGCACGAGGAGGTGCGCCGCTTTCGGCCCGAACATGCGCTCGCCTCGGTCGAGTGCATCGAGCGCAGCATCCTGGCGACGGGGTTGCTCTCGCGGCGAGAGACGGAGGTCTGCGCCCGGATCCTCTTCGGGCTTCCCTTCGGTCGCATCGCCGGGCAACTCGGCGTCAGCGAGGAGACGGTCAAGACCTACCGCAACCGCGCCTATCAGCGGCTCGAGATCGCTCATCAGCGGGATCTGATGATGTGGTACTTCTCGATCTGGATGCCCGAAGGCTTCGACGCTGTCGGGGCGTCGGCCGTAGTCGACGAACGTCCGACCATCGGCCGGGTCCGACGTGCCTGAAACGACGAAGGGTGACGGGGGCGGCGCATCGTGTCACCCCCGTCACCCTTTCGCGTCGCCACCCCGTGGCCGCCGGCCGGCTCCACCGGAAGCCGCTTCACTTGGCGGCGAGGAAGGAGCACTCGCTCGGCGACAGCGGCTTGAACGCCTCTTCGGCGGGAATGCGTCCGACGAGCTTGTAGTAGTCCCAGGGCGACTTGGATTCCTGCGGGGTCTTCACCTCCCACAGCGACAGGTCGTACATCACCCGACCGTCGGCGCGGACCTGGGCCGGCTTGCCGAACATGTCGCCCGGCAGCGTCTTGATCTGCTTCATCACCTCGTCCGACCGATCGGTGCCGGCGGCGTCGACGGCCTTCAGATAGTGGGTGATCGAAGCGTAGGTCGCGGCCTGGGCCTTGGTCGGCATCTTGCCGAACTTGTCGAAGAAGCGCTTGGCGAAGGCGCGGCCCTTGTCGGTGTCGTCCCAGTAGTAGCTCTCGGTGAGCACCAGCCCGTGTGCCGCGGCGAGGCCGAGGGCGTGGACGTCGGAGATGTAGACGAGGAGACCGGCGACGTTCTGGCCGCCGGCCGGCAGACCGAACTCCACCGCCTGCTTGATCGCGGTGGTGGTGTCGGTGCCGACGTTGGCGAGCGCCACGACCTGCGCCTTGGAGGCCTGTGCCTGCAGCAGGTAGCTGGAGAAGTCGGCGGTGTTCATCGGGTGCTTGACGCCGCCGAGCACTTTGCCGCCGTTCTGGACCACGACCGAGGAGGCCGCCTTTTCCAGCGCCTGACCGAATGTGTAGTCGACCGAGATGAAGTACCAGTTGGTCTTTCCGGCCTTGACCAACGCCTTGGCGGTGCCGGCGGAGAGCGCCGCGACGTCGTCGGCCCAGTGGACGGTGTAGGGCGAACAGGCCTTGCCGGTCAGGTCGGTGGGGGTCGCCGCGGTGAGCAACAGG
>ERZ1645192.739-NODE-739-length-27404-cov-6.217558_pt1 | contig 27404 bp, 22 predicted proteins | sample MGYA00575354_ERZ1645192 | MGnify/ENA primary metagenome ERZ1645192 (study PRJEB40844, sample SAMN11349763) | freshwater sediment metagenome | isolation source: river sediment | host: Sediment | place: India: Faizupur Khadar , New Delhi | collected 2017-02-21 ... | reverse complement strand
AACCGGTCGGCTCGTGCGCCCTGCGCGCCGGAGAACCGGCCTCGTTCGAGATCGTCCACGACAGCCCGCGCCTGCTGCGATTTGAGATTCGCTACAACCGCGCTGCCGACCTCACGATTCGCGCGGTGACGCTGACAAGGGTGGAATAGTTCCGGCACCCTCGACCACTTCAGCGTTCGGCGTTCAGCGTTGGGCGTTCGGCGTTTGCCTTGGCGTACAGGCTACTTCCATCGGTGGTAGAACTCCGCCTCGGCAAGCACCGCGTTCGCCGCCAACGCATTTCCCTGCGCGTTCCAGTGGCGATCGCTCATCAGGTAGCACGTTTGCCATCCATCCTTGTTCGCGCGGATCGCCGGAAGCAGGTCGAGATACTGCATGTTGAGCCTGCGGCAAATCGTTTTCAGCTGTCCGGGCAGGGGCGGTTCGCCGTTCTTCTCCGCGCGGAGGATGTCCGTGTCGCACGGAATCGTCAGCACGAGGATGGGTTTGTCGCCCGCCGCGCGGCGCAATTCCGTCAGGACTTTCTTCAGCCGCGCGAGCTGGTCGGGCGTGTAATCGTAGTAGCCCGCGTAGCCTTCCGTCACGTGCGCGTTCCGATGGCGCGCCATGCTCTTCATGTACTTGATCAGGTTGCCGGTGTACGTGAACTGCCGTAACGCCTGCTCGAGGATTCGCGAGGCGGCCGGGCGTTGCTCCAGCGGCGTGTAGATGAGTTCGTAGTCGGGGTCCTTGCCGACAAAGAACGGCCGGTAGCGGCCTTGATGCATCTTGAGCGCGTACTCGTGATCGTCGTCGAGAAAGTCGTTGTCAGGGAGCAGGGCGAGGAGGATCGCGTCGTGATCGAATTCCCGGGCCAGGTGCTCGTACAGCATGTATTCCTGCGTCGGGCCGAACGAGCCGGACGTGCCGAAGTTGAGGTGATCAAGCCCGGTGGCTTTCTCGAGCCGGTCGCTGAAGCGGTCCTCCGTCGCGACACCCCAGCCCTCCGTGAAGGAATCGCCGAGGACGACGACGCGCTTCCTGCCGCCGGCCGGCTTTTCGCGCTCGCGGTCGCGCATGCCGAAGGCGTTGGCCGTGTAGGTCAGCCGGAAGTCGCGGGTGACGTGCTTGTAAACGGAATGCGGGTCGTGCCAGACGCCGAAGTGCGGGTTGCTGTCCGTCCAGAACCGCGACCAGACGTTGGACAGGCAGTACGACGGCCGCTGGATTTTCAGCCGGCCCGAGGCGCACAACCAGGCGAGCCCCGCCTCGAGCAGCACGAACGCCAGGAATGCGCTGAACGCCAGCCGCAGAAGGACCTGGGAGAATTTTTTCATCGAGGCCTGCAGTGAATACCGCGCCGGGACGCATGTCAAGGGCTTCGCGAATCCACGGGCGCGAAGATTCGTCATTGAACCGCGCCGCGAAATATCGGAGATTCCGCGCCATGGGAGACGAGCTCACACTGCCCGGAAACTCCGTGGCGTTGGTCACCGGCGCGACCGGGTTCACCGGGTCCGCGCTGGTGCGGAAGCTCTGCGCCCGCGGCGTGCGCGTCCGCGCGATCGCGCGGGCGTCATCGAACCGGGACGGCTTGCGAGACCTTCCGATCGAATGGGTGGAAGGGGATGTGTTTGATCCCGCGGTGGTCGAGCGGGCGTCTGCGGGTGTCGATATCATTTTCCACGTGGCGGCCGCCTTCCGGCAGGCGGGGCTGAGCGACGAGATGTACGGCAAGGTTCACGTGGAGAGCACGCGCCTGCTGGCCGAGGCCGCGTTGAAGAACCCGGGATTCAAGCGCTTTGTCCATGTTTCCACCGTGGGCGTGCATGGCCATGTCGAGAATCCGCCGGCGGACGAGGATTATCCGTTCGGCCCCGGCGATATCTACCAGAGGACCAAGGCTGAGGCGGAACTGTGGATTCGCGAGTTCGCGGCCCGGCACAATCTGTCGCTCGCTGTGATTCGTCCTGCGGCCATCTACGGGCCCGGCGACCGGCGCCTCCTCAAGGTTTTCAAGATGGCGACGTGGCCCGTGGTTCCTGTGCTCGGCCGCGCGACCGGCCAGTTGTATCACCTGATTCACGTGGACGACCTGACGGAGATATTCATTCTCGCGGCGGTCCATCCGGCCGCGGCCGGCGGCGTCTTCATCGCGGGCGATCCCGCGGCGATGGCGCTGACGGATATCATCCGGATCATCGGCGCGGAAATCGGCCGCTCAATCCGTTTCGTCCGCGTTCCCGCATGGCCGTTCTTCATGCTGGCCTCCGTCTGCGAGTCCGTGTGCCGTCCGCTGGGCCTCGAGCCGCCGATTTACCGCCGGCGCGTCGCCTTCTTCACGAAGGACCGCTCGTTTAACACTGCGCGATTGCGCGAGAAACTGGGATATCGGTATCGCCGGACGACGGAGCAAGGACTTCGCGAAACGGCCCGCTGGTATCTTGAACAAGGGTGGATCAAGAAATGACCGGAGAACTGATCAACAAGCCAGCACAGGGCGCCCGCGCCCGCCGCGCGCCCGCATGGGCGATGCTGCTCCTGTTGGTCATCCTCTTGTCTGCGCTGGGCCTTCGCTACCGGGGCGTTGCCTGGTCCCGCCTGCATCCGGACGAGCCCACGATTGCCCAGTGGACGGTCCGCATGGAAGACAACAGCTACATCACGGAACGGTTTTATGCCGGCGGCTACTTCCACATGGTCAAACCGGTGCTGTGGATGCGGGATGTGTTCAGCGGGATGGCTGAAGACTGGCGGGTCTTCCAGGGTTATGGGGACGAGGACGACCCCATACCTTCCGACCGCCTTGTTTTCCTGCGGAAGGTCAACGTCTGGCTCGCGGTCATGACCGTCGGGCTTGTGTATCTTCTCGCGAGACGTGTCACGGGCAGTCGCGGCGCCGCGCTGGCGGCGGCGGGATTCATGGCCCTCGCGCGCCTGCACGTCGAACACGCGCATTACGCGGAGACGGATATCGCGCTGGTCTTTGCCCTGACCCTGGCCTTGTACGCATGGATCCGGCTTCTCGACGGGGGCCGCACGGCGTGGTTTCTGGCGGCGGCCTTTCTGTCCGGTTGGGCCATCGGCACGAAGTTCACGATCATCACCCTGGTGCTCAACGTCCTGGCCGGCGCTCTCATCCTGGGCGCGCGTGGTGGGGGTTCCGGCCGCGTCGCGCGAATGACGGGTCTGACGGCGGCCGGGCTGGTCCTGTGCGTCGCTGCCGTGCTGTACACCAACCAGGGAATCCTGAACTGGAAATGGTTCTGGCCGCAGGTCACGTCGGGACTCGAATCCGTGTACGGCGAGCAGGCGGGCCTGCTGGGCGATTCCGCGGCCGATCGAAGTGCCGCCTGGCTGTCCAACGTGGATACCGTCATGAAAGGGCTCACGGACACCGGCTGGCTGTGGAGTCTCCTGATCGTGATCGGGCTCGCGTTCGTGCTGGCCCCGTCGTGCCGCCGGTTCTGGCCGGTGACGGTCCTGTTCCCTCTGTTCTACGGATGGTATTTCGTCTTCATGTCGCCGTGGACGCGCGGCCAGGAGTTCATGACGTTCTTCCCGGTGATGGCTTTGTGGATCGCCATCGGCTTGAACGAGTTGTCGGCGCGCGCGGGCCGGCGTCTGCCGGCCGGCGCGGTTCGTGCGGGGGTCGCGGTCCTCGCGCTGGCCGCGCTCGCGGGAAGCGCCGTGACGGCCGGCCGTACCGCGAGCCTGTTCGGCTGGCCGGATCCTCGTGTCCAGGCCCTGCAATGGCTTCACATGCACGCGCCGCTCGACGCCTTGGTCGGGACCGAGAAATACACGGCGCCGGTCGAACATCTTTTCTCGCGCACGGAGTACATCGACCAGATCGAGTGGCAGACCCCGGAGCGTTTTCGCGATCTGAAGCTGGACTACCTGTTCCGCAACGTGACCTCCAAGGGGCGCGGGACGCTGGCGCCGGGCACGCTGCAGATGTATCCGCGCTTCGCCGCGAATCTTCGCGCGTTTGAATCCGCCGCCCACCGGCTTTGCGAATGGGGCGCGGTGGGAAATCCCATGTACATGTTTGCAGGTCACCGGGTGGAGTGGTGGGAAGCCCGGTCGATTTCGCCCGCGGCGGAAATCGACATGCCGTTGTTCCGCGCCGTCTGCCTGCGCAAGGACCCTTTCGTCACCGTGCCTCAAACCGCGAACTCCGTGGGGAGCGCGCCCGGCCTTTGGGTCGATCGCCATCCCCGGAGTTTCGTCCTTAACGGTCCCGCGGCCCACTCGCGGGAGGCCTACGTGGTGCTCCAGACGGCCGAACGGCCGGCGGACGTGATCGTGAGCGGACCCGGATGCCGCCGGGAGGTGTCGCTGGCCCCGTACGACGTGGCCGTCGTTCCGATCCGCAGGCCGGCGTGGTGGCCGCGGTTCCAGGAGTATGACGTCATCCAGGTCCGGGCGCGGCCGGTTCCGCACATCGAATACATTCCGTGCTACGCGCAGGCGGCGCTCACGATTTCCGAAGCCGCCATGCTCGCTTTTCAGAAAGGATACGCGGACAAGGCCCTCGCGTTCCTGAAGGAGAAGAACGCCTGCAGGGAGCCGGACACCGCGTGGCTGGCCTTCGCGTGCGCGGTGGAAACGGGCGACTGGAGCCTCGCGGCCGAACTTCAGCCGCAGGCGCGCGGGATGCTGGAGCGCCTGGCGGCGGCGGGCGCAATCAAGCCGGCGGAATGGCTGATCAACGGCTGCTCCGGCACCGCCGTCCAGGAGCATTGCCGCATCCGCATGCCGTTCTTCGAGGAGGATGTCATCGGACACTCCGCATCCGCGATCTCGTCCGTTCCGGTGGAACTGAAGAAGGACGAAGACCGGCCCAACGGGTTTGAATATGTCTGGCGCCTGCCGGTGCGGCTGGCCCCGGGCTCGTATGAACTCCGATTCAACCTGCTGGTGCCGCGCCTCGTGAAGGACAGGAACCCCTGGAACATTCATCTCACCGACAGCATCAACCCGGCGAAGCAGGAGCTTGTGGTGGACGCCATGGTTCCTTTGGCGGTTACGCGCAAGGTGGAGGTTCGGGAGGAAACCGATTTATCGCTTACGCTTCGGTCCATGGAGTGGGGCGGTGCCCTGGAACTTTCGGGGATCGAACTGCGTTGGGCCGGCGACGGGTTGCTGGGCCCCGAGCGGAATGTCCTGGCCGCCGCCGTGGAGAAGCAGGCGGCGCATACAAATGCCGGCGCGGCAGCCGAAGCGTCGGCCGGCACGATCTTCTATCCGTGGCTGAAGCTGACGGACGTCGGGCCGGATTCCTCCTCCGGCGGCCGCCGCTGCGTATTCGAAGTGCTGCGCGACGGCGCGCCGCCGTTGATGATCAAGGCCTGGAGCAACGGGAAGGCGAAACGCCGTCCCTACTTCTCCGCCGTGCTGAATCCATCGTCCACGCGGAGAGGACAGCGGCTGGAGGTCGTTGTTCCTCCGCCGTCCGGGGATGCGACAGCGGGAATGTGGATCCGCGTTGATGCCGACGTTCGTTGGTCGCCGGGCGCGTTGCGGATCGAGGGCTCGGACGCGCAGTTGCTGAAGATCGACTGAGTGCTATCCCGAACACTGTGGATTGAACGTCGAACGCCCAACGCTGAACGCCGAACGCTGAAGTGGGCGAGGAGGTGATTCGCTCCATCGTCGCTCACTTCGACGTTGGACGTTCGGCGTTCGAAGTTCGGCGTTTGCCGTGCTTGGCCGTCAGGCGGCGCTGGGCAACAGGGGGGTTAGGGCATGCCCGGAACCGCGGCTTGAAAAAGCCTCAGCACGCGAAAATCATCCCAGAGTTCCAGGGTCGGCGCGCCGGCCGGCGTCGGCACAGGCCGCGGCCACGTCAGGGTGACCGGCTGATCGGCGATCAGCACGTGTTCGAGCCAGCCGTCGTCGGAACTTTGCGTCCGGCCCGGCCAGACCAGCCGCGGATAGACTTTCATCGAATGGCCTTCCTTCCACACGCGTACCTCCACGGTCGCGGGATTCGTGGAGACCGATTCGGTGTGGTAGCGATGAGTGCCGCCGATGACGGAAACGCGCGGCAGTTCCATGAGCTTGAGGCCGGGCCCGGTTTCCGCGATGCCGTCCTCGCACGTCACCGCCGTCGTGAATCCCGCGCGCGCCACGTCCGCCGGCGTTTTGGAGTGATACTGGCCGAACGGATAACAGAAGCCGGCGGGTTTCAGGCCGCCGATCTTGCGGAGGTCGTCGAAGCAGGCGCGGACTTCGGGGTAGGCATCCTCCTGCGCCCGCAGATTCGCATGGTTGCGCGTGTGCCCGCCGAACGCCACCGTCCCGCGCTTCTGCATGGCGCGGATTTCCTGCCAGGAAAGAATCGGCGCGCCCTCGTACTGGCGGCGCGTTTCGGGCGTCTCGCTGATCTGCCCGGTGATGAGATAGCACACGCCGCGGAAGCCGTATTTCTCGAGAAGCGGTTCGGCCTGTTCGAGGCAGTTGAGATACCCGTCGTCGAAGGTGATGATGATCGGTTTGGAGGGGAGGGGCTTGCCCCAGCGCCGGTGCGCAACGAGGTCGGAGGGAAGGATGCTCCGGTAACCCTGCTCCTTGAGGCTTTGCAGGTGGCTCTCGAAATCGGCCGCGGTGACCCACCATACGGAGTCATGGCTGTCGCCGATCTTGTGATACATCAGAATCGGCACTTGGCAGACCTTCCGGGTCTGCAAACTCCAGAAAATGGCCCCAATCGCGATGGCCGCAAGCAGCACGGCCAGTATTGTCAGCAACTGGCGTTTGCGGGAGGGCTTTGCCGGACGATTGTTCTTTGGATGCTCCACTCTAAAACCCTTACCACGAATTACTTGTCTTGCAACGGGAAAACAAGTACACGTCCGGCAGGAGGGTTACTCATGAACGGATGTAAAGGTGTGATTCTGAGCTGTTTGGTTGCGGCTGTGTTTCCGTTGGCGGGCTGGGCTCAAGAGCCTGCCGCGCTTCCCGAACCGGTTGAACAGGCGAAGATCGCTCCATCGATTCTCGAACCGGAAACGGAGTCCGCTCCCGGCCCCTGGATGATCGGCACGCGCATCACTCAATTCGAGCTGCAGGATGATTCCCGCGGCACCCGTTTCAACGATTCGTTCATGGGCAGCGTGACCGAGATCAAGGACGAGCAGGACGACACGCCGAACAAGCTGTTCGTGCAGTACCAGGTGGTCGAGTCGGCTTTCTGGGTCGGCGTCAGCTACGATCACCTGGAGGCCAAGACATGGGATGGGATCGGGTCGGATGGCTCGGTGGAAATTGACGGGTTCATTCCGTACGTGCAGGCCCGATGGGAGAACGAGACGCGCGCGGTGCCCTATGTCGAACTCGGACTGGCCTTCTACGAGGCCAGCTTCAACGAGTCGGAAGGCTGGTCCGATGGCGGCCGCAGGACCGTTGATCTGGACAGCAATGTGATGGGCAAGGAAATCGCCGGGGGCGTCGCCATCAACGTCTATGAAGGGCTGTCCGTCGATCTCTACGTCCGTTACATGGATGTCGAAGACATCACGGGCGAGTACTCCATTGACGGTCACCAGGAGGGCGACGTGATTTTCACAATGAGCCACACAGCGTACGGCCTTGGCCTGGAGTATCGATTCTAGGAATTGGCTGTTGCCGGTCTCGCTGTTGTGAACTCATTCGACCATACCCGTTTCAACCAATGGCTTCTGGCGGGCCGGCGTGTGCCGTTGCCCCGCCATCTGACGCTCGAGATCACGTCGTTCTGCAACCTGCGCTGCCGCATGTGCCCGAAAACCAACCATGCGGTCAACACGGCCGAGAGCCAAGTGATGTCCCGGGAGGTCTTCGACCGGGTGGTTCCGTTTCTCCGGCACATCGAGTCGCTGGACCTGTCCGGAATCTGGGGGGAAGCCTTTCTCCATCCGGACCTCTACGTGGACATGCTCAAGAAGATCAAGGAGCAGGGGTCCGACGTGTACACGATCAGCAACGGGACGCTCATCACCGACGATCTAGCCCGCAAGCTGGTCGAGAACGATTTGAACAAGCTGACCATCAGCCTCGATGCCGCCACGCCGGAGACCTACGCCCTGATCCGGCCCCCCGGCCGCTTCGAGGATGTCCTGAACGGCCTGAAGTCCATTGCGTCCTGGAAGCGGCAGTTGCGGCGCGCGCAGCCGCTGGTGCAGCTCGCGTTCGTGGGAATGAAATCCAACATCGAGGAATTTCCGCGCGTCGTCGAACTGGCGCATGAACTGGGCGTGGAGGAGGTCTGCCTCCAGGCGATGGGGGAATACCCGGGATTGGAGAACGAGTCCGTCGCCGCGCATCACAAGGCGCTGGGCCGGCGGTTCTACGAGGAGGGTCTGCAACGGGGGAAGGAGCTGGGTGTTCGCGTCCTGCTCCAGCCGACAGATCAGTTCGAGGAGGACCGGAAGGAACGCAACGACATGGAGGACCGACGCGGCTACCGGAAGCACTGCAACGATCTCTGGAACAGGGCTCTCATCTCGGCGACCGGCGAAGTCCTGCCCTGTTGCGCGTCTCCGGTCTCCATGGGCAATCTGCGTGACGCTTCGTTCGAAGAGATATGGCACGGCCCCGCCTACACAAAACTGCGCCGGCAGTTCGTTGGCGGCGAGATTCCCGAAATGTGCCGGCAATGCACGGGGAAGGGGTGGGTGGAGGAATCCCTGCGCCAGGACCTCCGTTTTTACGGCGGCCTGATCGCTCCGCGGCTGAAGCGCAGGCTGAAGCGGCGCTTGAAGCAGTATGGAGTCCTGCGCTGGGCCAAGCGCCGGTGGGATCGCGCGTTGGCCGATTGACGGCGCGGTCAAAAAAGCCGATTGCGCCCCTTGTGCCGTTTCGGGCGCTCTGGTAAACAGTCTCGCGCCAATACCATCATGATCCGAGACTACATCGACATCGCGCGCCCGTCGCACTGGGTGAAGAACGTGTTCATCGTTCCCGGTGTGGTCCTGGCGGTGTATTTCCAGCCGGACGTCCTGACCCCGGCGCTGGCCTGGCATTTCATGATCGGCCTCGCGGCCGCGTGCCTGATCGCGTCCAGCAACTACGTGCTGAACGAAATCCTCGATGCGCCGTTCGATCTCTTCCATCCGGAAAAGAAACTGCGACCGGTGCCGTCCGGCCGCGTCAGGATTTCCGCGGCCTACGCGGAATGGCTCCTGCTCGCCGCCGCCGGGTTCGCCGTCGCCGCGGCGGTCAACCTTCCCTTCCTGCTCGCGACCGCCGCGCTCTGGATCATGGGCATCGTGTACAACGTGCGGCCGCTGCGGACGAAGGACCGGCCCTATCTGGATGTGCTGTCCGAATCGGTGAACAATCCCATCCGCCTCGCGATGGGATGGCACCTGTCGGGCATTCTCACGCCGCCGACGGCGTCCGTGCTCGGGGCCTACTGGATGTTCGGCGCGTTCCTGATGGCCGCGAAGCGGTTTGCGGAGTACCGTCACATCAACGACCCGGCGCGGGCGGGGCAGTACCGGAAGTCGTTCGCGTACTACACGGAGACGCGCCTGGTGGTCAGCATCATCAACTACATCACGCTCTTCGGCATGTTCTCCGGCGTCTTCATCTCGCGCTACCGCATGGAGCTTCTCCTCGCGGCTCCGCTCGTGGCCCTGGCGATGGGCCGCTACATGCGCATGGCCTATTCCGACGACAGCCTGGTCCAGAACCCGGAACGCCTGTACCGCGACCGCCGCCTGTTCCTGCTGGTCCTGGGATCGTTCGTCGCCTGCGCCGTGCTGATGTTCGTTGATGTTCCGGATATGCGTACCTTCTTCCTTCCGCGCTACGCGCCCGCCGCGATCGAGCCTGCCGCGCCATGACCGAAATTCCCCCACGCAAGTCATCCGAGACCGACACCCCGACGCTGTCGCGCCGGATGCGGCTGGGTTTCGCGCTGGCCGCCGCGGCCTGCTCGCTCGTCGTGAACCAGTATGTCTACTTCGATACTCCGGTCACGACGGACGAGAACAGCTACGTGTTCCAGGCCAACAACTTTATCGAGGGCCGGATTGCGCGGCCGTGTCCGCCGGTCCCTCCGGTGTTCTATCACGAGATGATCATCATGGATTCGAAGGCGGGCTGGATGTCGCGGTATCCGCCCGCGCATTCCCTGTGGCTGGTTCCGGGCGTGTGCGTCGACGAGCCGCGGCTCATGGTTGCGCTGGCGGCCGCGCTGAGCGTCTGGTTCATCAGCGGCTGTGTCCTGACTCTCGGTGGTTCCGCTCTGGCCGTCTGCCTGGTGACGCTGTTCTCGCCGTTCTTCCAGTTCGTCTACGGCACGCTGCTGAGCCACACCAGCGGGCTGATGGCCGTCGCCGTGATGTGGTGGGCGTACGTGCGCTGGCAGACGGGTGGCCGCGCCGGCCTTGCGGCGGTGGCGGGATTGGCGTGGGCCTTCCTCTTCCTGAACCGGACGTACACGGGTACGCTGATCGCTCTGCCGTTGGCCGTGGATGCCGTGGCCCGGCTGGGCCTGCGCTGGCGAAGCGGTTCGCAGTGGGCCGGCACGATCCTCTTCGGCCTTTGCGCCTTCGTCGGCGTCGCCTTGTATCTTCTCTACAACTACCTCGCCCTCGGCGATCCGCTCAGTTCCACCTATCTATACTATCAGGACCGCTGGCAGTTGGGTTTCAACGGCGATCACCGGGTCGCGGACGGCCTGCGCATCACGTGGGAGAACATCCTGCTCCTCGACCGCTGGCTGTGGGGGATGTCCGGCTCCCTGCTGGTTGTGCTCGCCGCGGTCGTCATCGGATGGTCCGCTTCGTGGACGCCGGTCTGCGTGGCATGCATCCTCGCGGTGATCGGCGGTTACAGCGCGTTCAGTTTCCCCGGCTTCAACACCTGCGGCCCTTACTACTACTTCGAAACACTCCCGTTCCTGTTCACGATCGTGGGGATCGCGGTCGCGCGGATCCGGCGATGGCGCTTCGGCCGCGTCGTGCTCATCGTCCTGTCACTTGTGCTGGTTGTCGGCAGCCTGGCGTTCATGAAGCACGAGGCGCGGCGAACGCGCAAGGATCGTGCGCCGGATGTCCTCGCGCAGACCGCGCTGGCGAACGCGCCGTCCAATGCCTTGGTGTTTGTGGGCGGATTCAAGGAAGTGGTCGGGCGCAACCTGCTGCTGAACGACAAGGGACTTCGCAGCGATCCGCTCGTTGTTCAGAATTGGGGGAAGCGAAACGCGATGGTCGCGCGCATGTTCCCCGACCGCGCCTGCTACCGGCTACGGCCCGGCCAGGCTCAAGTCGAACCGCTCGAGATCGACCCGCCTGTGGTCATCGACGACATTCCCGTGGACGACTGCGCGTCGGCGACGGGCCGCCGGGAAGAGGGTGCCGCTGTGCTCGTTGCCGAGGCTAGCCGCGACAAGGCCGGCCTCCTGGCGAAAGGGAGGAGAGTGTCCCTCGTCGAGGGACGATACCGCATCACGGTCCTCGCGAGTTTCACAGACGTCGATGCGAAGGCGCCTTTGCAGTTGGCCGTGTTGAGGGAGTCGGATGAACGGATCACCTTCCAGCAAGCCTTGTCCGGCAATTCCAGCGGCGGCGAGATGACATTCCTGTTCGAAATGGCGAACTTCGACCGGGTCGAGCCGCGCCTGCAGTACGGCGGCAGCGGCCGCATCGAGTTCGAGGGATTCCGGCTGGAGGATGTGACGCTGTCCGACGGTCGGCCGTAGACGCGGTGTACAAGCGCGTCTGCCTTTGGGCCTCCGCACCCGCGTGTTGACTCGGGGAAATCCAACCGCTATAGACAGGCCAATCGAAAGGGAATTGATCATGTCGGAAAACTCGCCTGCACCGTCCCGCGCGGAATCCTCCGCCTTCTGGCGCGCGCTGGACACCTTGATTCCGGCCCTGCTGCTGTTTGCGTTTCTCGGCCTGGTCCTGATCCAGGAAGGCGCCTTTTCCGGCCGGCAATACAAGGACCCCGGCGATGGCGACTGCGACTATTACGTCAAGCAGGCGCTCCAGCCGGGCTCCGTCCAGGTCAACCCGTTCGTGTTCCGCATCCTGACCCCGACGCTCGTGCGGATCCTGAAGGTCAATTCCAACCACCTTCTCGAGTGGGATGCCGCCTGGTACTTGTTCACCTTTCTCCTCGTTTATGGAAGCGGCCTGCTCTTCTTCCGCTTCTGCCGCCGGGTCCTGAACCTGTCGGTCTCCTCCTCGTGCCTTGCCGCGCTCATGCTGCTGGCCAATTGGGTCTATGCGCGGTTCCAGATGGAGATCCCGTTCTTCCCGGACCCGCTCAACAACTTCCTGTGGATGCTCGCGTTCACCCTCCTGTTCACGGAGCGCTGGGGCTGGTTCTACGTCACGATCGCCGTGGGGATGCTCAACAAGGAAGTCATCCTTTTCCTCGCCCCGCTGTGCCCGCTCTTCGTTTATCTCAAGACCGGAAAACTCCTGTCCCGGCCGGTCCTGCGCCACGCCGCGCTGGCCGCCGGCATCTGCGGCGCGTACTGGGCGTACCGCTACGGGGTGGGGCGCTGGATCGGCATGCAGGAATACCGCCTGCTGAGCACCAACGATTGGGGCGTCCTTTCGTCCCTGCTCATCGGCGTGAACCTGCAGAAAAGCGTTTGGCACCTGTTCAACACCTTCGGCTTCCTCTGGATCACGTTCATCCTGATGCTTCGCGAACTGTACACGGCCGGCGGCTGGCGCAACCGCTACCTCGTAACCAGCCTCGTCGTGTTCGGCATCTGCTTCTTCAGCCGCCTCTTCTCCACCGACGTCTCGCGCATCTACGTCATGATGGCGCCGCTCGTCGTGGGCCTGTCCGCCGTCTACCTGGACGCGATTTTCGCCGAGCGAAAATTCCAGGCGCTGGTCCTGCTGTTCTTCGTGGTGCTCGCCGGCAACCAGGGCTGGATCGAAGGCCGCGCGTGGCTGTGCGTGCTCAACGCCGCGGCCCTCTTCTACATCGTGCTGAACGCCAACCGCCCCTTCCCGCGCGATCGCGTGCCGGCGTAACGCCGCCGCCCGGAACGGTTTCCAAGGATTGGAAAAACGCGCCGGAAAACTTCCAAGGTTTGGAAAAAACGACGTACCCCCCGCGGCCTTTTGAGTATTGACGGCGGGGGCCGGCCGCGGTACAACTTTTACAGATTTATAAAAGTTGAAAACGACATCCCATAGGACGGCGGACGAGGTGCGGATCCGGCTCGCGGAAGTCGGCGGGGGGCTGTCGCAGGAGCTGGGGTTCGGACGGCTCGGCGGACAGATCCTGATGTTCCTGTATCTGTGGGACGGCGACTGCGCGCTGGATCAACTGTGCGCGGATCTGCACCTGAGCAAGGCCGCCGTCAGTATCGCGGTGCGCCAGCTGGAAACCCTGGGCCTGGTCCGGCGGACGTGGAAGCCGGGCGACCGCAAGAGCTACTACCGTTCCGCCGACAACATCGGCACCGCGCTGCGTCGCGGTCTCCTGAGCCTCATTCAGCGCCGGATGGAATTGATCGGGCGGGAACTGGACGAGGCGGGGAAGGTGCTGAACGCCTCCGGCCGGGGCGCGGAAGAAGACGTCGAATTTCTGAAGGCGCGCGTCAAGCGCGCCAGCGTGCTGCGGAACCGGGCGGAGAAGGTGCTCGGAAGCCCGCTCCTGGGGTTGCTGACCCGTTCATGAGCCGGACATCCATCGGGCAGGGCGCGGTCAACTCTCCGGCGGGAATTGACGGGGACGAAGTCTGTTCGCGATGAAAACGTACATCAAAGCCAACCAGCCGTGGTGGCGGATCGATCTCCGGGAAATCTGGGAGTATCGCGACCTGCTGCGGATGCTGGTCCGGCGCGACCTGACGGCGGTCTACAAGCAGACGCTGCTGGGCCCGCTGTGGTTCATCATCCAGCCGCTCGTCACGACGGTCATCTTCACGATCATCTTCGGGCAGGTCGCGAAGGTGCCGACGGACGGGATCCCGCAGTTCATCTTCTACATGAGCGGGACGGTGCTCTGGAACTACTTCTCGGGCTGCATGACGCAGGCGGGCAACTCGCTGGTTGGCAACATGCACGTGCTGACGAAGGTGTACTTCCCGCGCCTCGTGATGCCCTTGTCCAGCGTGGTGACGAACCTCGCCCACCTGGCGCTGAATTTCACGATGTTCCTGGGGTTCTACCTGTTCTTCCTCTTCGCGCGCGACACGGCGATGGTTCCGCAGTGGAGCCTGCTGGCGTTCCCCCTGCTGGTCCTCCAGTGCGCGCTGCTGGGGCTGGCCCTCGGCTTGTGGATCGCGGGGCTGACGACGAAGTACCGCGACCTGAGCTTCGCCTTGCCGTTCCTGACGCAGGTCTGGATGTTCATGACCCCAATCGTGTGGCCCGCGTCGCAGGTCCAGAACCCGGCGCTGCAATGGCTGCTGTGGCTGAACCCGATGGCCTTCGTCGTCGAATGCGGCCGCTGGATGTTCACCGGGGCGGGGACGCTGTCGTGGGCGGTCGGCGGGCTCAGCGTCGGCATGACGGCCATTCTGCTCGCGACGGGTCTCCTGCTGTTCAACCGCGTGCAGCGCAACTTTGTGGATACGATATGAGCGAACCCGCCATTTCCGTCCGGGGCCTTTCCAAGCGCTATCACCTGGGCACGATCGGGCGCCACACGCTGGCGGACGAATTCCACTACCTGTGGTGCCGGCTGCGCGGGCGGGATCCGTTCCAGGAACTGCTGGGCGTCGGCGACCGGCGCCGCCGGCTGTCGCCGGAGGAGCGGCAGGAGTGGTTCTGGGCCCTGCGCGATGCCAGCTTCGATGTGCAGCCGGGCGAGGTGGTCGGCGTGATCGGCCGGAACGGCGCCGGGAAATCCACGCTGCTCAAGCTGCTCACGCGCATCACGGAGCCGACGTCGGGAGAAGCGGTCATCGACGGCCGCGTCGCCTCGCTCCTGGAGGTGGGGACGGGATTTCATCCGGAGCTGACGGGCCGGGAAAACATCTACATGAACGGCACGATCCTCGGCATGAAGAAGCGCGAGATCGACGCGAAGCTCGACGAGATCGTCGCCTTCTCGGAGATCGAGCCGTTCATTGACACGCCGGTGAAGAGGTATTCGAGCGGCATGTACGTGCGGCTCGCCTTCTCGGTCGCGGCGCACCTGGACCCGGAGATCCTGCTCGTGGACGAGGTGCTGGCCGTGGGGGACGCGGCGTTCCAGAAGAAATGCCTGGGCAAGATGGGGGATGTCGCGCGCGCGGGCCGGACCGTTTTGTTCGTGAGCCACAACATGGCGGGGGTGAAGATGCTGTGCTCCACCGGCCTGTTCGTGGAAGGGGGAAGAGTCTCCGAGAAAATGCCCGTGGACGAAGCCGTGGAACGCTACATGGCGAGCGTGGTGGAGGAGGGCCAGCAGGTCCCCGTCGCTCAAAGGACGGACCGGCGCGGGTCCGGCCGGGTCAGGATCGTCGGGCTGGACATGGTCTTCGAGGAGGCGCGGCAGGGCTGGACGGCGCGGGTGGAATACGTTTCCGACCAGGACCGGTGGAAGCAGGCGGCCCTGCGCATGACGATTAAGCGCAGTTCGGGCGAGGTGCTGACCCGGCTGGATTCGACCCTGATGCCGGAACTGCCGGACGACTTGCCGGCGTCCGGCCGTGCGACCATCGAACTCAGCCCCGACGTGCAGTTCGCGCCCGGGGATTACCTCATCGATATCTGGTGCCAATCCGGACAGGAGATGCTGGACCGCGTGGGCGATGCCTGCGTGTTCAGCGTCCCCGATCGCGTGCCGTTCGATTGGAAGGGGAAGTCCGGCTCGAAGGCCGCCTGGCTTGTGCGGCAGCGGTGGCGGGTCGAATCCCGGTAAGGCAGGGCTCGGAATGAGCGCGCCCACACTGAAGTTTTCCTACGCGAAGATTCCCAACATGGGGGATCTGCTCAATGAGCTGATCCTGGAACGGATTTTCCATGTGCCGTTCGAGAATGTCTCGAAGTGGGCGGATTGGAACCTGCTCGGGATCGGCAGCTGCCTGAGCTGCGCGTTTCCCAGGCGGCCGTCGGGGTTCCATCCTTTGTGGACGCTGCGCCACTTGAGAGATTGCCGCCGGAAGGCGAGCAAAGCCGTGTGGGGAACGGGCTTCATGGCCGAGCCGGATGCGGGCGCGTTTGCGCGCGGCGGCTGGCTGCGCTTCCTCGCGGTGCGCGGACGGCTCTCGCTGCGCGGCGTGGAAAAAATCCAGGGAGAAAAACTGGATATCCCGCTGGGCGACGGCGGCTTGTTGGCCCCGCTGCTTCTCGAGGGCGCTGTGCGGAAGACCGTCGAGGTGGGCATCGTGCCCCATTTCCGCGAGAAGCAGGCGCCCCATGTTCAATGGCTTCGGGAAAGGTTTCCGGAGGCGCGGGTGATTGATGTGCAGGAGGACCCCCTGCAGGTGGTCCGGCAGATTGCCGAGTGCGAGTATGTTCTGTCCAGCAGTCTGCATGGCCTGGTGGTGGCGGACAGTTTTCACATTCCCAGTCTGCGCCTGCGCTTGACCGACGCCCCGGCGGGCACCGGCTTCAAGTTCGACGACTACTACTCGGCGTACGGGGTGGAAGCGCCCGCCTTTCAGGTGGAGCGCGATTTCCTGCCTGATCTGGCCGTTTTGAAAAAGAACTACTCCGTCCCTGCGGATCTGGTCGACGAACGCCGGGAGGAAATGCGCGCCGTTCTGGAGAGGTTTCTGAAGGAGGGGAACTGGCTTGGGAGTTCGCTGGAACGGGGATCATCCCCGGGGAGGCCACGTGGAACCGCGATGGATTGATCGGGCGTACGATGCTGTTCTCTGCCGCATGGGGCTGCGCGACGCGTATGAGCTGAAGCAGGCGGGCTACCTGCTGGAACACGGATGGTTCCGGACGTTTGAGGAAAAGAGGCCCGTGGATCGCGAGGGAAATCCCGTGCCCTGGATGAACTACGCGATGGTGGACTTTCTTGCCGAACGCGCGCGACCCGGATGGCGCGTGTTCGAATACGGGTCCGGCGCCAGCACCGCGTGGTGGGCCCGGCGCGTCGCCGCCGTGGTCGCCTGCGAACATGATCAGAAATGGTTTGAGCAGATGAAAACGAGCTACCCGCCGAACGTGAAGCCGGTGTTCGTGCCGCTGGATTACGATGGCGACTACTGCCGGGCGATCCTGAAGGAGGAGGGCGAGTTCGATGTGGTGGTGTCCGACGGCCGCGACCGGGTGCGCTGCGCGGTGAACGCCCTGCCGAAGCTGTCGAAGGGCGGCGTTGTGATCCTCGACGATTTCGAGCGCGAGAAGTATGCGCCCGCGAAGACGGAACTCGCGGCGCACGGATTCCGCTGCCTGGCCCTCGGGGGCATGAAGCCCCGCGCGTACCGCGAGAGCCGGACCGCCGTGTTCTACCGCCCCGCGGACAACGTGCTCGGACTGTGATGAGCGGCTGGCGTTCCATTCTGCTTTCAGTGTTTCCGTTTCTTGGACCGGTTCACCGGGCCGCGCACGCGGGCCGCGAACAGCTTCGGCGCGGGCTCAACGCCGTAAGGGCTTCCGGCCGGCGCGCGTGGTTCAACCGCGTCTGGGAGCCCAGGATCCGGCGCGAGGCCGCGCGCGCAAGCGGGTCGGAGCGGCCGGTGGTTCATCTCTACGCCGTTTGCTGGAATGAAGAACGGATCATCCCGTGGTTCCTGGCGCACTACGTTCCTTTCGTGGAACGAATCGTGATTTACGACAACGGTTCGACGGACGGCACGCGCGAATTGCTGTCGCGCTGTCCCCGCGTGGAGATTCGCCATTTCGACACCGGCGGCAAGCGCGACGAGGTTGTGCGGATGGGTATCCGCAACTCGGCGTGGAAGGAGTCCGCGGGCAAGGCGGACTTCGTGATTGTGTGCGACATGGACGAATTTCTCTGGCATCCGCGGATGCCGTCGCTGCTGGCGGTGATGAAGAAGAACGGCTTCACCGTGCTCAAGCCGCAAGGATGGCAAATGGTGGCCGATCGTCTTCCTGATTATGTCGAGGGGAGACAACTGACGGAACTGGTGTTTGAAGGGGTGGAAGACGGAAGGAATTTTTCCAAGACCGTGCTTTTCGATCCGAACCGGATTCGCGAAATCCATTTCGGGCCGGGCAGTCACCGATCCAGCCCCGAGGGCAAAGTAAAAATCTTTTCGTCTGATGGGGCGAAGCTGCTTCATTACACGCTGCGGGATACGGCGCTGTGGAAGTTGAGCGTGAATCGCGGCCGCATCGCGGAGGCCGACCGGACGGCCGGGCGAAGCCGCCACTACTTGAGAACCGAGGAACAGGTGCGGGCGGCATGGGATCGGCTGGCGCAGCGCAAGGTTCGGGTCAGCCCGGAGATGATGGCCGGAGCAGACGCTCAGAGCCGGGGGCCGCGATGACGCCGTCGGTTTCCGTCGTGATCCCGACCTTCAACTATGGCAGGTACCTGCCGCGGGCCGTGGACAGCGTGCTGGCGCAGACGCGGTCCGCGCGGGAAGTGCTGATCGCGGATGACGGATCGACGGACGACACAGCGGAGGTGGTTGCGCGCTATGGCGACGCCGTGATCTTCCGGCGGTTCAACCATTCCGGCGTCTATGCGGTCCGGCAGGCGATGCTGGCGGAAATTCGCGGCGAATGGTTCCTGAACCTGGACGCGGACAACTGGATCGAACCGGATTTCCTGGAGCGGATGATGGCGGCCGTTGCGGCGCATGGCCGCGATGAACACGTTGCATTTGTCTATCCCGACATGGAGCTTTTCGGCGACGCGTCCGGCCGCGTGGCGCGGCCGGACTTCGATGCCAAGCGTTTGAAAACGGGAAATTACGTCGATATGAACTGCGTCATCCGGACCGCCGCGGCGCGCCGGTTCGGGTTCGACCCGGCGTTTAATTCCGGGCAGGGCGATTATGATTTCTTCCTGACGCTGGCCGCGAACGGATATCGCGGCGTGCGCGTGCCCGAAGCGCGCCTGCATTACCGCGTTCACGCGGACAGCATTTCAAGGGCCGTGGGCCGGACGCGCAATCACCGGGCCATCATGCGGCGCATCGTTCGGAAACACGCCGGGTTCTTCACGGCGGAGGAAGCCCGCGCCGCGCTCGCGGCGGCGGACAACCGCACGCTGGTCGCGCTGATCACCGGCCGGTCGCCCTTCGCGGGATTCGGACAGCGGCTGGCGGACTGGAGCCGGTTTGCGCGCGCGGGCTGGCGGCACGCGCAATTCCGCGGGCAGACCGCCTACTGTTTCCGGCCCGCGCGGTATTTCGCGGCGGAAACGGCGGCCGCGGAAATCTTCTACCTGTTCCGCGACACTCCGGAACGGCGCTCCATGATCCTGCGCGCAATGCGGGGGGAAGGGGTCGGTCTCGCGGGAAGCCAGCTGTTTGGTTTCACGGAACTGAAGGCGCGCGGCGTCGCCGTGGACTGCAATCTGCGGTGGCCGCGGGTCGGAGGCGCGGCTCAGTGCGCAAGGGACTGGATCGAGCGGCGTCACCTGGCGCGGACGGGCATCGGCCGCGGCGACGTGGGTTCTTTGGATGCGCATCTTGGATTTATGAATCGGGCGCGCGTGGTGTTGGCGACCACGGACAACACGGGGCTGCCGGCCGCGCGGCTCAAGGAGACGGGCCGCCTGCGCACTCCCTTGGTCTACGTCAGCGTGGGATTGCCCGAGCGCATGCAGACGCTGGAGGGACGTTGTCCCGCGGAAGCTCGGCGCCATCGAAGGCGCCTGGCGCACGTGGATCGTTTCGTGACGTACGGCTGGGCGGAAGCGGAATGGCTGAGGACCTGGCTCGGGCCGGGACCCGACGTCCGGTTCGTGCCCTTCGGCGTGGACACGGAAGCGTGGCGGCCGGAAGAAGGGGTTCGGGAGAGCCTTGATGTGGTCAGCGTGGGGTACGACACCATGAGGGATTTCGAGCTGCTGGCCGACTGTGCGCGGCGGAATCCGGCGATATCCGTTGAGATCGCCACCAGCCCGGAGTGCGCCGCAAGCCTGCGGGACGTGCCCGCCAATCTGAAGATTCGGATTCAAATGCCCATCGAGCGGCTGAAGAGCTGGATTGCCTCGGCAAAGATCGTGATCCTGCCGGTCAAGGAAAACACGTACAGCGGAGCGACCACCACGCTCCTGCAATGCATGGCGATGGGCAAGGCCGTGGCTGTGTCACGGGTGGGTGCGATCCGTGACGGTTATGGATTCGAGGACGGAGTGAATCTTCGATGGCTCGAGCCTGGTTCCGCCGACAGCGTGGAGCGCGTGGTGAACGAATTCCTGGCCGACACGCCGGGGCGCCGGCGTCTGGGCGAGGGGGCGCGGCGGCACGCGGAGGAGAAACTGGGCTGGAAGCGCTACGTGGATGAACTGTCGCAGTGTCTCAACCCGTGGCTCGGAACGGGCGGGGGAGAATCGTGAGCATCTTTTTCCATGAGCCGGATGCCCGGCAGGATGTCGGTTTTTTCCGCTTCCTGATCGACGCGCTGCGGCGGCATGCGGGTGCGCGACCGGCTGCGGGTCCGCGGCCGTTGCCGCGCATGGAGCATCCGCGCCAGCACGAGAGCCTGTGGATCGACTGGCACGGCGTCCCGGTCGTGGTGGACATGAGCGACCACATCTTCCTTTTCGATCTTCCCGCCCTGGAGCGCTGCGGCGTGTACTTCAAGGCCAACCTGAACCTCGCGCTGGCGAAGAAGGTTTTGGAGCGTTCGGGGGCGGCCGCGCACGCGGCAAAAATCCAGCCATTCGTTTTTCTTCCGCCGACCCTCGCCGGTTGCGCGCGCCTCGCATCGGCGGCGGCCTGGGCGAGGAAATCGGCGTGGAGGCCGTTCGACTTCTTCCACGTCGTGGGCGTTTATGAAAATCCGTTTCTCCATGGCGTGCCGCCGGAAGCGGACATGGATATTTCGGCCGGGCTGAAGACGAACCACTTCTGGACGCGTTACCAGGTTCAGCGCGCCCTGCGGGAGACGGGGATGAAGGGGTTCTGCCGTCTGACCAACCGGTCAAACTCCGAGTTGCTCGACGCGGGCGGCGTGGTGCGCGCCAACCTTGATCCGCGCATTTTTCTGCTGGGCATGCTCGCGAGCCGGATGGCCGTGCTGAACACGCTGCCGCACGCCGTCTTCCCGTGGAAGGCCCTGGAGTCGGTGGCCCTGGGAATCCCCTTCGTGGTGGAGCGCCGGCCTCTGATCGCCATGCCTCCGCCCTTCGACTTGGTTCCGGGAAAGCACTATCTTGAGCTGCTGCCGGAACTGCCGGGCTTTGACGAAACGGCGGAACCGGACGACGCGCGGGCGTACCGGCTGTTTCCGGAAATCCGCCTGGCGCGGCTGCGCGAGCGTGCGCAATGGCTGAAGGACGAGATCCGGAATCCCGATCGCATGGCCGCGATGCGCGCCGAGGTGGATGCGTATCGCCGTCGCGTTCTGAATCCGGAGTTTGTCGCGCAATGGTTCGCCGGGGTGATTGAACAGGCTGGGGCCGGGAAAGGAGGTTCGTCATGGGTTGGTTAAAAGGAGCCGTGCCGCCTCCGTTGACAGTCCGGATGTGGAACGATTGGTATCCCTACAAGAAGGCTTATGTGATCCAGGGGTTCTGGGAACTGGCTCAGAAAGGGGAGGTCAATCTCGAGCTGGTCGATTATGAGGAACTGGAAAAGGCCGGGGCGCCGGAGCCTTCGGGCGATGCCTACAACTCGCACAAGAATATGGTCGTGTTTCAGATCGTGGCGGGTGGAGGCCGGCCCGTCAACGCGGTGTATGACTGCAACGACGTGTACTACAAGATCCCGCATTCGCTGTTGCGCTGGTCGGATCTGTACTTCAAGTCGAACTTTCAGCCGGACTACTTGCGGACCGGGCAGATTCTGAAAGGCGGATACTGGGACTCGCTTCGTTTCCGGCCGGACTGTCTGCCGGAACCGCTGGACACCGCGGAAGCGAAGAAGTGCCGGCCGTGTTCGTTTTCCATGGTCCTGACGGATTCGCCGGAGAAGAACCATCGCTATCTTCGCCGGCTGGCGGGTCTGTGGCATCGCAGCCCGCCCGCAAGCAAGCGGCATGACGTGTTCTACGTGGGCAGTTACTGGGGTCCGCGCCAGCACCTGATGAATATTCTTGTGGAGGAGTTGGAGCGCGCGGGTCTTCGTTGGAAGGGCGGCTTGGTGGAGGCCGAAACTCCCCTGCCGGAAAAAATGGCCCGGTATCGCCATCCGGCCGTGGAGGCGGAGGTATGGGCCCGGATGGCGGCTGCGGTCCGCCTGCCCATGATGGAGCGGGGCCTGGAAGGTTGCATGTCCTACAAGCCGGCCCATTACTGCCTGATCGGCGCGCCTTTTGCCGCCATGCAGTTCCTCTCGAATTTCTGGATGCCCATGCGCGCCGGGGCGAATTACCTTCTTGTGCCCGAGGATTTGCACGGGGCGGGCGAGCTGTTCCGGGGAATCTCGGACGATCAACTTGTGGAGATGGGGAGGCGCAACCTGGCGTTCTGGCACGATGTGCTCTGTCCCGAGGCCACGGCGCGATACATCGTGAGGGAAGCTCTGCAGGTGTAATTCGAAAGGGCGGAGGGAACCATGGCGGGTAAAGGATGGAAAGAAATTCAGCGAATCGCGTATGGCTTCAGCCTGGACCGGCTGGCGGATGTGCACGGCACCGACAAGGGGAGTGGGCACGGCTACACGAAGGTGTACGCGCATTTCCTGCGGCCGTACAAGTTCCGGAGCATCAAGCTGCTCGAGATCGGCGTGGGAGGGCGGGGGCCGGCCGATGGCGGCGCGTCGCTGCGGATGTGGAAGGACTATTTTCCGTTCGGGCAGATCTACGGGTTGGACCTCCATGACAAGACGTCCCTGCAGGAACCGCGGATCCGCATTTTCCAGGGCGACCAGTCGGACCCGGAGGCCCTGCGACGCGTGACGGGGGCGACCGGGGATCTGGATGTCATTATCGATGACGGCAGCCATCGCAACGAACACGTGGTGCGGACGTTCGAACTGCTGTTTCCGCGCCTGAAGGCGGGGGGCTTGTACTTCGTGGAGGACACGCAGACCTCATACTGGCCCCGCTACGGCGGCTCCAGCGAGAACCTGCAGCAGGCTCCCACGCTCATGAACTTTTTCAAGCACAGGGTGGACAACATCCACTTCCCGGAACTGATTCTGAAAAACGCCCCCGAGCCGGACATCTACGACCGGCACATCGTGGGTGTGCATTTCTTCCGGGGCCTGATCGTGATCGAAAAAGGCGACAACTCCCGGGCGTCCACGTTGATTGTGGATCATCGGCCGCCAACCAACTGGTAGGAAAGCATGACATCCTTGTCCGATCAGGATTCCAGGGGGAATCGCCAACACCTGCTCTTCGCGGTTGTCGTGACCGCGGTCTACGCGCTCATCACGGCGGTGTTCATGGCCCGTCACGTGATGTGGCGCGACGAATGGCACATGTGGTTGATCGCGCGCGACGCGACCGATCTTTCCAGCTTGTGGGAGTACACGCGCCCGACCGGGCATCCGGGCCTTTGGTATCTTCTGTTGTTTGTCGTCTCGCGTCTCTTCCGCGATCCGGCCGTGATGCAGGTCCTGCATTTCGTCGTCGCGACGGCCGCCGTTTTTATCTTCCTGTATTTCGCCCGCCTGCCGCGGCTCCACAAGCTCCTGTACGCCTTTGGCTTCTTTCCGATGTACCAATACGCGATCATCAGTCGCTGCTACGCGCCCGGCCTGCTCCTCATGATGGGTTACTGCGCGTTGGTGACGACGGGGCGACATGGCGGCCTTCCTGGCGCCGTTGTCCTGGCGTTGCTCGCGAACGCCTCCGCGTTCGGCTGGCTGCTGGCGGTCGCGCTGGGCGTGGTGTTCCTCCTCCCGGAATCGTTCCGCGCGCCCCGGCTCCCGAATAAAATCCTTCCGGGCTTCGTCTTCGCGTGCGGGTTGATCGTCTCGCTGATCGTGATGTTTCCGTCGGCGGACGCCACCTGCGGCGGCATTCAGAGGGGGCTCCTTTCGGGAAATGTGCCGTGGCTCTGGAGCAAGGCGGCCGGCGTCCTGAGATGCGTCGGCGATACATACCTGTCCGGAATGATCCAGATGCTCGTGGGGGAGGCCGCGGCGGTGTCGCTTGCCTGCATCTTCTTCTTCGCCCTGGCCTTCCTTCGCCAGAGGAGCGCGCTGGCGTTCTACCTGATCAGCCTTTTCGGCATGCTGGTCTTCAAGTACCTCGTCTACCTGGGCTATTACTGGCATGACGGCCATTTCCTGATCGCGCTGGTCGCGAGCTGCTGGCTGTATTTCTGCCTGCCCCAGCGCGCGTTGAAATGGCCCTGGCTCGATGCGGCCTCCCGCGCCTGCAGCGCGCTCCTGCCGGGGGTACTGGCGGTGTTTCTGGCTCTGCACGTCATTTTCGCGGGCTTCAATTTCCTCAGCGAATGGAAGAGACCCTATTCCGGAAGCAAGGCCGCCGCGGACTTCATCGCGAACAGCGAATTTCGCGGCGCGGAAATCATCGGGGATGTGGACTACACCCTGATCGGCGTTTCAGGCTATCTCGACCGGCCGATTTATTACCTGGCCAGTGAATCCTGGGGCACGTTCGTCCTTTTCAACAACAAGCGGCATGCCACGCGCGGCGATCCGGAGGAGATGCGGCGGCGCATCGGCCGCCTGGGGGAGTGGGACAAGGATCGCGTCCTGGTCCTGAACTACGAACTCACCCCGTCGGCGGCTGATGTGTTGGGCGCCCGTTTTCTGTACGCATCGCCGCAGGTGATTTTCGGCGACGAGCGCTTCTGGGTCTATCATCTGCCGCCCCAGGGCGCCGAGCGGGAAAAACGGCCGCGTCGATTTCGTCACACAGGAGGAAAAACATGAAAGAAACGATTCTGGTTACGGGCGGGGCGGGGGCGATCGGGAGCCGGCTGGTGAAGGACCTGGTTCAGGCTCATCGCGTGCTGGTCGTGGACGACTTGTCGTCCGGCTGGTTCGACAATCTCCGCGGCTTGCCCGTGGAGTTCTGGAGGGGATCGGTCACCGATGAAGAGCTTCTGAACGAAGTGTTCGCGGAGAATCCGACGGTGGTGTTTCACCTGGCCGCCAACTTTGCCAATCAGAATTCCGTCGACTATCCCCAGAAGGACCTGCTGGTCAACGGGCTGGGGACGTTGAAGGTGCTCGAGTTCGCGCGAAAGGCGAAGGTGAAGCGGTTTGTGTACACCTCCTCCTCCTGCGTCTACGGCAACTTCAACGAGCCGATCCGCGAGGATATGGTGGGCGAGGCGCTGGACACGCCCTATGCCATCAGCAAGCTGAACGGCGAGCATTACGTCCGCTTCTTCCACGAGTATCACCGCATGCCGACGGCCGTTCTCCGCCTGTTCAACTCCTACGGTCCCGGCGAGTATCCGGGCAAGTACCGGAACGTCATCCCGAACTTCATCTACATGGCGATGAACGGCCAGAAGCTGACCATCACGGGCACCGGGGAGGAGACGCGGGATTACACGTACGTCGACGACACGATCCAGGCGCTGAAACTGTGCATGATCCGGGACGAGGCCGTCGGTCAGATCTTCAACACCGGGACGGGCATCGAAACGTCCATGAACCGCTTCCTCGATTGCCTGCGATCGGTTCTGCAGTCGGAGATTGCCGTCGAGTATCAGCCGCGCCGCGACTGGGACAGCATCACGCGGCGCTGTTCGGACATCGGAAAGATCTCGCGCGTCCTGGGGTACAAGACGACGGTCGACCTGGAAACGGGGCTGCGCCGGACGGTGGACTGGTTTCATCAGAACGACATCCGGAGATTCCGGATGTACAACTAGAGCGAACCCGTGAAATCGTTTCCCGGAAGAGGAATTCTCCAGCGGGCGTGTCGAACGGCGGGCCGCGTTGCGGCCCGCGCGGCGTCTCCGTTGCGGCGCTGCGACATCTCGATCTTCCACGAGTTCATGCCGGCGCCGTCAGGCGGGGGACACCAGTTCCTTCGGGCGCTCAAACGGGAATGGGAAGGGCGCGGCCTCCGCGTGGAGATCAATTCGGTGTCGGGAAGCACGCGGGCCTGTCTGCTGAACTCCTTCAACTTCGACGCGGACCGGTATCGCGCTCTCCGGCGCGCGGGATGCCGGACCCTTCACCGCGTGGACGGTCCTCTCTCGGAATACCGAGGCTTCGATGACGGCACCGACCGGAAGGTGGCGGAGTGGAATCGCGAATTTGCGCAGGGAACGGTGATGCAATCGTTGTACAGCCTGCGGGCGCACGAGAAACTGGGCCTGCAGTTCCGCGATCCGGTGGTGATTCCCAATGCGGCGGATCCGGAGATATTCTTCCCGGCGGAGCGTCCGGCCGGCCCGCGCGGCCGCAAGGTCCGCCTCATCTCGGTGAGCTGGTCGGACAATCCCAACAAGGGCGCGGACGTGTTTCAATGGCTCGACCGCAATCTCGACTTCAGCCGGGTGGAATACACCTTTGTCGGGCGCTTGCCGGCGGAATTGAAGAACATCCGCGCGCTCGCGCCGATGTCTTCCCTCGAGTTGGCGGATGTCCTGCGGGCGCACGATGTGTACCTGACAGCCAGCCGGAACGATCCCTGCTCCAATTCGCTGGTCGAGGCGTTGAGCTGCGGATTGCCCGCTCTCTTTCTGAACAGCGGCGGGCATCCGGAACTCACGGGGGAGGCGGGGCTCGGCTACGACTCGGCGCAGCAGATTCCGGCCCTGCTGGATCAGGTGGTTTCGGACATCGAACATTTCCGGAGCCGGATCCGGGTGCCGCGCATCGCGGATGTCGCGGAACGGTATCTGGCCGCCCTGGGCGTGGCCGCGGAGATGCCGCGGTGAACGCGAAAGTGGCAGGCATCCTGTTGCAGCGGGCCGCGTTTCGAGCGGCCGGCCCGGTCACGCGGGGCTGGCGCGATTACTCGCGCTTGATCCTCGCGGGCGACCAGGGCGGGTGGGTGCTCGACGAGGAAATTCGCGACCTGCGGATGACGTGCAGGAGCATGGGACTGCGGACCGCCTCGGGCGGTTGGGCGCAGGTGGCCCGGCGGCAAGGTGTCTTCTTCGCCGACCAGTTCATGCTTTTGAATCCGCCGGAGGACCGCGGGCACCGTATCTGTTTCGCCTATTTTCACGGGAAGCCCGGCACGGGACCGGCGGAGTTCGACCAGGTGTTCGATCGGTTGCTCAAGACCCGGGATCGCTGGGCGCGGATTCAGGTCAGCCATGCCGCGATGCGCGAAGTCGTGCTGTCGAGCGGCGTGGCCCCCGACACGGTGCGCGTGATCCCGATTGCCATTCGGCTCGGGATGTTTTCGGTGGCCGGGCCCGAGTCCCGAGCGGCGATGCGGAAGAAACTGGGAATCCCCGAAGGTGCTTTTGTCGCGGGCTCTTTCCAGAAAGATGGCCGCGATCTGTTCAAGACCTTCCTTCTTTGCCTGTTTAGCAAAATA
>ERZ1645192.738-NODE-738-length-27417-cov-18.299393_pt1 | contig 27417 bp, 16 predicted proteins | sample MGYA00575354_ERZ1645192 | MGnify/ENA primary metagenome ERZ1645192 (study PRJEB40844, sample SAMN11349763) | freshwater sediment metagenome | isolation source: river sediment | host: Sediment | place: India: Faizupur Khadar , New Delhi | collected 2017-02-21 ... | reverse complement strand
CTTATCCTCTTTGGATTTTTTTTGCCAGAACCCTCGACCGGTTCGGTAAAGGGATCCGGACCAGTGCACGGGACGCCCTTCTGAGCGATGCCACCACCCCTGAACACAAAGGAAAAGTCTTTGGATTTCACCGGGCCATGGATACTGTTGGCGCCGCCATCGGGCCTCTTTTAGCGCTGATTTATCTTCATTTTTATCCGGGACAGTACCGGATGATGTTTATCCTTGCCTTCTTTCCCGGACTGGTGGCCATTGCCCTGACTTTTTATCTGAAGGACCAGTCCCGGATTCCAAAAACCAATGATTCATCATCGGAAACCAAAAAACACGTTGGTTTTTTCGCCTACCTGAAATACTGGACCCGCGCTGAACCGGCTTTCCGGTACCTGGTAGGAGGGTTGCTGGTTTTTACTCTTTTTAACAGTTCCGATGCTTTTTTGCTATTGGCCCTGAAGGAGCAACATCTCTCCGATACCACCATGATCGGGGTCTATGTCTTTTACAACCTGGTCTATGCAGGGTTTTCCTATCCTGTTGGAATATTGGCAGACAAGATCGGTTTGAAAACAATGCTTATCGCCGGGCTCTTTCTGTTTGCCATTGTTTACACCCTCATGGGATTTGCAGTATCGCTTCTGATGTTCGGAATTTTATTTTTTCTATATGGTCTTTATGCTGCAAGCACGGAAGGCATTTCGAAAGCATTGCTCTCCAATCTGGCCGGAAAGGAGGAGACGGCTACTGCCATAGGTTTTTATAACAGCATGGCAAGTGTATGTATGCTGGTTTCAAGCAGTCTGGCTGGCATTATCTGGTACACCTCCGGGCCAAAGACACTTTTCATTCTTTCGGGATCGGCGGTTTTTGTGGTCGTTGTTTACCTGGTGATTGTATTCCGTTACAAGTTACCACGTAAAAAGAGTGGATAAAAAAAGAGGCTGCCCTTGTCAGGGAACAGCCTCTTATCTTTCAAAATCAATTCGTTAATAAATATTAGCTGCGTTCCGGTAGCCTGGTTTGTCCATGTACCAGTCGGGATAACTGACTCCGGATGATTGGGCCCATTCGGCAAAGTGGAGGTATGTTTGTACGATGTCTGCCTTTTCAACCGGGTAGTCGAAGTCGATCGGGATTTCCATGGCCCAGGGCAAACCTGTGTCGGAGCGGTAATACCATCCCTTTGAAGGATCAGAGCCGTCGTTGTTCGAACCGAAGTACACGGTATTGGCGAGAACAGTGGGTGCGTGATCTTTAAGGTGAACCTCTTTGGCCCGATCCTGATTAACAAAGATGAAGGGGTTATAAGGAGGTGTTCCGATATTGGATTGAGGTACTGCCCAGTGCATGGTAACGGTCTGGATCTCCGTCTGTACCGTTGCTCCTCCATGGACTGTATTGACGATGGAAGCTCCCAATACCGTATTCACTGCATCGACCGGGATGATGACGGTCTGGTCGGTATGACCAGCTTCATAGCCTTTAGGATCGATGGTCACGGCATGGCCCACTTTTATACAGCCGGTTACACTTTCGACATTTGCAGGAGAAGTCTCGAAAGCGATACCGAATCCATTGTTATAGGAGGCTCCGGCGGCTTTGATTTTGAATTTAATGATCAGGTCAACCACTTTGTTCTGTGCGTTGGTGACGATCTTGTAATTGAAATTCATTACCAGGTCGTTGCAGTCGTAGTCGCCATAAGCCGGCCAGAGATCTTCAAAGGCATAGCTGCCGAAGTCGGTTTCGTTGGGGTAGTATGAGTTGAAGGCACGGGTCGGGTCATACGGGTATGCATCCTGGCTGTCGGGTACACCGTCGCCGTCGGAATCCACGACTGACGGGGCCACGATATCGATCTTGAGAACTTTGGTATCAGTCCCGGCATTGTTCTGCGCATTGAGGGTAACAAAATAGGTACCAACAGTTGTCGGGATTCCGCTGATGGTACTTCCGCTGAAGGTTAGCCCGGGCGGCAGATCTGAGGCGTTAAAGGTAATGGGTTGGTCTCCATCGGCGGTAATTTCATAAGAGAACGAGAACCCTTTGGTACCGGTCGCGATCAGCGAACTTGTGATCGTGGGTTTTTGCGGGGCCGATATAATGGTGATTATCAGTGTCTTAGCGTCGTTTCCAAATTGGTTGTTGGCTGTAAGGGTGACGTTGGTAACCCCTGCGTTGGTGGGAGTACCGGTAATCGTATGGCTAACGGCATCATAAACCAGTCCCGGCGGGAGGTTATCAGCGTTGAAGGTAATAGGCTGATTTCCGGTAGCGGTGATGGTATACGTGGAGAATTGCTGGCCAACGAATCCGGAGGCTGTCAGGGTGCTGGTGATCACCGGGGGTTGACCCACGGTCAGCACCAAAGTCTTATGGTCAGATCCGGCCGAATTGACCGCATGCAGCCCGATGTTGTAAACCCCGGCTGTGGTGGGTGTACCGGTGATCTGTTGGGTATTCGGGTCGAAGGTCAGTCCTTCGGGGAGGTTAGTCACACTGTAAGTTATTGGTGTAGTTCCAACAGCGGTAAGGGTATAGGTATAGGGCTGGTTTACGGTGACTGATCCCGTAAGGGGGCTGGTTATAACCGGCGGTGTTCCGGTGGTGACTGTAAAGACAAGGGTTTTGTTGTCGGTTCCGACGAAGTTATCAGCAACCAGTCCGATGTTATAGGTACCTGCTGAAGTAGGTGTTCCTGAAATGGTGTGGGTTGATGGGTTATAAGTCAGTCCCGGGGGAAGATTATTGGCCTGGTAAGTAATCGGTTCAGCGCCGGTAGCTGTTATGACATAGGGGGTGATAGCTTGTCCGACCATACCGGCGGCTGTCAGCGAACTGGTGATTGTTGGTGGTAGCGGAGCGCTGCATGAAGGAACGGGGATGGTATAGCCCGGGTTATGGAAGGTGATGTTGGGGCCATAGTTTCCATTGCTGGGATTGATGCCACCCACGGCCCAAAGGTCGATGTAGCCTGTCAGTGTTGCACCTCCGGTAGTTTTGCTTTTATGACTGGCGTGGATCTGTGAACCTTGTGAAGCGGGTCCATAAACCTGCCCTTCGATATCAAAGGAGTAACATTCGATGAGACTTTGCAAACCGAATGAAGCATAGCCCTGCCCGGAGATGTTCATATCACCTGCTATATGGAAGTAACCATTGGCATCATTGACCAGTCCGGGTGCCGACGAGTTACCGGTAACGATGTTAAAGGCGTTGTTGGAATCATCGTTAATGAAAAAAGAGCATTTGTTAATGATGCGGCCGGAAACCTGTGTGGCAACAGTTTTGATGGAGGTAAAGGGGCCTTCATTGGTTAGGATGCCTTTAACATTTAAAGAATTTGAAATGGTAAATGTGCCCAGGTTATGGAGTGAGGTTCCGGCTGTGAGGTTGATGGTTTTATTGGATTGGGAAAGGGCCATCTGCGCAGTGCCATAGTTATCGACATTGGTTCCGAGGTTTTCTATCGGTAAAGTTACATTTCCGCTTGGGCTGACGATCAGGGTCCCGGTTCCGCTAAGGCTTTTCACGTTAGCATATCCGCAAATCCGGATTTTGGCCCCGCTGTTGACGGTGAGGTACAGTTGAAGCCGGTTTCCCGCAGTTCCGCCCGTGATGCACATCGTTCCGGAAGATATGGAATAGGTGCCACTTTGGGTTTTTGTCACCGTGCAATCTGTACTGCAATCATTTCCGGTGATCTCATCCGTTGATTTGGTTCCTCCGAAAGTATAGTTCAGGGTAGTGCCGGTGATAGGGGCAGCAACATATTCAGTTGCTCCGTTGGCGGCAATTTTCCCGATATAAACTTCTTTCAGGCGTGTCGGAACACGAAGTGTTGTCCGGTACTGCCGGTTATTGTCGGTGGACCCGGTGGCTATGAGTTTTCCGCCGGTAGCAGGGTTCTCCTGGAAAAGTTGAATTACAAAAAGATTTTGGGTTCCGGCATTGGCAACGGTTACCGTAACACTCAGGTCAACGAAACTCTCGAAATTGAAAGCAGGGTTGACCTTCAGATCAGTGAATTTTGACGGCGTCGTGGGTTCGTCGTTGTTAGATTTACGACAACCGGTTTGCGTCAGGGTCAAGCCCCCGAAGATCAGAACAACTAACAATCCGGAAAGGACTACCTTTAAACGGGTGAACATATCGTGCAGGTTTTAAGTTTGTATATTATTTATAATTATGTAAAAGTAATATATATAGCAGTATTTGTCAACTTGAAGTTTGTATATGTTGAATTAAATCTTTTAAGTGTCACCCAAAAACCAACATGCTGTTATTAATAGATTTTTGATGCATTACGATAGCCGGGCTTGTCCATATACCAATCGGGATAAAGGGTCCCCGATGACTGCGCCCATTCTGCGAAATGGAGATGGACCGTCAGGATGTCGGCATTTTCAACAGGATAATTGAAATCGACAGGGATTTCAAGCGCCCATGGCAAGGCTGAAACCGAACGGTAGTAATGACCTAATGCCGGATCGGAAGCATCATTATAAGTATGGTACCATACAGGATTAACCAGTTCAGAAGGAGCATGGTCTTTCAGGTGGATCTCTTTTCCCCTTTCCTGGTTAACAAACAGGAAAGGATTGAAAGGCGGGTAACCAATCGTTTCAAGGTCCTGAACCGTCGAAAAATGGATCCCGACAACCTGCAGGGTTGGCTGTACAGTGTGCCCTCCATGGATGGTATTAACATACCCCTGGCCCATGATGGTGTTGACGGCATCAAAAGGAATGACCACGGTTTCTGCCAGGTGCCCGGCTTCATAGCCTTTGGGATCAATAGAGACTGCTTCTCCCATCTGCACACAACCGGTTACTGCCTCTACAACGGATGGAGGCACGTTTAAAATGATACCGAAGCCGTTGTTAAGAGAAGCGCCCACAGCTTTTATTTTGTAGTTAGATATTATATCGACCACCTTGTTTTGCGCGTTGGTCACGATTTTGTATTGGAAGTTGACAACCAGGTCATTGAAATCATAATCGCCGTAAGCCGGCCAAAGGTCTTCGAAGGCCAATGTTCCATAATCTATTTCATTGGGATAGAAAGAATTAAAGGCACGGGTGGGATCTGTCGGATAGGCATCCAGATCGTCGGGAACGGTATCGCCATCGGTATCGGTCGGTCCGACCGGAGCGGTGATCGTAAGTGATAAGGTTTGTTGATCTTGTCCGTAAGCATTGGATGCATTCAATGCTATTTCAAACAAACCGGTTGTAGTGGGGATGCCGGAGATGACATTGTCACTGAAAACCAATCCTGCTGGCAGGTTCGTGGCAGAAAACTGAATGGGTTGTGTACCGGTAGCGGTCATGATATAGCTGAAGGGTTGCCCCTGGATACCGCTGGCAATCAGGGGACTGGTGATGGAAGGAGTAGTTCCCCCACCACCGATGGAGAGGACCAGGGTTTTTGTATCGTTTCCGAAATAATTGGTGGCAGTCAACAACACATTGTAGGTGCCCGCCTGGGTCGGTGCTCCGCCGATGGTAGCGCCGCTGAAGGTTAGGCCTGCAGGAAGTCCTGAGACACTGAAGGTGATTACAGGAGAACCCGAAGCAGTGATCAGGTAAGAAAACTGCACCCCTGTTGTTCCGGAAGCTGTGAGCGGACTGGTAATAACCGGAGCGGATCCTGTACCCGGATTGCATTCGTTGGGGATGATCTGAAAGGTGCAATAGGTCACATTAGGACCAATGGTTCCATGATTGGATTCAATTCCGTTGGGATCGCATATATCGACATAGTTATTCACTGCTGTGCCCCAACCGATGGTGGTGGTACCGGCGATGTTGATCCGTGATCCGGGAGAGGAGGGACCTGAGATGGTGCCGTTCATCTGGAGGTGGTTTGTTTCCATAAAGGCCTGGACACCCATGTTGATTACCGCCCCTCCGTTTACAACAGTCGTTCCCGTAGTACCAGGGGCGGTTCCTGCTACCTTGATATAGCTATTGTTATTGATCGTCCCCATTTGCGTGAAATCGCCGCCAATAAGCAGCTTACAACCGTTAGTCAGGGTTGATCCCCCGTTGTTGGTGAAAGTCTTGGCGACCGTAATGGTTCCGTTATTGGTGGTGACCGCCATGTTTGCCATGGCGCCATTGGCCGTGACGATACCCGAATTGGTGAAAGTCGACCCCCCGTTAATTGTCAGGGTGTTATTATTGACCGTAAGAGATCCAGAATTGATCATGGCCGCGCTGTTGTTCAAACCGTTGCTGACCGTTGTGTTACCGGAATTATTGAACAATACATTTCCTCCATTATTATTGAACGCCCCGGTGACAGAGAGCGTCCCTTCATTGATGAACGAACCGCCGTTGTTGACTTGTCCGCTCACGGTAATAGTGGATGAAGGATAGGCATGAATTGATCCTCCGGAATTGACATTGATGGTAGTGGCATCGATGATCCCGTAATTATCAATATGAAGACCGTTTCCAAAGCTCATGTTGGCGTACTGGAGGATCCCCGTGGAACTGACGATCACCGAACTGGATGACCAACTGTTGATATTGCCGATGGTGGCCGTGCCGCAAATCATCAAGACTCCTCCGCTGTTTATGGTCAGGGTGCCGATCGTAACAGAAACACCTGACAGAATGCAGGACTGTCCTGAATTGATCACCAGGTTCTGGATATTTCCCGAAAGAGTTTGGGTACAACCGGAACTACAATCTGGCCCTGACTGAACGAGTGTTCCCGATTTCAGTTCTTTCAGGGGATCACTGAAATCGTAAACGAGGGTCGTCCCGATGACGGGAACAGCTACAAACCTGTTATTGCCGTCGGATGACAATTTGCCAATATACAATTCATTGATCCGTGAAGGAATTCGTACACGGGTCTTATACTCTGAATTGCTGCCTGTTGCCCCCCTTGAGATCAGTTTTCCTCCTTGTGCCGGATTCCCCTGGTAAATCTCTATGACTTTCAAGGCATTTTTTCCGGAAGTCTCAACTTTGATGGTGACATCCACGTCGGTGATGCTCTGAAATTTGAAATCAGGATTGACTTTCAGGTTGGTAAATTGATCCGGGATCGGTGTGTAACCTTCGTTTTGTTCTTTTCGGCAACCGGTTATAAACAGTGCTGCAAGAATCATTACCGTGAAAACAAGCCTCTTCGTCATATTGCAATTTTTTGGTTTTTGACTTTATACAAGTTTAATATGCAAAAGTAGGGAATCCTTTCTGAGGGGACAACCATGAATTCGTAAGTGTACGGAAAAATGTGTGTAACGGAGTTTTACGGTTGGCAGGTGTTAATTCGTCCCTGAAATAATCACTATCTTTGCTGCCATTTTATTCTAAATCGGATATAACAATATGTCCAGGATCATTGTTGGATTGAGTGGTGGTGTTGATTCATCGGTAGCGGCCTGGTTGCTAAAGGAGGAAGGTCACGAAGTGATCGGGGTTACCATGGCGATATGGGACGGAAAGTACCACGCCACGGGTAAACACGCTTGTTATGGTTCCGATGAAGAAGATGAAATACGGGAGGCTCGTGAACTGGCTATGAAGCTTGATATTCCCTACCATGTTTTCGATTGTGCATCCGAATATAAACAGGCGGTGCTGGATTATTTCCGGGCTGAATACCTGGCGGGTCGCACCCCCAACCCTTGTGTGCAGTGCAATCAATTGATCAAGTTCGGACTTTTGCCCCTGATGGCCCGCAAAAGCGGGATCGAATTTGATTATTTCGCCACCGGGCATTACGCCCGCAAGGGATTAGAAGACCAATCGGGGCGCTACCTTTTAAAAAAAGCAGCAGATCCCCGGAAGGATCAAACTTATTTTATTTATCGATTATCCCAGCAACAGTTGGCCGGGGTCCTTTTCCCTGTGGGAGATTATAACAAAAAGGAAATCAAAGAAATAGCGCTGAGGGCCGGAATTACGACTCCCGATAAAGAGGAGAGCCAGGATTTTTATGGTGGCGATTACAAAGAACTCCTGCACGTGGAGGAGCAACCGGGAAAGATTGTGGATTCTCAGGGCCATGTTTTGGGGACTCACAAAGGAATCTGGAATTATACCATCGGTCAGCGAAAGGGGCTGGGGATTGCCTTCTCTGAACCACTTTATGTGATCGGTTTTGAACGGGAAAAAAACCAGGTGATCGTGGGAACCCGTTCTGAGACTTACAACCGTTCATTCCTGGTGGGCGATCTCAATTGGATTGCCATCGATGGGCTTCACGGACGGGTCGATTGTACCGTGAAAATTCGTTCAGCTCAAAAAGAGAGAAATGCCACCCTGCAACCGGCTGCTCCAGGAGAAATCCAGGTGACTTTCTTTGAACCAAACGACTCCATTGCCCCGGGTCAAAGTGCCGTATTTTATAATGGTGACCTGGTACTGGGTGGTGGAATAATTCTCAACACTCATGTCTGATTTCAAAACCCTTAAGTGTTTCCCGGCCCTGTTTCTGCTCCTGTTATTGAGCTTGGCCCATACTGCCACTGCCCAGACCGGCGATACCATTTCAGCATTGAGGCTGTCACAGGATGTACGTTTTCTGGCTTCCGATTCCCTCAAAGGCCGCAAACCCGGAACTCCGGAGATGGAGGTGGTTGCCGGGTATATCCGTGATCAATTCCATAAAGCCGGGCTGCAATTGTTATTGGACCGCGGCTACCAACAAATGGAAATCGTTACCGATATAGAGCCGGGAGATAAGAATCTCTTCCACTGGGACACGGCGTCTGAAATTTTCAGGAAAAGTTTTATTCCCCTTTCATTCTCTTCCAACGGGATTCTCTCATCGGGGATCGTCTTTGCAGGATATGGTTTCGATATCAACACTGACAGTCTGAAGTGGAATGATTACTACGGACTTGATGTCAACGGGAAATGGGTGATGGTCTTGCGGGGAGATCCGGAGCTGGACAATCCCGACAGCCGGTTCATTGCTTACAGTGATGTCAGGAGTAAGGTACTGACCGCCAAAGACCACCACGCAGCAGGCTTGCTGATAATAACGCCACCGGGTTTTGAGAAAGAAGATAAACTGATCAACCTGGCTACTGAAAACAATGATGTCACCGGCGGCATTCTTTGCATCAACATCACCCGTGAACTGGCCAACCGGATGTTGCGACCCTCCGGGATTACGATCGACAGCCTTGAACGGCAGATGGTCCGGCTGAAAAAGCCGGCAGGTTTCACCACCGGGATCAAGCTTACTGCATCGGTAGATCTGATCCGGAAGAAAGCCTCAACAGTCAACGTGGTCGCACTGTTAAAAGGCAGTGATCCGGCCCTGAACGATGAGTGCATTGTGGTGGGAGCGCATTACGACCATCTGGGAATGGGCGGTCCGGGCTCAGGTTCGAGAACCCCGGACACTCTGGCAGTGCACAACGGAGCTGACGACAATGCCTCGGGAACGGCCATGGTGCTGGAACTTGCGCGGGTAATGGGAAAATCCGTTCAAAAACCCCGCCGCAGCATCCTCTTTGTTACCTTTACAGGAGAAGAGATGGGGCTGATCGGATCGAAATATTTCATCGACCATCCTCCTGTCAACCTGAAGAAAATCACTGCAATGTTCAATTTCGACATGGTAGGTCGTTTTGACCCGTCAAAGAATGCGATCTCAGTGAGTGGCACCCGAACTTCAGCCGAAGCTGATTCGATTTTAGTGCTCAGTGAGGAAGGGTTGTCCTTCAAAGTGACCCATTCTCCGGATGGTTACGGACCCTCAGACCATGCTTCGTTTTATTCCTCCGACATCCCGGTATTCTATTTCACAACAGGCGTCCACACAGATTACCATACGCCGGCTGACGATGCAGATAAACTTGATATTCAATCAGAACAGAAAATCGGAAGGTGGGTTTTAGATTTGATCCACAGGGTCGATCTCATGCCACATCAGCTCACTTTCAGGGAATCAGGTAAAAAAGAAAGCAGCGGAAGAGGAGGGCGCAAACTGAAGATGACACTGGGAATCATGCCCGACTTTGCAGGGACCGAAAAGAAAGGTTTACGCATTGACGGGGTCACAAAAGAGGGTCCTGCAGATAAAGGTGGTTTGCACAAAGGTGACATTATTACCGGAATCAACGGCCTGCCGGTTGGAAACATTTACGAGTACATGTCGCGACTGCAAAAACTCAAACAGGGAATGACCATCTCGGTTGAAATCATCAGGAATGAAAAAGAGCAGGTTTTACTGGTTCAACTCTGATTCGTTCTAAATCAAAAACTTACACGATCAATGGAAACGTCATCGTTTTTTTCAGAAGTGTTTTTGCTGAAGTTTGTCAAGTTTTCCCTTGTTGGATTCTCAGGTGTTTTTGTCGATTTCGGGATTACCTTTTTCTTTAAGGAGATCGTAAAAATTCAAAAATATGTAGCCAACGCGGTCGGTTTTTCAATGGCTGCCACTACCAATTATTTTCTTAACCGCATCTGGACATTCCATAGTCAGAACCCCAACATCATGCTCGAATTCACGAGATTTTTCATCATTGCCCTTATTGGATTGATGATCAATCTTTTGATTATTTGGGCGTTGAGTGGAAAATTTAAGGTGAATTTTTACCTGTCCAAGCTGGTAGCCACCATCGTGGTAACCCTTTGGAATTTCATGATCAACGCCTATTATACTTTTGCCTGAAGGTTTTCCGCGGTTCAGTAGCTTTTGGTCATCGACGACGGGATGACAATGATGTAGTCGGCTTTCCGTGCATCTGCTTCCGAAAGTGTATCAATGTTTTCCTGTTCAATACAGGTGATCGTCATGATTTTCAGGTCGTACGGCGTTTTCCGGATGGCTTGTTGCAGGTACCAGACGAGGCCCTGGTAGTTGTCGGAGTGGTAAGCCCCGTTGAAATGGAGCATTGTCTTTTCGCTGTACACACCGCTTTTTACAATGTTGTGGGCCATGGTCGCGTCTTTGATTGCTTGTGCTTTGCCCAGGTTGGCTGTCATGTGGGCAGGCATCCCATCCCCGATGTTTTTGACAATGTCACGATAACAGGGTAGCGTATCGATGTATTTAACGGGAAGGGAAGCGATCATTCCCCTTTCCAGGGCATTGATACTGTCAAGTCCTTCAAAACCTTTCTGGTTGACGATTGCCGCAAAGCGACGTGGAATGCTGGTTGCTGAAAACCTGATTCCTTTTTCACGGGCGAAATCGACCAGCGGGGCATAGTCGGTTTTGTAGTTCTGCCAGAGTTTGGCTTCTGCTTCGAAATCCTTTTTCCGGATCATTTTCGAAAGGTATTCATTCAGCAACAATTGGTTGTCAACTTCCAGCATTTCAGCGCCTAAAACCAGTTTGTCACTGATAGTAGCATACAAATCTTTGGTCAGTTCAAGCTCCAGCCAATGGCAGATGGGATTGTTGTGAAGTTCTCCGAAGAGAATAATATCTGATTTTTGAGCTGCCTTTAATAGATCCTGATAATCAGCTTTATGTCTTTTCCCATTGTAAACTTGATAGGCAGGTTTGTCGCCTTTCATGGATGTCAGGAGGAAGAAAAGAAGAAGCAGCAGCAGCGAGGGGGTGACTTTACGCATGATGAAAGATTTTTGAGGGTTTTGGCTATCGGAAGATTCAGGGTTAAAGGAGTCCTTTCTCGCGAAACATCAGAGGGAGGAGAAATTCCATGCTTTCGATTGCCAGTACTTTCCCCTTTTCTCCGCTGAGGAGAATGCGGATTTTCCGGTCGAATTTCATTTCGTATTCAGCGATGGCTTGCCGGCAAATGCCACAGGGAGACACCGGGTCGGGAACTTCAAAGTTTTCGGCTTTAGCGGTGATGGCGATGGATTCAATGGCGACACCCGGATACTTCGAAACGGCAGCAAAAAGGGCTACTCTTTCGGCACACAAACCTGCGGGAAAAGAGATATTTTCCTGGTTACTACCGGTCACAATCGTGCCGTTTTCGAGTTTTACAGCGGCTCCTACATAGTAGTGAGAGTAAGGGGCATACGAGGTAGCCGTAGCCCGACGGGCTGCTTCCAGCAATTCCTGGTCGGAGGGGTCGAGTTCCAACGAGGAGGGATATTCGTCGAATTCAAAGGGATGAACGATGTGCTTCATAGGAAGGAATTAGTTTTCCGTATCCTCGTCTTCTTCGCTTGTTACGGGAATTTCGGGTTTTGGTTGAACATATTTTCCGGACAGGATGGACTGGTATTTTTCTTTGTCTTTCAGGGTGGAGATCGCGAGAGCCAATTCCGGATCATTTTTCAGGGAGGATTCCACCTTTCCTTTTTGATAGTAGTAACGGGTAACAATCTCCAGTCGCAGGAGTTCTTTTATCTGTTCTTTATACCTTGAAAGATCCTCTTTTTTATCATTTTCCATCCGGGATTTCATAAGATTGTATTCTCCTTTGATTGATTCAAAGTAGTTCTCTTTTAGTGCAATCTCTTTGAGTTGTTCCAGCGCTTTTTCACTACGGTTGGAGTAAGAATAATCTTTGTCGGCGATGAAAGTAATGAAATCGTTGTACACTTCGTCGCTGATAGAAAACTGGTCGGCGGAGGGAATGACCGGATTTTGCCTGGCGTACCGGGTGGCGTAGTCAAAAATGAGAAATTTGCTGTAGAGAGCGAGCGCCACATTGCTGAATTTTTCCGGAGGCAAAACGATGTCGGGATTGATCCCTCCGCCATCGTAAACGGTACGTCCTCCTTTGGTTTTGAACGCTCTGATAAGCGAATCGGGGATCAGGGTAACCGATCCGTCTTTGTTTTTATGCGAGTAATCGATGGCCTGTATGCACCGTCCGCTGGGGATGTAGTATTTGGCGACAGTGATTTTCATTTGGGCGTTGTAGCTCAGTGGTACTACATTTTGGACTAATCCTTTCCCGAAGGTACGCTGGCCGATGATGACACCCCGGTCAAGGTCCTGGATGGCCCCGGCAAGGATTTCGCTGGCGGAGGCAGTTTGCCGGTCGACGAGGATGACGATGGGAATGGTCAGGTCAACCGGAGGGTTCATGGTCTTGTGGGTTTGGTTTTTATCCGCCATTTTCCCTTTGGTGCTGACAATTTCCTGCCCGCGTTCAACGAAGATATTGGCAATGTCCACTGCTTCGTTGAGCAGTCCGCCTCCGTTGGCGCGGAGATCGATGATGATACCCTGTAAAGTATTGTTTTCCCTGAGTTTCTGGTAAGCCTGGCGGAGGTCTTTGGCTGCGTTTTGGGTAAATCCGGAGAGTTTTATATAGCCGATGGCGGTGTCAAGGACACCGGACCAGGGGATGTTGTCGATCCGGATGATTTCGCGTGTAATGGTCAGGGAAATGGGTGCGGGTTGCCCATCGCGTTCGACGACCAGGTCAACGGTGGTGCCGGCCTGTCCTTTAAGAAGGGTGCTGACTTCGTCGTAACTCTTTCCCTTAACAACTTTTCCATTGATTTCTATGATCTTATCGCCGGCTTTGAGCCCTGTTTTTTGCGCCGGTGAGCCCTGGTAAGGTTCTGAAATCACAACATAACCGCCCTGTTGATGGATCAACGCCCCGATACCGCCGTATTGACCGGTGGTAATGAATTTATAATCTTCTACTTCCGATTCGGGGATGAAATTGGTATAAGGGTCGAGTGATTGCAGCATGGCATCGATTCCGGTAACGGTTAACTCTCCCGGGTTGATCTCGTCGACATAATCCTGGTCGAGTTCCTTGATCAGATTGGAATAGATATCAAGGTTTTTCATGATTTCAAAACCCTGTTGGTTAGGTGCTTGAGCAAAACCTCCCAGACAGAACACCATGAAAAGTGTCCAGATTCCCCATTGCAATTTCTCTGAGCTTATTAAATTGTAGTGCATCTTCTGAATTAATAAAAATCCATATTTCTTATTGTTTCTTATCAAGGTACCGGATCGTATCCATGTCCCCCCCAGGGATGACACCGGCCCAGCCGTTTCAGGGTAAGCCAACCGCCTCTAAAGGGGCCATATTTCCTGATGGCTTCAACTCCGTAAACGGAACAACTGGGTTCATAGCGGCAGGAGGGCATCAGGTAAGGGGAGATGGCACCCTGGTAAAACCGGATCAGCAGGATGAAAAAACTACCCAGTAACTTTTTCATTTTCCTCCTTTAAACGGTGTAAAAGTAAGATTATTTTACCTTGGATCACGGCAAAGGGGAGGATTTCTTTGGCGGTGTAATGGATGGATAGGAGCATTCCACGACCCGTAGCGGAGAGGGATTCGGATGTTTCGTGACGATTCAGCCGGTAAGCTTCCCGGATGCGCCGCCGGATGAGGTTACGGTCGACGGCTCTTGGAAAAAGGTGTTTGGGAATGCTGATCAACACTTGTAGCGGAAAAGCTGCAGGAAGTGTAGCAAATTTCCAGGTAATGCGGAAGGGGGTAATGTGGAATGTATTGCCATCCTGAAACAATTGCCGGATCAGGGTATGGCTGCTTAACCGGTCGACCCGTGAAAAGGTGTACTTCAAGCTACTTTTTTTTCGCTTCGCACTGAAGGAACTGATCGATCGCCATGGTCATCGAGGGAGCTGATTCAGTCGGAGCGTTCACGGTGAGGGTAAGTCCGGCGTCGTGAACGGCTTTTTGTGTAGTGCTTCCAAAGGCGCCGATGGCGATGTCGCCTTGTACAAATTCAGGAAAATTTTTAAACAGTGACTTGATCCCGGAGGGACTGAAGAAAACAAGCAAGTCATAATCAGTGATGCGGAGGTCGGAAAGATCGCTGGCGAGGGTGCGGTAGATCACCGCTTTTTTATACGTTATTTTATTGTCTTCCAGCATTTTTGGAATTTCCATCTTGTGGATATCCGAACAGGGCAACAGGAATTTCTCAGTTTTATGTTTCTTGATCAGTTCGATCAGGTTGGCAGCATTCTCTTTGCTGTGGAAGATCTTGCGTTTCCTGAATTGAACGTATTTCTGAAGGTAGTAAGCGGTAGATTCCGAAATACTGAAATATTTCATGGTTTCGGGAACATCCAGCCGCAACTCCTTGCAAATCCGGAAATAATGGTCAACGGCGTTGCGGGAGGTGAATATGACGGCTGAATAGTCGAGCAGGTTGATCCGGTCTTTTCTGAAATCCTTGGCAGTGATTCCTTCGATTTTGAAAAATTTCCGGAAAGTTATGTTCACATTGAATTTTCTGGCAATTTCTCCGTAGGGTGATTTTTCAAAATCTAAAGGCTGAGGTTGCGAAACGAGAATATTCTTTACTTTCAAGGTTGTAAGGTATTTACGTTCAACTCCCGAAAACCCTTGTAAAATCAGGAATGCATGAAATTAATCAGCAATTTTGCCAGTGCAACCAAGGGTAAAATTTCGAGGCTGCAAAGATACACAAATAAAAATAAATACGAAAACTTCCTGAGTCCTGCTCCTATAAAAAAACCTCTCACTACCCTAAATAGAAAAAGGGCAGCCGCTGCTACGATGCCAACATGCAGCGGCAGATTGGTTTTCATGTAGAGAATGAATATCAGGCATAAGAGAAAGGCTGTTCCGGATATAAAGCAGAAAACAAACAGGTTGAGCAGGAATTGGTAAGAGATATCCCTGGTTTTGAAGACCTTTCCCAGGAACGAAACGAGGCCGATTTTAATCATCCAGTAGCCGGTGAGGCCGGCCATAAAAAGAAGGTAAAGAGAAAAACCCTGCAATCCCAGCCAGGTATGTTCTCCGAACCGGTCATTGATTTCATAAAGCAGGAGAGAACCGGTGAGCAGGTAAACAAAGCCAAAGCTCAGAGAGACCCTTTCATTTAACAGGTTGCCATCACGGATGAGCTGGTTCATGAATCGTTTTGAAAGGGGAACTTGAAAGAGCTGGCGGATCCGGTGATGGTAAAAAACATGGGTCCATGCGATCAGTACCAGGCAAAGGAGGAGTATTCCGGTCATCCAGTCAGGCCGGAAGGCGATCAATTCCCGTGGTTGGATAGTAGTGCCCGGGGGATAGAGGTGTGTTGAAAAAAGAGAAGGGACGTAATCCGGTTGCGGCCATACCTGAGTTTGCAGGGAAAAGGTAGTATCATAAGCGCTGTTAATCCTGCTCATTCCTGTGGATTTTGGGATGTGTGCCGCGATTGAAAAAAGTTCCACAGCGGATCGTCGGGTACGGGTGCGGTGATTGAAACAACCTCTTTGCGGACGGGATGGATGAACCGGATCTGTCGGGCATGGAGGTGGATAAATCCACCGGGATTAGATCGCTCTGCACCATATTTAAGATCGCCTTTGACAGGGCAACCGATGGAAGCCAGTTGAGCTCTTATCTGGTGGTGACGTCCGGTAAAAAGTTCAATTTCCAACAGATGGTAACGATCGCCGGAATCGAGGAGTTGATATGCCAGTTCGGCACGTTGTGAACCCGGGACCTCTCGATTGTGAATGTACGATTTGTTCTGTTCTTCACGTCTGACGAGGTAACTTGTCAGGTGATCGGCCGGACGGGGTGGCAGGTGTTTAACGATGGCCCAGTAGGTTTTTTGAATTTCCCCGTCGCGCAGCATGGTGTTCAGTCGTGTCAGCGCTTTCGAGGTCCTCGCGAAAAGAACAGCCCCGCTCACGGGCCGGTCGAGGCGGTGGACCACACCGAGAAAGACTGCCCCGGGTTTATCGAATTTCACTTTCAGGAACTGTTTGACCGCTTCACTCAGCGGTTCATCCCCGGTTTTATCACCCTGCACAATATCGGAGGCATGCTTGTTGAGGATGAGCAGATGATTGTCCAGGTAAAGGATATCCTGTTCAATACTGCTCTTTTTCATTGGGGAAATCAAGGTTTTTCACATCATTAATGTAACTGGTCACCGAACCGCGGATCTCTTCCGAAAGCGTGTGATAACGGCGCAGGAACCGGGGTGAGAATTCGAGGGTGATCCCCAGCATGTCATGGAGCACCAGTACCTGACCGTCTACATCACTGCCTGCTCCAATCCCGATGATCGGGATCCGGAGTTCGGAAGTGACTTGTCCTCCCAAACGGGCAGGAATTTTTTCAAGGACAATGGCAAAGCAACCTGCATTTTCAAGCAGGTGGGCATCCTCTACCAGTTTGGCGGCCTCATCGGGCTGGGTAGCCCTTACTACGTAGGTGCCAAATTTATGGATCGATTGCGGAGTGAGCCCGAGATGGCCCATGACCGGAATCCCGGCAGAAAGGATACGGTCAACCGACTCGAGTATCTCCTTGCCTCCTTCCAGTTTTACTGCATCAGCGCCACATTCTTTCATGATCCGGATGGCTGAATTCAGCGCCTCCTTCGAATTTCCCTGGTAGGTGCCAAATGGCAGATCGACAACGACCAACGCTCGTTTTACTGCCCTGACCACGGAGGAGCCATGGTAAATCATTTCATTCAGGGTAATGGGAAGGGTCGAAGAGTGACCTGCCATGACATTCGAAGCGGAATCGCCCACCAGAATGACATCAATTCCGGTACTGTCTAAAATCCGTGCAAAAGAATAGTCATACGCGGTGAGCATAGCAATTTTTTCTCCCTTGAGCTTCATTTCCTGGAGCACATGGGTCGTCACTTTAATGACATTCCGAAATGACCCTGAAGTTGCCATAATGAACACTTCTTAAATTAAAATAGCAAAATTACGACAATTTTATCTATTTTTGTGGTCTGCTTCACTCAATATTCCATGCGCATCCCTCTTCGTTTTGCAATCGTACTGCTGTCGCTTCCGTTCATGATCTCCTGTAACAAAGATCTGAATGTAAATGCCGACTGGAAAGACATCACAGTAGTTTATGGTTTGCTTGACCAGCACACCGACACAACCTTTGTCAAAATCACCAAAGCTTTTCTGGGGCCAGGCGATGCCATGCAGTTCGCCCAAATTCCCGATTCAAGTTATTACCCCGACAAACTTGAAGTCTTACTTGAAGAATACGATGGCAACAATTTACGTGACTCCTTTTCTCTGGATACAATCACCATTCACAACAAAGAAGCGGGTGATTCTATCTTTTTTTACCCTGACCAACTGATGTACTATACCACTGCGCCCCTCAACCAGGATTATATCTACCGGTTGAAAATAAAAAACCGCCGGACCGGTAAAGAGATCACTGCCGAAACCGGCCTGGTCCATAATTTTTCGATCGACCGCCCCCAGATCATTGCCAGTTTCCCCCCGGGGCAGACTTTTGAAGTAAAATGGGAACCTGCCAAAAACGGGAAACGCTATCAACTGGTGATCCGTTTTCTATACTATGAATCACTCAAAACCGATCCCCAAAACCTGGTCCTGAAATCGGTGGATTGGACCGTTTTCAATAATATTAAATCAACAGAAAATCAGGTACTTCCGTTTGATTACTATTATCCCGGCGATGCTTTCTACGCGGTCATCGGATCCAAGATCCCCGTCAACCCCGATGTCACCCGGAGCGCTTACCGGGCCCTTTTCCTATTCTCTGTTGCAGCAGATGACATGGCTACCTACATGGACGTGACAGAACCTTCCCTTTCACTGATCCAGGAAAAACCATCTTTCACGAACATCACCAACGGCATCGGCCTCTTCTCCTCCCGTTTCGTCAAAGCTACCGACTCATTGGCCCTCAGTAGCATCACACTGAACGAACTGAAGGTCAATTCCCATACCAAAGACCTCGGGTTCTGATCCTGTCTTTTTGTCACCCGGCTGCCAAAAAAATCATTTTGGCACGGTGATTGACATTTGTGGAGCAAATTCTGAAAATTCTTAGCTTACTAAAAAGGAGATTGAAAAATGGGAAAAATTATTGGCATTGACCTTGGAACAACCAACTCATGCGTAGCAGTCATGGAAGGAAACGAACCGGTGGTAATCCCCAACAGCGAAGGACGCCGCACGACACCTTCCATCGTAGGGTTCACTGATAGCGGAGAACGTAAAGTAGGTGATCCGGCAAAACGTCAGGCGATCACCAATCCTAAAAATACTGTCTCTTCCATCAAACGGTTTATGGGCGAAACATGGGACCAGGTCCAAATGGAAATCAAACGAATGCCCTACCAGGTTTCTAAGGGTGACAACAACACACCCCGCGTTAACATCTACGGAAAATTATACTCTCCTCAGGAAATTTCTGCCATGGTCCTTCAAAAAATGAAGAAGACCGCCGAAGACTACCTGGGAACTGAAGTAAAGGAAGCCGTTATTACTGTCCCTGCCTATTTCAGCGACTCTCAACGCCAGGCGACCAAAGAGGCGGGTGAAATTGCGGGACTCACAGTCAAAAGAATTATCAACGAACCGACTGCCGCGGCATTGGCTTATGGTCTTGACAAGAAACATAAAGACATAAAAGTCGCGGTATACGACCTGGGTGGCGGTACCTTCGACATCTCCATCCTGGAACTCGGTGAAGGCGTTTTCGAAGTGAAATCCACCAACGGAAATACACACCTTGGCGGCGACGACTTCGATCAGATCGTGATCGACTGGCTGGCCGATGAATTCCAAAAAGATGAAGGGCTTGACCTGCGGAAAGATCCTATGGCCCTTCAACGCCTGAAAGAAGCCGCCGAAAAAGCTAAAATCGAACTTTCCAGTTCCACCGAAACAGAAATCAACCTGCCTTATATCATGCCGGTCGACGGCGTTCCCAAGCACCTGGTCAAAAAACTGACCCGTGCTAAATTCGAACAATTGGTCGATAACCTGATGCAGTCCACCATTCCACCGTGCCGCCAGGCATTGCAGGATGCAGGCCTCAAAGCTTCCGACATCGACGAGGTAATCCTGGTTGGCGGTTCCACCCGTATCCCGGCCATTCAAAAAATTGTCCGCGACTTCTTCGGTAAAGAACCTTCGAAAGGAGTTAATCCTGATGAAGTAGTCGCCATCGGCGCGGCAATCCAGGGAGGTGTTCTTACCGGTGAGGTTAAAGACGTTCTTTTACTCGATGTCACACCCCTTTCGCTGGGTATCGAAACCCTGGGCGGAGTAATGACCCGACTGATCGAATCCAACACCACCATCCCGACAAAAAAATCGGAGGTTTTCTCCACTGCTGCTGACAGTCAAACCTCTGTCGAGATCCACGTGCTTCAGGGAGAACGCCCCATGGCTAATCAAAACAAAAGCATCGGACGTTTTCACCTGGATGGCATTCCACCGGCGCCACGCGGAATCCCGCAGATCGAAGTCACGTTCGATATTGATGCCAACGGAATCCTTCATGTGACAGCCAAAGATAAAGCAACAGGCAAGTCCCAGCAAATCCGGATTGAAGCCTCCTCAGGCCTTTCAGAATCCGATATCCGCAGGATGCGCGAAGAAGCACAGGCCAACGCCGATACCGACAAAAAAATCAAGGAAGAGATCGATAAACTGAACCAGGCCGACAGCCTCATCTTTCAAACAGAAAAACAACTGAAAGAGTTTGGCGATAAGTTACCTGCCGACAAAAAAGGAAGTATCGAAAAAGCAGTGGATGAACTCAAAACAGCCCACAAAAACCACGACCTTCCGGCCATTGACCGTGCAATGGCCAACCTGAACGCAATATGGCAAACCGCCAGTGAGGAGATGTATAAGAATGCATCCCAGGCCGGACCTCAACAAGGCCCATCCCAAGACCAACAAAACGGAAACAGTGCGAAGGGTGGCAGTAATGACGATGTCACCGATGTTGATTTTGAAGAAGTTAAAGACAAATAAGAACCAAAACGTACTTGCATAACGGGAAAGGATCAACTCCTTTCCCGTTTTTTTTGTTAATTATTGATAAAACCCGGCTAAAAAATGAAAATTATTGGCATATTTGTAGCTTAAATGCAAATTGGCTTTATTTATAAACAAATTTTTATATACATTTATTTAAATACATAGTTATGAAGAAAATATACAAGGTTTTCCTATGGTTGATCTGGCTTCTTCCCCTCATTGCCACGCAGGTTTCAGGTCAGGGTTTTGAGAATTTCAACAATTACACGGAGACAGGCAATGCATACCATGACGGTCAATTCCAAGGGCAGGACGGCTCTACCTGGACCTATGTGCAATGCCGGGGCGACCGGCCCATCAATCCTCCCACCCCTTGCCTGGGGAAGAACAGAACCCCGCCGAGCACCCTCTATTCAGGAACCATCGCCAACGGTTGCGGAATTCTCAGTTTCGATTACAAACAGGCCTTTTCAGGTGCCGTCAACCTGAACGTTCTGATCAACGGAACCGTGGTTGGAAATGTCACCAGTCCCGGCGGGAATGCTGATACCAACATCATCCATAACTCGGGCCCCATTGCAGTCAACGTTTCAGGAGACTTCATCATCAAATTTGAACAGGTCAATACCAATTCAGGCCAGGTTTCCATTGATAATCTCACCTGGACCGGCTATAATGTCGGACCATTACCGGAACCGACCAACTATCCGACCGCTTTCACCGCTACCGCGGCTCCCTATTCCATCCAACTTAACTGGATCGACGCCACCGGTGAACAACTTCCTTCCAGGTACCTCGTGCTGGCCAGCGAATTTGACAACATCCAACCACCGGTCGACGGAATTCCTGTTGCCGATGATCCTAACCTGGCAGATGGCCAGGGAGCCATGAACATCTTTCAGGGTGTCCAGAACTACCTGTTCTCAAACTTACCTTCCAACAAGCAGTATTTTTTCAAGATCTATCCTTATACCAATACCGGATCAGATATCAACTACAAAACCGACGGAGAAGCACCGGCTGCCAACGCTACAACACCCAATATCCAGGTGCTTAATACGGAAAATTTCAACGACACTACCTTTGGAAGCTGGAACCAGATGACCGTCCTCGGCGATACCTCCTGGATCATCGACCCGATCCATGGCGTTAACACCTCTCCTTGCGCCAAAGCCAGCGGCTATTTCGAAGGGGCTTCCCATATCACTGAAATGTGGCTCTTCTCCCCGTCCTTCGACCTTAGCCATTACACAGGAGGAGTACTCACTTTTAAAACCGCAAAAAATTATGTTGGTCCCAATCTTAAAGCATTGATTTCTACAGACTGGAATGGGATCAGCGATCCGAATGAATTTACCTGGGATACCTTGGTTGCGACTTACTCCGCCGGAGGATGGGCATGGACTTCATCAGGAAACGTCGATATTTCAGCCTACACCGGGAGCAACGTTCACATTGCTTTTATGTTTTCCAGTACAGATGCCGCCTCCTCCACCTGGGAAGTGGATGATATAACCGTCATGGCCATCCCGTCATTCAATCTTCCTGTTGTTTCTACCAACCCTGCATTTACCGATGTTACCTTTAATAGCGCAACAGGAGGGGGAAATGTTACAGATGATGGCGGTTCTCCAATCCTTGCCCGCGGATTGTGCTATTCCACCTCGACCAATCCCACCATTGCAAGCCCCCATACCACCGAACCCGGGACATTGGGCGAATTCACCAGCCTTATGACCGAACTGGTACCCAATACAACCTATTATGTAAAAGCATACGCCACTTCCGGCTTGGGTACGGGCTATGGAGAAGTTGCCAGTTTTACCACCTTGTGCGAACCCATTGCACCGGTCACCGATTTTGAGGCAGACTCCACCGTTGTCAAAATTGGCGGTACTGTACAATTCACCGACCTCACCCTCAACTGCCCGACCACCTGGGATTGGACCTTCGCCGGCGGTAACCCGGGAACCTTCTCGGGTCAAACTCCGCCCCCTGTGCAATATGATACCCCGGGTGTTTACCAGGTTTGCCTCACCACGACCAACGATTTCGGCAACTCCACCAATTGCAAGGAAAATTATATCACAGTGCTGGGACCCACCAATGCTCAAATCGTATTGACGGAGATCATGTACAACCCCCCCGAATCGGGAACCGATTCTTTGGAATTTCTTGAATTGTACAACAACGATCAGATTGCGTGGAACCTCGCCAACTTCTCCTTTAGCAAGGGAATCGTTTACACGTTCCCGGATTATATGCTCGAACCAGGCCAGTACCTTTTGGTTGCAAAAAATGCGACTGCGATTCAGAACACTTTCCAATTGGGTTCGCTCCAGTGGACAGAGGGCTCTTTGAAAAATGACGGAGAACCTATCGTAATCGTTGACTACAACGGCTACATCGTGGATTCAGTTGCTTATAGTCCGAACATGCCCTGGGATACCCTTGCCGATGGATGGGGCCCCTCCCTCGAATTGTGTGATCCCAATTCCGATAACAACAATCCTGTCAACTGGCGCCATGCCATTGAATTTCAGACAGTTAATGCGGAAGGCGATTCCATCTGGGCCTCACCACTGGCCGGTTGTACCTACCCTTTACCCACCGTACAGACCATTGCTGTCACTGAAATCACCCCAAACACAGCCATCTGTCAGGGTAATGTGACAGGTGACGGCGGCTATACCATTATTGCAAGGGGTATCTGCTGGTCAGAATCACCCGATCCCACCCTCGAAGACAACCATACCACTGAACAGGGAACCCTTGGCGATTTCTACAGCCTTTTATCTAACCTGATACCTCAAACCACCTATCATGTCAGAGCCTATGCCACCAACATCGGTGGAACGGCTTACGGGGATGATCTGGTTTTTGAATCTGCCACGATTTACCTGCCGGAGGTGACTACCATCGCGATTACCGATTTTACTCATAACAGTGCTTTGATTCAGGGAGATGTAACCGGCGATGGGGGAGGTAACATCCTGGCCCGGGGGGTCTGCTGGTCGGTTTCAGCCAATCCTACCCTCGAAAACGATTTTACCGTGGAGACCGGAACCCTGGGTCCCTATTACAGCCTGATCAATGGTTTGTCACCGCAAACCACCTATCATGTCAGGGCTTACGCCACCAATGAAACCGGAACAGCCTACGGAGAAGACCTGTCGTTTACCACAGAATGCGAACCCATTCCACCGTTATCCAATTTCTGGGCCAATGTCACCACCATCATGGAAGGCGATTCCATCAATTTCTTTGATGCTTCCCAGGCCTGCCCGGCGACATGGAGCTGGACTTTTGAAGGCGGAGTCCCCGGTAATTCCACAGAAGTCAACCCGACCAATATCGTCTATCCCACAGCCGGGGTCTATCCGGTCTGTCTTACCACCACCAACACTTATGGAGAAAATACCCTTTGCCGCCCGGCTTACATCACAGTGCTCAGCCAGCCTCAACCCACCAATGCGCAACTGGTTTTGACAGAAATCATGTACAACCCGCCTGAATCCAGTACCGACACTCTTGAATTTTTAGAGATCTATAACAACGATATCATCCCCTGGGATCTTGAGAATTTCTATTTTGATCAGGGCATAACCTACGTTTTCCCTGAAAAGATCCTCAATCCGGGAGAATACCAGGTGATAGCCAAAAATGCTGCCTCCATCCAGAATACGTTCCATGTGGAAGCACTCGAATGGACAAGCGGTAAACTCGCCAATGAAGGAGAAGCCATCGTGTTGCGTGACAACTTCGGGTTTGTTGTTGATTCGGTCTATTACCTGCCGACCGAACCCTGGGATCCCTTAGCCGATGGTCACGGACCTTCCCTCGAGCTTTGCGATCCTTCTTCTGATAATACCGATCCTGCCAATTGGCGCCATGCCATTGAATTCCAGGCTATCAATGCTGAAGGAGACACCATCTGGGCCTCTCCGACGACAGGTTGTTCCTATCCTCCGGTGGCAGGATTCTCCGCTGATTCAACAGTTATTCATCTCCATGATTATGTAAACTTTACTGATGAATCATCAACCAATACTACCACCTGGGAATGGACATTTGAAGGAGGTACACCCGCTACCTATTTTGGCAAAACCCCGCCACCCATTCAATACAATACTTTTGGATTTTACGATGTGACACTTCGTGTGGCCAATATTGCCGGGCATCATACCCTGGTCAAATCTGATTATATTGAAGTCGGAACCGTCGGGATGAACAATACGGCAGATCCCGGAAAGTTCACGATCTATCCCAACCCGACCAAAGGCCGGTTCAAACTGGTCATGCAGGGAGACCGGGGACACTTGGTACGGCTGATCAACCCGTTAGGAAATATCCTGTTTGAAAAGCAAGTAACCGGCGCCATCCACCAGTTTGATCAAACCGGAATGGCACCAGGGGTCTATCTTCTCCAAGTGACCGATCCGGCTACCGGCAATACCCAAAGTCAGAAATTAATCATTCAATAATCTTAATCTCCTTTGTTATGAAAAATCTATTCTCAACAGTTGTCATGGTCGCACTGTTCTTCATTGCTTCCATCAGTTACGGCCAGGGGCTGGAGAACTTCAACAACTACCCGGAAACGGGCAATGCCTACCATGATGGTGAATTCCAGGGGCAGGACGGCTCTACCTGGTTTTACTACCAATGCCGCGGCGATTCAGTCATCGTGGCTCCATCACCCACTTTGGGTAAGAACCGGGTCCCGGTCGGAGAAGTCAAATCCGGAAGCATTTCCAATGGCTGCGGAACGCTCAGCTTTGATTACAAACAAGTTTTCACCTCGACGGTTTCGATGGAGGTTTATGTCAACAGCATCCTGGTCTATACCGCTACAACCACAGCCGGAGAACAAGGAATCGTGAAACATACAGGGCCCATCGATGTGAACCAATCCGGTAAATTTATTGTGGATTTCAAACAGCAATCCACCTCCTCCGGGCAGGTAACGATCGACAATGTTTCCTGGACAGCTTACAACAGTACACCATTGCCTGAACCTACCAATTACCCCACCGATTTTTCAGCAGTGGCTTCTCCTTATACCATTAACCTGACCTGGGTGGATGCCACCGGTGGGCAACTGCCCTCCAAATACCTGCTCCTTGCCAGCACATCGCCTGATATCCAGGCGCCGGTTGACGGTAACCAGGTGGCCGATGATCCCAATTTAGCAGACGGAACAGGAGCATTGAACATTGCACAGGGAGTGCAAATGAGCCTTTTTACCAACCTTCCGAGCAACCTTCCTTACTATTTTAAAATCTTCCCGTACACCAATTCAGGGAGCGATATTAACTATAAAACCGACGGAACAGCACCTTATGCCACCGCGATCACGCCCAATGTGACGGTCATGAATTCTGAGAACTTCAACGACGGAACTTTCGGAACCTGGCACAAAATGACCGTTTTGGGAGATACAGCCTTTGCCATTGATATGACCCACGGGGTTGACGGAACCCCTTGTGTAAAGGCAAGTGGTTATTTCGGAGGAACTTCTCACCAAACAGAATTATGGCTTTTATCAACACCCCTCAATTTCGACCTTTTTTCGGGCGAAACCCTCACCTTCAAGACTGCCAAGAATTATACCGGACCGGATCTGCAGGTTAAAATCTCCAATGATTATGACGGCGTTGGTGACCCCAATAATTTCACCTGGACCGATCTTCAGGCTACCTGGTCGGCCGGCGGATGGGCCTGGACTTCATCTGGTAACATCGATGTTTCCGGAATTACCGGCCAGGATGTCTACATCGGTTTCAAATATACCAGTACCGATACCGAATCTTCGACATGGGAAGTCGATGACATCGTGGTCATGGGCGTTTCCAGCGTCGGCCCGCTGCCTGAACCCACTAACTATCCCACCAGCTTCGCCGCGACCGGCCTTCCCTACACAATCAACCTGAACTGGGTAGATGCCACCGGCGGACAAATCCCCACTGCATACCTGGTAAAAGCCAGCGCTTCCGATGACATCACCGCCCCGGTTGACGGCGTCCCCGTTCCCGATGATGCCAACCTTGCCGACGGCTCAGGCGTTTTGAATATCACCGCCGGAACCCAGCTTTGCCACTTTACCGATCTTCCGGTCAATACACCGTATTATTTCAAAATCTACCCTTACACCAATGCCGGGATCGACATCAACTACAAAACCGACGGAACGGCTCCGGCAGCTACCGCCACCACCCCCAATGTTGCCGTGATCAATTCGGAAAACTTTAACAGCGGCACTTTCGGCACCTGGACAGAAATCAGGGTATCGGGTGAAACCAACTGGTTAATCGATGCGACCCACGGTGTTGGTGGAACGCCCTGTGCCAAAGCAACCGGTTATTCAGGAGGCGCTTCCCATGCAGCCGAACTTTGGATTGTTTCCCCATCCATGAACTTCGACAACTATGCAGGCGAAATCCTTAGCTTCCAGAATGCCAAGAGCTACACCGGACCCGTGATGGAAATCCTGATCTCTGCCAACTATACTTCCGGCAATCCCACCAGTGCTACCTGGACGCCGCTCACCGCCAATCTTTCAACGGGAAGCTTCACCTGGACCGCATCAGGTAACGTGGATGTCTCTGCCACTAACGGAGAGAATGTCCATATCGCCTTCAAGTATACCAGCACCGATTCCGAATCAGCCACCTGGGAAGTGGATGACATCGTAATTTCCGGCGCAGCCTTAGGTTTACAGGAAAATGAACTGAACAAAGGCTTCTCTGT
>ERZ1645192.737-NODE-737-length-27421-cov-10.788899_pt1 | contig 27421 bp, 15 predicted proteins | sample MGYA00575354_ERZ1645192 | MGnify/ENA primary metagenome ERZ1645192 (study PRJEB40844, sample SAMN11349763) | freshwater sediment metagenome | isolation source: river sediment | host: Sediment | place: India: Faizupur Khadar , New Delhi | collected 2017-02-21 ... | reverse complement strand
TTATCTGCCGGATTTTTGTTGTGGTGTATTGGAGCAGTTTCGGCAGGGGAGAAAGGGTATTACCGGTTTCCTGCCTTACATGAAAACCGGGTGGTTTTTACTGCCGAAGGGGACCTGTGGCAGTATGATGAGGTCAGTGGGCAGTGTTTCAGGATGACGACCCACCATGGTATGGAGGCCCATCCTGCGTTTTCACCCGATGGCCAATGGATCGCCTTTAACGGGGAGTATGAAGGGCCCAACGAGGTCTACCTGATCCCTGCTTCGGGGGGTGTTCCCCGCAGGATCACTTTCGAAGGCCAGAAAGGAAACGGCGGCCCACGGGTTTATGGCTGGACCAGCGAGGGCCAGCTGCTGCTGTCATCCGGTTTTTATACCCTGCTGCCCGGCCGGCAACTGCTGCTGCTCGACCCTCTGACCCTGGACCTCCGGAGAGTCCCTCTGGCCCAGGCCGATGAAGGAACCTATGACGAAACCGGAACCCTCTATTTCACCCGTTTGGCCTTCCAGGGAAGCCATACCAAAAGATACAAGGGAGGGACTGCCCAGAATATCTGGAAGTTTGACGGTAAAGAGGAGGCCATCCCCCTTACAGCCGACTATGCCGGGACCAGCAAAAACCCGATGTTCTGGCAGGGACGGATCTATTTTCTTTCCGACCGCGACGGGACCATGAACCTCTGGTCCATGCGACCCGATGGTTCTGACCTGCAACAAATCACCCATTCCTCAGGATGGGATCTCAAAGAGGCCCAGATGGATAAGGGCCGTATTATCTACCAGAAACAGGCCGACCTGTGGATTTATGATCTTGCCCAGAACAAAGAGCGCATGCTGGATATTACCCTGGTTTCCGATTTTGACCAGAAACGCCCTTACTGGGAAAAAGATCCCCTTCAGATGCTCCAGTCCATCGCGCTCTCTCCCGACGGGAAGAGTCTCCTTCTGACCGCCAGGGGCAGAATCTTCTCGACGCCGGTCACCGGTGGCCGCTGGGCCGAAATCACCCGCCACCAGGGCGTCCGCTTCCGCTCGGCAAAATACCTGGGTAACGAGGGGGAGATCGCCTTCCTCTCCGATCAGTCGGGAGAAGTAGAGCTCTGGAAAACTTCTGTCTCAGGAGGGGCTGAACCCCGGCAGCTTACCTCCGGAAGCAAAGTGCTTATCATGGATTTCTACCCATCACCCGATGGAAAATATATTGCCTATACCGAAAAGGATTATGCCCTCCGGCTCTGGGACGCCGCCACGGGTACCTCCCGCGAAATCGACCGCGACGAAATCGGGGGCATGGAAGATGTGACCTGGTCGGCCGACAGCAAATGGCTCACCTGGGCCGACCCAGCCCCCAACCGGATCCCCCGTATTAAAGTGATGAACGTGACCTCCGGCTGCTCCTTTTACCTCACCAGCGACCGATTCGACAGTTATGACCCACTCTTCAGCCGTGATGGTAAATGGCTCTATTTTATCAGCGACCGGACGTTCAACAGTGTGGTGGGGAGTCCCTGGGGCCCGCGCCAGCCTGAACCCTACTATAACAAAACCGCAAAAATATACCAGCTGGCCTTATACGATTCCCTGCGATCCCCGTTCATGGCGCCCGATGAACTCCATCCCGACACCGACACCGAAAAGAACGGAGATCCGGCCGCCAAAACCGCTGAGGCAAAACCATCGCTTCCTGTAAAAAAGAAAGAGACCCCTTCCGCCTCAAAAGAAGACAAGAGCCAGGCCCTGCCCGACATGGAGGGGGCCCCCGGCCGGCTCCTTGAAGTGCCGCTGCCTGCCGACAATATCTCCTCCCTGGGCATCACCTCCAGCCACCTCTATTGGATCCAGAGCGATATGAACGATCGCCGCAACCGCAAGCTGATGGCCCTGGAAATCACCGGTAAGCCCAACAATAAACCTGTGGAAATCGCCGACATGGTGATGCAGTACCAGATCTCGGCCGATGGTAAAAAACTGTTGATCCGCAAGAACGACGGCATTTGGGTGACCGCTGCCGATGGCAAAAAAAGTGAACTCAAAGAGGGGAAAATCAACCTCCGCGATTGGGTCTTCAGGATTGATCCGCAGGAAGACCGCCGCCAGATGTTGGTCGATGCCTGGCGCCTCGAACGCGACTATTTCTACGATAAAAACATGCACGGCGTCGACTGGCCCGCCGTCCTCGACCGTCACTTGCCCCTCCTGGAGCGCGTCACCGACCGCTATGAACTCGACGACCTGCTGATCAGCATGGTTTCCGAACTCTCAGCACTCCACACCTTCGTCTACGGCGGCCAGAAACGCGAGACTCCCGAGGATATCGCCCCCGCCTCCCTGGGCGCCCGCCTGCATAAAGATACGCTGCAAGGGGGCTATGTCATCGACCATATCTTCAAAGGCGACCCCGACCTCCCGGAACAGTATGCCCCTTTGGCCCAACCCCATATGAAAATCAGCGAAGGCGACGTGATCCTCCGCATCAACGGTATCGAAACCCTTACCGTGGAACATATCAACCGGCTGCTTGATAAAAAGGAGGGTCAGGAGGTGCGGCTCTCACTGAAGAATGGGTCTGGAAAAGCGTATGATGAGATCGTCAAACCGGTGAGTATGTCAGCCGATGCCGGATTACGCTACAATGAGTGGGAGTACACCCGGCGGCTCGAAACCGAAGAGAAGGGTGGGGGACGTATCGGTTATCTCCATCTGCGCGCCATGGGTGGCGACAACTTCCAGGAGTTTGTAAAAGGTTATTATCCCGTGTTTCACCGCGAAGGATTGATCATCGATGTGCGCAACAACCGCGGTGGAAATATCGACAGCTGGATTCTGAACCGGTTGCTGCGTAAAGCCTGGTTTTACTGGCAGTCGCGGGCTGGCATCCCTTACTGGAACATGCAATATGCCTTCCGGGGTCATATCGTGGTCCTCTGCAACGAATCCACGGCTTCCGACGGTGAAGCCTTCGCGGAAGGCATCAAGCAGCTCGACCTGGGAGAGGTCATCGGCACCCGTACCTGGGGCGGCGAAATCTGGCTCTCCTCCAGCAACCGGCTGGTCGACGGCGGCATCGCCACAGCCTCCGAAATGGGAGTCTATACCGATCAGGGCGATTGGATCATCGAAGGACATGGTGTCGATCCCGACCAGGTGGTCGACAACCTCCCATTTGCGACGTTTAACGGTCACGATGCCCAGCTCGAAGCCGCCATCTCCTTCCTTAAAAGAAAAATGGAGGAGCAACCTGTGACCGTCCCGCCTTTCCCGCCCATGCCCGACAAATCATTCAAATATTCCTATTGACAGGTTAGGTCTCAGATCGGATCATGCCTGCATGGTGGAACACTCCGTCCTGCACCCTGGATCAATGGATTATTTGCCGATACAGAAATTCTTGAAGATATATCCCAGGACCTCGTCCTCGGTGATATCACCGGTGATGCTTCCCAAATACCAGAGGCACTCCCTGATATCCTGTGCCAGCAGGTCGCCGGGAATGAGATCATCGAGTCCCGTCTGCACCCTGAGGATGGCTTCCCGCGCGTGGATCAGTGCCTCGTAATGGCGCAGATTGCTGATAATGACGTCGTTGGCACCTATCTTATTAACCGCCAGGGTCTCCTGCATCCGCTCTATCAGTGCGCTGAGGTTCTCCCTGTTCTTGGCCGAAATAAAAACCAGATCTTCGTTCTCCCTCAGGGGCATAGCCCTCAGGGCAGCTGCCGTCTCCGGCAGTTGCCGGTCGGCTTTGTTGGCTGTGATGATCAGGTGCTGCTGCTCAAGATGACCGCGGATCTCCCCGATCAGTCGTTCCACAGCCGGCCAGGGGGTGGTGAGGTCCACCACCAGCAAAACAATCTCGGCCTGTCGCAGCTTGCTGAAAGTACGCTCGATGCCCATCGTCTCAATGGTATCTTCGGTCTCCCTGATCCCCGCTGTGTCGAAAAAGCGGAAGGCCGTTCCGTGGATATTGACCACATCCTCGATGACATCACGTGTAGTGCCATGGATGTCGCTCACCAGGGCCTTCTCCTCGTTCAGCAGGGCATTCAGAAGGGTAGACTTGCCCACATTGGTCTCCCCGGCGATCACCACGGGAATCCCATTTTTGATGGCATTCCCCAGCCGGAAGGAACCGGCCAGCCGCGAGAGCAGGGTTTCTATTTCAATGGTCAGCCGGCGCAGCGCCCCACGATCGGCGAATTCAACCTCTTCCTCGCTGAAATCGAGTTCCAGTTCGACCAGCGCCGTGAACCGCAGCAACTGCTCCCGGAGATGCCGGATCTCCATGGAGAAACCTCCCCGCATCTGGTGCAGGGCGATACGGTGGGCCGCCTCGTTGGTCGAGGCTATCAGGTCGGCCACGGCCTCCGCCTGGCTCAGATCCATCCGCCCGTTGAGAAACGCCCGCTGGGTAAACTCCCCCGGGGCGGCCAGATGGGCTCCCCTGCCGATCAGCAACTCCAGGATACGCTGCTGCAGGTAGAGAGAACCATGACACGATATCTCCACCACATCCTCCCCAGTATAACTATGGGGTGCCCTGAACAAGGCCACCACCACTTCGTCGATCTCCTGCCCGCTATCGGCGATCCACCCCACGTGCAAGCTCCGCGGCGGCCGCCCGCCCAGAGTCCCCTGCCCCCCACGGGGCCTGAATATCCCTTCCACCAGGGCTATCGCCTCCGGCCCCGACAACCGGATCACCGCAATACCCCCGCTCCCCGGCGGCGTCGATATCGCACAAATCGTCGTTGATCCTCTCATGTTCCTTCCTTTAAGGTTCAAAATTAGCCTTTCCTGTCCATCAAAATTAAGCTTTCCTGAAGAGATGAAAAGAAAATAGGGCTCGGTTTCCAAAACAATATTATTTTTGTTCATGACCGATCCGGACGAATTTATGAAAAACAATATTGAACTGGCTGCCAGCAAGCTTAGACAATCCTCTTTTAATATGGCCTTTACCGGGGCCGGCATCAGCGTAGAAAGTGGCATCCCGCCCTTCAGGGGAGTCGATGGCTTGTGGAACCGGTATGAACCTGAGGTTCTGGATATCAACTATTTCCTGGAACATGGTGACCTATGCTGGCCCACAATCAGGGAAATTTTCTACGACCATTTTGGGAAGGCACAACCCAACGGGGCCCATCTGGCTCTGGCCGCCATGGAAGAACGGGGATGGTTGCATGCCATCGTCACCCAAAATATCGACAACCTCCACCAAAAGGCAGGAAGCCATAAAGTCTATGAATTCCATGGTGGCTCCCAACGCCTGGTCTGCCCCAAATGCTCCACCTCCTTTCCCGTTGAGGAGTGCGACCTGCAAAACCTCCCTCCCAGATGCCCCTATGACCAGCAAATCCTCAAACCTGATTTCGTCTTCTTCGGGGAGGGTATCCCCACAGAAGCCTGGAACCTCTCCTTCGACAGCGCCGCTCAATGTGAAGTTTGCCTGATCATCGGCTCCACGGGTGAGGTCGTCCCCGCTTCCTTCGTGCCCAAAAAAGCCCGCGACCGGGGAGCCTTCATCATAGAGGTCAACCCCGAACGCTCCCAATTCACCGACAGCATCACCGACCTCTGGCTCAAGGGAAAAGCCGGCGACCTCCTGCCTCAACTCCTGATGGAGATGAAAAAAATCTAGCCCCCGTCGCTCCGGTTGGGTTATCCTCCTTTCCCGGGAATCGCCTTACCTCCTTGGCCAACATGGTCCCTCCATGTCCCAAGGGGCGTTTCGTATCACTTTTTATATAACTTTGCAAAATATAAAGAGTTATAAGTATGCATTTACTGGAAGGAAAAACAGCCATCGTAACGGGAGCTTCCCGGGGAATTGGGAAAGCCATCGCGTTGAAATTTGCCTCAGAAGGGTGTCAGATTGCCTTCACCGACCTGTTCAGGGATGAGAATATGGTCAACACGGAGAATGAACTCCTGGCACTGGGTGTGAAAGCCAGGGGATATGCCTCCAATGCCGCCGATTTTGCCGATACCGACAGGGTGGTCAACGAGATCGTGGCCGATTTCGGAGCCGCCGACATTCTGGTCAACAACGCCGGAATTACCAAAGATACGCTGCTGATGCGGATGTCAGAGGAACAATGGGATGCCGTCATCAATGTAAACCTCAAGTCGGTATTTAACTTCACCAAAGCAGTACAGAAAACCATGCTGAAGCAGCGGGGAGGGTCCATCATCAACATGAGCTCTGTGGTGGGTGTCAGCGGGAATGCCGGCCAGGCCAACTATTCCGCTTCCAAGGCAGGGATCATCGGCTTTACCAAATCGATCGCCCGCGAACTGGGCTCCCGCGGCATCCGCTCCAATGCCATCGCCCCCGGTTTTATCATTACCGAGATGACGGCCAAAATCCCCGAAGAGGCGCGCAAACAGTGGGAAGATTCTATCCCGATGAAAAGGGGAGGGACCCCCGAAGAGGTGGCCAAGGTCGCCCTCTTCCTAGCTTCTGACCTCTCTTCGTATGTCAGCGGACAGGTCATCAGCGTCTGCGGCGCCATGAAAACCTGACCTGCTTCCTGACCGAAAAAAACCACCGGCGCGTGCGGTAGTTCCGGAAAAAAGAACTAAATTGGTAATTATTAACTGGGCTACTTCATGTCAAAAAGACCGCTGTCTTACCGGTTGGGTTTATATATCTCTGTCGCTGTCCTGTTCGTCTATTCCCTTTTCATCATCTGGGTCTATAAGTACAACTACATGCTGGCAGAAAGGGATGCCTTGAACAAGGCCCTTACCATCAATAATTCCATTGTCAATGTGGTCAGGGAGAAAATTATCTCCACCCAGGAGATCGCTGCTAACATGGCCGCCCAGATCCCTTTTTTTTACCTCCATGAAAAAACCAGTTGGTTCCTCCAAAGGGTCATGGAAAAATACCCGTTCATCTGGTCGGTGAGGATCCATATGAAACCTTTTCATCAGGATAAGGGAATCATCCTGCTGACCGTGCATGACGATTCTATCCGATATTTTACCAGTGAACCCCCCGAATTTCAGATGTGTCTGGAAGAGCTGGAGGCCCTCCAGGCTCCACTGGCCTCGGGAAAACCTTTCTGGACAGAGCCCTTCCGGTGCACCGCCAACCAGACCATCCTGTCGGTTTATTATCACCCTATCGTTCAGTTAAGCCCCACCGGCGATACTCTGATGACAGGGTTTGTCTCCTGCCAGATCTCCCTGGCCTTCCTGAGCGACCTGATCAATGAGGTCCCCAAAGGAAATGGATTTGCCTTTCTGATTTCCGACAAAGGAACCTATATCACCCACCCGCTGAAGGAGTTTGTGCTCACCCGTAACATCTATAGGTTACCCCGCGAAATATTACCCCAGGATTCAGCCGAAATCGCTACAAAGTTTGTAAAAAACCAACAACCGGTCACCGTCTTCCCCTTTCCGCTGAATTACCAGAAATCCTGGGCTTACCCCACCCTGATTCCTGAGAATGGATGGATCATGGCCTTCGTCATGCCCTACAAGGAGTTCTACAAAGACCTGAAGCTGCTGCTCTTCAGAATGGTGGCGGTCTCTTTTCTTGTGGCCCTCCTGATTTTTTACCTGGTATTTGCTATCTCCCGCAGGGTGATGCAACCTATTTCCAAGATAAGCAAAGAGTTACATACTTTCAGTATCGAGAAACTGGACCCCGGCTCGGGACAGAACAACGAAACGGTCCTGCTCCAGGACAGCCTGGAGCGCCTCCGAAACCAATATGAAAAAAACCTGCAGAGCGAAAAGGAAATTCGTCAGCGCCGTGAAAGGTTGCGTGCCGATATGCAACTGGCTGCCGAAATCCAGGCCAGCTTCATTCCCCCTTCGGGCAACCATTTCCTGCATGATGCCGGACTTTCCCTCCATGCCGTCTACAAACCCATGCTGATGGTCAGCGGTGACCTCTTTGACTTCTTCATGATCAGCGACCACAAAATGCTCATTACCATCGGCGACGTCTCCGGAGATGGCATTCCTGCCGCTCTCTTTATGGGTGTAGCCCATACCCATATTAAAAGCCATGCTTTCGACGGCGACTCAAAAGACATTGTAGGTCAAGTTAATAAGTTGCTTTGCAAGAACAACACCAACCAGTTCTTCCTCTCCCTGTTCCTGGGGATCCTCGACCTGGAAAGCGACACGCTGAATTACTGTAATGCAGGCCACACCCCCACCTTCCTGGTCCAGCAAACGGGCAGGGTCAAGGAACTGGGCGACCCACACGGCCTCCCTCTGGGCCTCTATCCCGACCGGGGGTATAAAGACAACAACGTGAAATTCTCCAAAGGAGACTTGCTGATCCTTTATACCGACGGCCTCTCAGAACAAATCAATGAAGCGGGTGATTTCTTCGGGACCGATAATTTCTACAGGGTTTTTGACAAGGTGAAAAACCATTCTTCCGAGGAGGTCGCCGCAATGATCCTCCATGAAGTCAATCATTTCGCTGGCGCCTCCGCCCAAAGCGATGACCTGAGTCTGCTCGTCCTTAAATACCAATAAACCGGAAGCTTCAGGATAGCGATTACGCCTGATCCTCTACTTTCTGTTCCGGAGAGAGCACCCTTAACTGAAGCTTGTCATGCTCCTGGTCCAGCTCTACGTTAATGGTATCCCCGGCATGTACATTCGATTTGATGATGATCTCAGCCAGTTCGTCTTCGAGATACTTCTGGATGGCCCTTTTCAGTGGACGGGCACCAAACTGGGGATCATAACCCTTGTCTGCAATGAAGTCCAGGGCTTCCTCCGATAGCACCAATCGATAGTTCAGTGCCTCTACCCGCTTGTAGAGATCGCCGATCTCCAGATCAATGATCTGATGGATATGCCCCTTGTCAAGGGCGTTGAACATGATCACATCATCGATGCGGTTCAGAAATTCGGGGGCAAAGGCCTTTTTCAGCGCTTTCTGTATGATGTATTTGGCATTTTCATTCTCGTCGGCGGTGCTCTTCCCGGTGTTGAATCCGACCCCCCGGCCGAAATCTTTCAGGTCACGGCTGCCAATGTTGGAGGTCATGATGATGATGGTATTCCTGAAATCAACGACCCTGCCCAGACTGTCGGTCAGACGTCCCTCGTCAAGCATCTGCAGCAACAGGTGAAAGACATCGGGATGGGCCTTCTCGATCTCATCCAATAACACCACCGAATAGGGTTTACGCCTTACCTTCTCGGTTAGCTGTCCGCCCTCTTCGTATCCCACATAGCCCGGAGGCGCTCCCACAAGCCGGGAGACACTGAATTTCTCGATATATTCGCTCATGTCAATGCGCACCAGTGCATCGATGCTGTCAAAGAGATAGGTGGCCAGCACCTTGGCCAATTGAGTCTTACCCACCCCCGTGGGCCCCAGGAAGATGAAGGAACCGATAGGACGGTTGGGATCCTTCAACCCGGCCCGGTTCCGCTGGATGGCCTTCACCACCTTGGCGATGGCCTCGTCCTGACCAATCACCTTACCCCTCAGGTCGGCATCCATGACCGCCAGCCGGCGCCCTTCTGCCTGGGCAATCCTTTGCACCGGAACCCCCGACATGAGCGCCACCACCTCAGCGACCTTATGCTCATCCACCACCTCCCGGTGATGGATCAACTCCTTCTCCCACGCTTCTTTTTCCTGTTCCAGCAACATGAGCAGGTTCTTCTCCTTATCCCGGAAATTAGCCGCCAGCTCGAAATTCTGACTCTTCACGGCTGCAATCTTCTCCTCACGCGTGGTCTCTATCTTCTCTTCCAGCTTGACGATCTTCTCCGGTACATTGATGTTGGAAATATGAACCCGTGAACCAGCTTCATCCAGAGCATCTATGGCCTTGTCGGGCAAATAACGATCGGTGATATACCGGGCTGTCAGCTTCACACACGCCTCTATGGCATCGGGAGTGTAGGTGACATTATGGTGATCTTCGTATCTCGACTTGATATTATTGAGAATCTCAATGGTCTCCTCCACGGAAGTGGGCTCCACCATGATCTTCTGGAACCGCCGCTCCAGCGCCCCGTCTTTTTCAATGTGCTGGCGGTATTCATCCAGGGTGGTGGCCCCAATACACTGGATCTCCCCGCGGGCCAGGGCCGGCTTCAACATATTGGCCGCATCCAGCGATCCCGTGGCTCCACCTGCCCCCACAATGGTGTGGATCTCATCTATGAATAAAATCACATTCGTGACCTTCGACAACTCATTCAGAATGGCCTTCATCCGCTCCTCAAACTGCCCCCGGTATTTGGTGCCCGCCACAATGGAGGCAATATCCAGGCTGATCACCCGCTTGTCAAACAACAACCGCGAGACCTTCTTCTGCACGATCCGCAGGGCCAACCCCTCGGCAATAGCCGATTTCCCAACCCCCGGCTCCCCGATCAGGATGGGATTATTCTTCTTGCGCCGGCTTAGAATCTGCGCCAGCCGCTCAATCTCCTTCTCCCTGCCAACAATCGGATCCAGACTGTTCTCCTCGGCCAGCCGCGTGATGTCAATGCCAAAATTGTCCAAAACCGGCGTGTCTGTCTTCGGAGTGCCAGGCTTCTTCTGTGCGCCCGACCCTTGCTTCTTCCCAAAGGGATCATCCGCATCTTCATCCTCATTCTCCGAATACTCCGATTTCGACTGCGGTTGCTTGTAGTCCTGCATCTGAGCCCTGACCAGATAATAATTCACTCCCGCATCCCCTAAAAGGGTGGAAACTAAATTGTCGGTATCCTTTAACAAGGCCAGCAATAAATGACCACTGTTGGCCAACTGACTCTTGAACGATCTGGCTTCCAGAGAGATGATCTTTAACGCCTTCTCCGCAGGCTTCGACATGGACACCTGGGCATCCAAATCGATCTTCCGGTTCGACCTGACTTTCGTCTCTATCTGCTTCTTGACTTCGGCCAAATCTACCCCCAGATTCTGGAGGATCTCCGTGGCCATGCCCTCGCCATCACGCAAAATACCCAGAAAAAGATGTTCCGGACCGATATAATCATTCCCCAGCCTGATGGCTTCCTCACGGCTATAGGCAATGATGTCTTTTATTCTTGGTGAAAATTGTGATTCCATACCTGTTTTTACTGACTCCTTAGAGCAACAAAAATTGTTCCTAAATGTTCCAGTCAAATTTACCAAAAAAAAAGGCAGCCTTGAGCAGACATTTTGTCAAGTTTTCCCAAATCTGTACCATTTCTGACGCTGGAAGAGGGTTAGGATGTTAATATTTAATTGTGGTACACCATCGAAGTGGGCGCTGAAAACCCCTTTTCGGCAGCGAATTTTTACTAATTTTGCAAGTCCGGCAAATTCCGGGTACTTAATTTAAATTTTTTTTATTAAATGGCTGACAGCGAAAAAATTATCAGGGTAAACATTGAAGAGCAGATGAAGTCTGCCTATATCGATTACTCCATGTCGGTAATTGTTTCCCGGGCCCTGCCCGATGTGCGTGACGGACTGAAACCGGTGCATCGCAGGGTTCTTTTTGGAATGAATGAATTGGGAACGCTTTCCAACAAACCTTATAAAAAATCGGCAAGAATAGTAGGGGAGGTGATGGGTAAGTTTCACCCCCACGGGGATTCTTCGGTCTACTTCACCATGGTGAGGATGGCCCAGGAGTGGTCACTGCGTTACCCCCTGGTCGACGGGCAGGGTAACTTCGGCTCCGTCGACGGCGACAGTCCGGCCGCCATGCGTTATACCGAAGCCCGCTTATCGCGCATCGCCGAGGAGACCCTGGCCGACCTGGAAAAGAACACCGTGGACTTCCAGCCCAACTTCGACGAGTCATTACAGGAACCCAAGGTGCTGCCCACCCGGCTGCCCAACCTGCTGGTCAACGGCTCCTCCGGTATTGCCGTGGGGATGGCCACCAATATGCCCCCCCATAACCTCAGCGATACCATCGATGCCATCGTGGCCTATATCGCCGACCCTGAGATCCCCATGGAAGAACTCATCCGGATCATCAAAGCACCCGATTTCCCCACCGGGGGAACCATCTACGGCTACCAGGGGGTCAAAGAAGCCTACGAAACAGGCCGCGGTCGGATCGTCATCCGCGGTAAAGCCCATATCGAAAATGAAGGGGGCCGCGAGAAAATTATCGTCACCGAAATCCCCTATATGGTCAACCGGGCCGAGATGATCCAGAAAACGGCCGACCTGATCAACGAGAAGAAACTCGACGGCATCTCCAATGTCAACGACGAATCGGACCGCGAAGGAATGAGGGTGGTCTATGAGCTGAAAAAAGACGCCATGAGCAATGTGGTCCTTAACAGCCTCTACAAAAACACCCCCCTGCAAACCTCCTTTAACGTCAACAATATCACCCTGGTCCACGGCCGCCCACGAACCCTTAACCTCAAGGATCTGATCCGCTATTTCGTGGAGCACCGCCACGACGTCGTCACCCGGCGTACCCAATATGAATTGGAACAAGCCGAGAAAAGAGCCCACATCCTCGAAGGACTGATCATCGCCAGCGACAATATCGACGAGGTCATCGCCATCATCCGCAGTTCCAAAACACCCGATATGGCCAGGGAACGGCTCATTGAAAGATTCGGCCTCTCAGATATCCAGGCACGCGCCATCGTTGAAATGAGGCTGCGCCAACTGACCGGACTGGAGCAGGAAAAACTCCACGCCGAATATGAGGCCATCATGAAACAAATCGAATACTATAAACAGGTCCTCTCCGACGAAAACCTCCTGATGGGCATCATCAGAGATGAAATGCTTGACCTAAAAGCCCGCTTTGGCGACAGACGCCGCACCAACATCGAGTATGACGCCGAGGATTTCAATCCCGAAGATTTCTACGCCGACGAAGACATGATCATCACCATCTCCCACCTGGGGTACATCAAACGGACCCCGCTCTCCGAGTTCAAGACCCAGGGGAGGGGAGGGGTAGGCTCCAGAGGAGGGGCCACCCGCGAAGAAGACTTCATAGAACATATGTTCGTAGCATCCATGCACAGCACACTGCTGCTGTTCACCAAAAACGGGAGATGCTACTGGCTGAAAGTATACCAGATTCCGGAGGGGAGCCGTACCAGCAAAGGACGGGCCATCCAGAACATATTGAATATCAGTAATGAAGACAGTGTTCTGGCCTATATCCGAGTGAAAAAGCTCGACGACCCCGAATTCATCAACAACAACTATATCATTCTGGCGACCAAACAGGGTATCATCAAGAAGACCACCCTGGAGGCCTATTCCCGCCCAAGGATCAACGGGGTGAATGCCATCACCATCAGAGAAGGCGACGAATTGCTTGAAGCCCGGCGCACTGGCGGAGACCACGAAATCATGATGGCCGTGAAAGGCGGAAAAGCCATTCGCTTCAACGAATCGATTGTGCGGCCTATCGGTCGGACTGCCTCCGGAGTGAAAGGCATAACCCTTGCAAATCAGAGAGATGAGGTTATTGGCATGATTTGTGTGAATGATCCTGCAGATGACGTTCTGGTGCTTTCGGAGAACGGCTACGGCAAACGATCGAGCCTGGCCGACTATCCGATCACCAACAGAGGGGGTAAAGGGGTGAAGACCATCAATATCACGGAAAAGACCGGCAGACTGATTGCCATCAAAAACGTGAGCGATGACAACGATCTGATGATCATCACCCAGAATGGCCTGACCATCAGGGTTGCCGTTAAATCCATCCGCGTGATGGGCCGCGCAGCCCAGGGGGTCAGAATCATTAACCTCAAAGACAATGATCAGATTGCATCGGTGGCCAAGGTCAGAAGTTATGAGAGCGAGGAACACCCGAAAGAGGAAACACCCGTCGAAAAATATGATCTTAACGGTGAACCCGGACAGGAAGAATCGCCCGAAAACGGCAACCTGCCTCAGGAGCAATAAAATAATATGGCGTGATTGTAAAAGATAAGAAATCCTATATTTTTGTATCAAACTAAAATTAAAACATCAGAAATGAAAAAATCATTTATTCTGCTAACCTTCGTTTTCTTAACAAGTGTAGCTTTCGCCCAGAAAGGGGTTTCCGGTGCACTTTCGGCCAAGGAACAGGGAAAACTGGACAAGGCACTGGAGGCTATAGAAGCCGTGATAAATTCAACTAACCCCAAGGATGCCAAAACCATTAACAATCCGCGGACCTGGGAAACCAGGGGAGAAATCTTCCAGGCCATCGCCCAGTCGAAAGACGCCAATATGAAGAAACTCTCAGCCGACCCGCTGTCTGAAGCCCTGAAATCCTACAAGAAAGCCCTCGACCTCGACACCAAAGGCCGCAATGCCAACAGCGTCAAGATCAAGCTCACCCTCATGGAAAACGACTTCATGAACCAGGCAGTGGAATCCTTCAACAACGAAGATTACAACAGGGCCCTCCTTTCATTCGAGCAGATGCTTGACATGAAACAACTCCCGGTCATCAGGAAAGATAATCCCAACGCCATCGATACAGTGATTATTTTCAACGCCGGTCTGGCAGCTTTTAATGCCAAAAATTATGAAAAGGCCATCTCTTATTATAAAGATGCAGCCAAATATGGCTACAACGGCGGTCGTACCTATTCGCTGCTTTCCAAGGCCTACCTGGAAAACAAAGATACCCTCACGGCCATCTCCGCTCTGAATGAAGCCTTCGAGAAATACCCCGCCGACAACAGCGTGCTGGTCGAAATGATCAACATCTATATCAGCACCAAAAAGACCGAAGAGGCTATGAAATACCTCTCACTGGCCATCGAAGCCGATCCAACCAATGCTTCCTACTATTTCGCCAAGGGATCCCTGCTCGACGGAATGGGCCGCCAGGATGATGCCATTAAAAGCTACGAAAAAGCCATCGAACTCAACAAGGAGTACTACGATGCTTACTATAACCTCGGAGCACTCTATTACAACAACGGGGTGAAACAGATCGAAGTAGCCAACAAGGTCCCCGCCAACGATAACAAAAGATATGAAGAGGAACTGGGCAAATCAGACATCTGGTTCGCCAAAGCCCTGCCATTCATGGAAAGATGCCAGGAACTCAAACCCGGCGACACCTATTCACTCGAATCACTCAAGAACCTGTACTACAGGCTTAAACAACTCGAAAAATACGAAGATGTCCTGAAAAAACTGGGACAGTAGTCCTAAAAGGGGAGATCCAAAAAATCTCCCTTTTCTTTCACCCTATTTATTTAACATAATATCAATTATAGGACAAAAGGGCTCATTGTTCCCGGTGGCCGTCTCACCCGTTATCTGTCCGTATTAACCCCGTGTTTCCTTGTTGTCTTTATTGTTATTGGTGTCCGGTGCAGCAGTCCTGCCAAGGGTTATCGTATATCCATAGGACTGACGGTTTTCTTTTTTTGTTTCTTCCGGAACCTTTACTGCTCCTGGCTTAGTGACACCTTCTGTATTCGTGAGACTTTTCCCCGGACTATTTTCCTTCGGAGCTGCGGGCTTAATATTATACACGATCTGTTTACCATTGCCCGGACGCTCTTCCTGGGCCGTTTTCCGTAGATATCCATTCAAATCAAAATGAATCCTGAACCGGTGCCTGACCCTGAGCCGGATGCCCCGGTTGGTCGCGCCACCATAACGCAATCCCAAAATCAGCCTGATGGCTTCCTCATCACACCCATGCCCCAGCCCTTTTTCTACTTCCACCGCCGTAACCGCTCCATTGTCGTTGATCTCCGCTGATAACCAAACAGTTCCGGAAATCTTCTCCCGGATAGCCGCTTCCGGATACACCAGATTATCGGATATATATCTCTTTATTTCTTCCTTTCCGCCCGGGTACTCCGGATAATGAAGAAAATTCTTCTTTTTCATCGGTACGGTTGCTAATGAATACTGCGCTTTGGCGCTCAAATATACTGAAAGATAGATTCTGTTTCCAGGTTATGGAAGTTCAGCCTCCGCCCGATGTTAATCGGATTATCACAGACAATAAAAGCCGGCTTTTTGAGGGCCGGCTTTTCATTGAATATGAAAAATTAAACTACATGGAGGTTTTCAGTTGTTCCAGCCAGAGCCGTACCCGCTCTTCTGTGAGCCGTCCCTGGTTCTCCTGATCCAGGATAAGTCCCAGAAAACGACCATTTTCCACAGCTCTGGAGGATTCATAAGTGTAGCCATCGGTGGAGGTCTCCCCCACTATCACGGCACCCCGGCTCTGCAGCAACCGGGCCATCAGCCCTACGGCATCCCCGAAATTTTCGGGATACCCGACCTGGTCGGCCAACCCGTATAGGGCAACCTTTTTCCCGGTCAGGTCCATATCCTCCAACGCAGGCACAAACTCGTCCCAGTAATTGGGCAACTCGCCATCGAACCAGGTGGGAACCCCTAATATCAGCTGGTCATACTGCATAAACTGTTCCTCGGTAACCGTTTCCGCGTTGACGGTTTCGGTGGCCCCTTCGCCGAGCATCTCAGCGATCATCTCGCCTATCTTTTTGGTTTTGTGGGAGTTAAAACTGTAAAACAATCCGGTTTTCGACATTTTTCCTGGGTATTAAAAGGTTAATAGCTCTTTTGCTGCAGCATATATTTTATCTGTATTGGGGAGGATGGCCTTTTCTAGGGCCCGGTGGAATCCCACAGGCGTAAAGGCAGAGCCTACCCGGCGAACCGGGGCGTCGAGCCACTGGAAGGCCTCTTCCATCAACACAGCCACCACTTCACCCCCAAACCCGCCATGGACCTTGTCCTCGTGTACCACCAGGGCCTTGTTGGTCTTCTGTACCGACCTGAGGATACTCTCCTTGTCCAGGGGAACCAGCGAACGGAGGTCGATCACCTCGACGCTGTGACCTTCCTGGGCCAGCTTCTCCGCGGCTTCCAGCGACATAATGGTCGTGTTGCCGTAGGTGATCAGCGTCAGGTCGCTCCCTTCCCTGCGAACACGCGCCTTTCCGAAGGGTACCTCAAAATCGTCGGGAATCACCGTGGCCGCCCGCGGATCCTGATACAACGCCTTGGGCTCCATGAACATGGTCATGCCCCGCGACCGCATGGCCGTCCTGAGCAGTCCCGCCGCATCATCGGCAAAAGAAGGATAGACAATCCGAACCCCCGGAATCGAAGCCAGGGATCCCTCCAGATTCTGGGAGTGGTAAAGCCCTCCACCGATATATCCTCCCGAAGCCAGCCGGATGGTCACATTGGGCGTGAACTTCCCGTTCGAACGCCAGTAATCATGGCTCGAATCGACATACTGCTCCATGGCCGGCCAGAAATAGTCGGCAAACTCTGCCCCCTCAATAACAATGCGGATCTTTTCGCTGTACCGCGACATCCCGTTGGCCGTGCCCACAATGAAATCCTCCGCAATCGGTGCATTGAAAACCCGCTTCTTGCCAAACTCCTTTTGCAGCCCCTTGGATACATTGAAAACTCCCCCCTTCTCCTTGTTGGCCATATCCTGCCCCCATATAAAGGTATCGGGATTGTGGCGGAATTCGGCCTTCAGGGTTTCGTTCAACGCCGTGATCAGCTTTTTCTTCTCCCCGCTTTCCTGGTGGGTCCCGTCGGGGTACTTCTCCGGCTGATGGGGCTCGGGAATCACATAATCGAAAATGGAGGCCGGATCGGGATCAGGAGCCTTCAGAGCCGCCTTATGGGCCTGCTTGATCTCCAAAGCCGCCGCTTCATCCATCGCCTTGATCTCCTCCTCCGTAAACCGGTTGTAACGAATCAGCAACCGCCGGAATTTGGCCATGGGATCATACTCCTGCACATAGTTGCGCTCATTCTCATTCCGGTAAAGCTCATGCTTGTCCGAATTGCTGTGCGAATGAATACGCACACAGTTGGCCTGCACGATCACCGGATGGCCCTCTTCCAGCGCCACCCGTTTGGCTTCGGCCATGGCATTCATCGAATCAAAGACATCCTTGCCATTGCAATGGATAATGGTCAGGTTCTTGAAGCCCGAGAAGTTGTTGGCCACCTTGCGGTTGGCCGTCTGGTCCTTTTTGGGAACGGAAATCCCATATCCATTGTCCTGGAACACAAAAACCACCGGCAGCTTCTCTCGGGTGGCCCCATTAATGGCTTCATAAACATACCCTTCGCTCACCGAGGACTCCCCCTGACTGCTGATGGATACCGCCTTCTCGCCGTAATACTTGATGGCCCGGGCTACCCCCACCGCATGGAGCGTGTGGTTGCCCGTCAGCGATGAAACATTATGAATATTCCACTCAGGCTTCGAAAAGTGGTTCGACATGTGCCGCCCACCCGTCCCCGGGTCCGTCGCCTTGGAGATCCCGTTCAGAATCAGCTCCTCCGCCGTCATCCCCGCTGATAGCGCACTCAGCATATCACGGTAATATAAAAACAAATGGTCCTTGTTCTTCTCAAAACTCTGCCCGATGGCCAACTGAATGCCATCATGACCGGCATAGGGACCATGGTACGACCAACCAATGGCCTGCTTCAGATAGTTGGGCGCCTTCTCATCTATGGTCCGGCCCACTGCCATTAAATGGTACCATTTGGTCAACACCTCCTTGGGCGTCTTCTTAATCGAATAAATTTCGGGTATCTCTGTATTTTTCATTTTTATTTTCTCTTGCTTCCCCTGATGGGATTTTTTATAGGTTGGACTGAATCACGCTTTTATTCTTTACCGGAATCATACGGGCCGGTTGATGTCAAAGGCCTCAAGAAGATCGGCAATCCTGCGCAGAAAGGCTCCCCCCAGGGCACCGTCTACAATCCGGTGATCGTAAGATAAACTTAAAAACATCTTATGTCTGATGGCAATCACGTCTCCCTCAGGAAGTTCCAGCACTGCTGGCTTCTTTTCTATGCTTCCTGTAGCCAGAATGGCTACCTGCGGCTGATTAATGATAGGAGTGCCGATCAAATTCCGGAAGGATCCGAAGTTAGTTATGCTAAATGAGCCTCCCTGGATATCATCGGGCGAGAGTTTGTTCCTGCGAGCCGCATCGGCCAGGGTGTTGAGTTGCTTGGTCAGGCCCACCAGGTTTTTCTCTTCTGCATTTCTGATCACCGGCACGATCAGGTTGCCATCGGGTTTGGCCACGGCAATCCCTATGTTAATATTTTTACGCAGGATGATCCGGTTGCCGTCCACCGAAGCGTTGACCATGGGAAATTCAGCCAGCGCCCTGGCTGTGGCTTCAATAAATGCCGGCATAAAGGTGAGCTTCTCCCCGTATTTGGACTGGAACTGCTCTTTGACTTTGTTTCTCCAGATCACCAGCGAGGTGACGTCGGCTTCAACGACCGATGTAACGTGGGGCGCCACCTGCTTCGACAGGACCATGTGATCGGCAATCAGCTTGCGCACCCGATCCATCTCAATAATCTGATCTTCAGCACCAACGGACAAGGAAACCCTGGGTTTGGCCCCCTGCTGGTCCGCCTCACCCGTGGCCTGTATGGCGTTCGATACACTCTTAACAACCTCACGCCCTATACTTTCACTGCCCTGAACGCCTATCACCGGCGGAGCGGACAGAGCCCCAGTGCCCTGAACCAGCTTACCCTCCAAGACTCCCTTCTCCCGGCGCCCTAAATACTCCAGGATATCCATCTTCCTCACCCGTCCACCATAACCTGTGCCCTGAACCTGCTCCAGCTCACGTAATGTAACCTTCTCTTCTTCAGCGATCTTACGGACCAAAGGCGAGTAAAAACGGTTACTCAGCGCCCGCAGGCTCCCTGAAGTCACCGGAAGGAATTCCTCCTCCACGGCCTCCTCTGTGCTTACACCATTTTCCTTGATTGCACCGGCTCCGCTCCCCTTTACTGCGCCTGCCACGTTTTCCATATATACGCCTGCCACGGTACCCCCGGCAGCCCCCGGCATACCCTGCACACCCGCTTCTGACGCCTCTGTTATTTCATCGTCATCACTCATTTGTATCAACGCAATGACTTCTCCCACAGGAAGAAGCGTGTTCTCCGGATATAGAATCCGCACGACTTTTCCCTCTACAGGAGAGGGAATCTCCGAATCTACCTTGTCCGTAGCCACCTCCAGAAGAAGATCGTCTTCCTCAATCCGATCCCCCTCTTTGATAAACCATTTGGTAATGGTAGCCTCCTGAATGCTTTCGCCCAACTTGGGCATGATTACTTTAAATTCAGCCATTTCTCCATTATTTAATTTTGCAATATTCAGATAATGAAACAATCCAATAATTGAAATGTTCACATTGCAAATGAAATTTTACCACTGCGAAGAGGCGGAATCGATGTGTTGAACAGACCCATTTCAGGCGTTACATAAGCACACCAATAGCATTACATAAGTACTCACGACATTACGTATGTGAATTCGTGAAATTACATATGTGCACACCAATGGGCTACATTTGTAAATTACCTACAAGGTCGGAGATGGAGGAAAAATGGTGTTTAAGGAGGTACTTTTGGAGGCCTTCCAGGATATGGAGGGGAGTGAAGGGGTCTTTAAAGAGGGCTGTTCCCACCTGAACGGCAGAAGCCCCGGCCAGGAAAAACTCAATGGCATCGGTAGCGTTCATGATTCCACCCAATCCGATAACGGGGATGGTGACGGCATGGGAGACCTGCCATACCATTCTGAGGGCGATGGGTTTGATGGCAGGTCCTGAAAGTCCTCCTGTAACCGTGGAGAGGAGGGGACGCCGTTTTTCGGCATCGATGGCCATACCCAGGAAGGTGTTGACCAGGGAGACGGCATCGGCGCCCTCACCTTCTACGGCACGGGCGATCTCGGTGATGTCAGTGACATTGGGGGAAAGCTTTACAATCAGCGTTTTAGGGTACGCCTTACGGACTTCGCGGGTAACGGCTGCGGCACCCGGACAGCTGACGCCGAAGGCCATGCCTCCCTCCTTCACGTTGGGACAGGAGATATTGAGTTCCATGGCGGCGATCCGGTCGAGTCCCGCGATCTTTTCAGTTACTTCAACATATTCTTCAACTGTCGACCCGTTTACATTAACAATCAATGCGGTATCGTAGTCCTTGATCCGGGGATATATCTCGCTGATGAAATAATCCACTCCCTTGTTCTGCAAGCCTACAGCATTCAGCATCCCCGAGGCGGTTTCGGCCATCCGGGGATAGGGATTCCCCTCCCTGTTGCGGGGAGTGATCCCCTTGAGCAATACCGCCCCCAGTAGCGAAGGATCATAAAAATCGGCCAGCTCCGTACCAAATCCCGAACAACCTGAAGCCGTCATCACCGGATTCTTCAGATGTAAACCTTTAATATCGACAGCCAGATTTACCATTTCAAATCGTTAATATTGAATACAGGCCCTTCGGTACATACACATTGGTTTCCATGAACTGTTGGTTCAATACAGCATAGGCAAACCCCAAAACCACAAGCCATTAAATTTTCAAGTGATACTTCACAGAAGCATCCGGCAGCGGCAGCGCGTGCCGCAATAGCCTTCATCATGGGCAGCGGCCCGCAGGTATAGATCCGCGAAAACTCCCCTAAATTCCGGAAATGGGGATGATCGGTCACCATCCCTTTCACTCCCAGGGAACCATCTTCTGTGGTATAGGACAAGGTGGCATGGCGTGAATAGTGGCCGGCAGGGATATGATCGGCCAGACTCCTGGCGCCCAGGATCACCTGCATCTGCTCAGGGGCCAATCCTGCCCGCAGGGAGAGGAACAACAGGGGAGCCACACCACTGCCTCCCCCGACGGCCAGCACCCGCTCCTCCTTTCCCGGAAGGGTGTATCCCCGCCCCAGCGGATAGACCAGACTCAGCGGCTGCCCTGGCACCACGTCACAGAGATGACGCGATCCCCGGCCTACGATCTTGACCAACAGCGATAACTCCCCCCGCTCAGCATCTGCCTCGAAAACCGAAAAAGGACGCCTGAGAAAGACCTCACTGCCGCCAGGAATCTCAACATTCACAAACTGTCCGGGTGATACCGGCAGCAAGGGTCCCGCCGCCCGGAGCCGCAACAGATGGTTGGATGCATTGAGGGCCTGATTGCTGAGAACGGTGAAACTGGTTACCGCTTTTTGCATGGATTGATTTTAGGGGCAAAGATAGTTAAGTTTTAAATAGGGCCTTACCGGGGAAGATACTCGGTATAGGTCCGGTCAGCGTGGAAAAGGATGATCCGGGTGGCTGTAGCGATGGAATCGGCGGGCAAGGGTAACGCAACCTTCTGGTCTGCCGGCAATGAAACCCCCCCCGTAGGGGTGCGGTAGGGATTGCCTTCTTGCAGGTGACCAGGAAAGGGCTGAGATGATGCAGAAGGCACTCCTGCGGACAACGAGGCAGCCCCCGCTCCTGCGGATAATGAAGTGGCTGCAGCTCCAGCGGACAACGGAGCAGCCGTCCTTTCCGATGGCGGTACGGCCGATGGTACAGCCGCCTCACCTGGCAAAACTGTTGAACCTGGCGCCACCGGAGCAGTCAATAGGGGCGCCGCTCCCCCGGTCCTTACACCGCTGCCAGGCAAAAAGAAGCCGGCTTCCTCCTGTCCGGCTCCCCGCTCTGATGCGAAAAGCCCCTTCATCTCAGCATGGCCCGATCCACCTTGTACCTCCCCGGCTACCACCCTGCTCCGCCCTGTCAGCAACCAGTTGGCATCCAGATCGGGAAAGGCCAGCAACAACTTCTCCAGAAACTGGGCCCCAGGATAATTCCTGCCATTGAGAATATGCGAAACATTCGATCGCTGCACCCCTATCCTGTCGGCAAGATCGGCCGCGGTCACCTTCTTGCGGTTCATAAACTCTTTCAGTCGTTCCCTCATGACACTCTTCCGGTTTTGATACAGTAACAAATGTAGAATTTTTTAGTGGGATCCAAAAATCTCATTTGTAAATTTAATTTATCTGACTATTTTCCTATAATACACTAATATTATGAGAATTACGTGAATTTATTAATGTTTGATTTAAGATTCATATAATCATTGTTAAAATATTGGCATACAATTATATATAAGTTAATATAAGCCATTATTTGTTTAAAGTTGATGATATCTAAACCATTCAACAATACATAAACTATATATGACCTATACTAAAATACTGATTATGTGAGCTATATAAATTATAATTTCATTCATTATCCTTCTCCCTTTCTGAAATCACTAATGTGAATTTTAACCGTCCGAAATCGATCCGAACGGCTCCCCGTGGGTGTACTTATGTAAATCTCATGAGTATATTTATGTAACATTTTTGCGGTACACGGATGTTACGTTTGTGAATTGAGGAGATCCCCTCCCCTCCCCTTCCATGGTTTCATCCTTTTAACGATATTTGCAATACTTTCCGGAGTTTCTGGCCCCTTTCGGAAGCAGATGCCCATGAGATTGTTGTCCGCTGATATTACCCTTCTGGTGCTGACAGCCTACTGGCTGCTGACGGCAGGGGCCTGGCTGGGGTTGAGACCTCTGCTGCGCACCCGCTCTCCGCTGTTCCACCGCAGGAGCCTTCTCTTTTGGATCACGGAAGCCTCCCTGATGACCACCGGTCTGGTCGGGCTTCACCTGGCCCGCCTTCCACTGGCCGATCCCCTGCGGCATACCCTCTTTTTCACCTTTAACGGCCTTCTGATGGCTGATATGGCGATAAAACTACCGGCGATGACTGCCTTGCTGCTGCACCCCTTTTTCCGCCATAAACGGCCCCGCATCATCCTTTCTTCCATGGCCGCAGTGTTGATGACTGGTCTCCTGGGGGTCTTTACCTGGGGATTTGCAGTGGGCCCCCGGCTGCCGCTGGTCAGGGAACTCCATCTCACCCTCCCCGCCCTGCCCCCGGCCTTCGACGGTTATCGCATCACCCAGCTCTCTGACCTTCACCTGGGAAGCTTCCACTCCCGCGGCATGCTACGCCGTTTGGCCGTGCGTTCCGGCCGTTTCTCACCCGACGCTGTGGTGTTTACCGGCGACCTGGTCAATGATCAGGCGATCGCTGCCCCCCATATCCTCGCCATCCTCCGTGGATTCCGGGGGTACGACGGACAGTGGGCCATCGCCGGCAATCATGATTATGGGGATTATTCCCGCTGGCCTTCGGTTGAGGCCCGGGAGAACAACCTGGAAGCGATCAGAAAGTGTTTCAGGGACGGGGGATTCCATTTGCTGGAGAACAGTCACCAGGTGGTGGTACGGGATGGCGATTCCCTTGTTTTCGTGGGAGTTGGCAACCATGGAGATTCACCCTTGCCCCGGCATGATGACCTGGAAGCGGCGGGGCGCGGACTCGGCACCACGGCCTTCAGGATTCTTCTGAGCCATGACCCCGCACATTGGGAGAAGGAGGTCCGCCATGATCCGCGCTATCCGCTGACACTGGCCGGACATACGCATGGATTGCAGTGGGGGATTTCCCTGGCCGGTATGCGCTTCAGCCTTTCACAAGCCATCCGGAAACAGTGGGCCGGCCTCCATCGGGAACAGGAGCAATTCCTTTATGTCAACAGCGGATTGGGCCTGATCGGGATGCTCTTCCGTATCGACATGCCGCCGGAACTCACCCTGATCACTCTCCACGCGCCCCAGGCTTCCACAGACTCTACAAAGAGGTGAAATCCACCGAAAAGAGGAGTTCCATACGCATATCACGGGCTTCAGGCAGCCAACCCGCCCTGACCCCCATGGCCACCGGGGCATAGAAACGGAAGAGATGACCATCGGCCACCACTTCACCTCCTACCGAGCTGATCGTCCTGGAGAAGTGCCCGGTGACCCTTCCGTCATCGAGCAGGTCGCCCTTCAGCCAGGCCCTCTCATAGAAAAGAGCACTCCTCAGCCGCTTGACATAGAGTAGTTTGGAGATCCGCCAATCATATGTGAACAGGGGAAACACATACTTCAGGGCGCTGCTGGTCAGGGTATTGTTGTTCATGGAGCTCCATCCCCAGGGGACGGCGATCACATCGTTGTAGTTGTACTCACCCCTTTGCCGCTGCTGCCAGCCTGTACGGAGGCTGAAACCATGGTTAGGCGCCATCCCGGGCAGGTACATCTTCATTTGCAACGCCGTAACGGGGCCCATATGATGACTCCCCCACGGAGAATGGCGGTAACTTCCATCACCGATCCATCCCCAGCGGGGCTGAATCGCCTGCAACGGCTGCCGCATCAGTTGATGGTAGTAAAGCCGGTAGGCCACCGCACTGAGGGTACCATTGATAAACTGTCCGGGCGTCGAAGTATCATGGCCATAATGGGTGGCCGTAAATAAAACCTCAGGCTGCCACAACCTGAAATAGCGTCCATGGCTCCTGTTCAGCGGAATCCTCAGGTCCAGGTCCCCCCGGTACTCCTTCCAGGTATAGCGCCGGTACAAGGTATCCCTGTACAGGAGGTGTCCGGTCTGATCCTGGTATTCGGTAATCTCCCCGAACCGGGAGGCTCTTTTTCCCGCCGATAACTCCGCCGTAACCACCGGAAACCAGCCCCGGTATTCAAACTTGAGATAATACTTGCCCGTCCGCTCGCTCCTGTCCCATTTGTAACCCGCTGTCGTCTCCGCCGTTCCCAGCATATTCTGGGAGGCCAGACTCACCCCCGGTGCCACCTCCAGGTCCGAAGCATCAAAGGCCAATGGGGCCCAGCTGTGTAACCGGAAGAGATGCAGCCCTTTACGGTAGGGTTTAGAAATGTAACCCGTCGTGTCTACATTTGTAAAATCCACAATACCAGGTTCCTGGGCCGCCATTTGCTCTGCAAGAGGATAGCTCCCCCGGGGAATGGCGCCGGAGGGGACCCTGCCCTTCAGCATGGGGCGGATCAGCCGGAAGCCGTCAGCGGTATAATCACTGACCACCACCACCTTACCATCGGAGGAAACAGCCGGATAGTCCATGCCGAACCGCGCCTCCGCTTCCCGGCCACATACCCCGGTCGCTAAATCGGCCGACCACAACTCATTCTTCCCGCTGTGACCGCTGATGTACCATACCGTATCCCCCGACAAGGCCAGTTGCCTGATCTCTCCCGGTTCCACAAAACCGAATATCTCCGTCTCCCCTCTGAAGGGATTCATCCCGGCCAGCCGCTTCCCTTCACCCGTCAGTACCACCACCACCAGCCGCTCCGCATCTCTCCAGACCGGACTGAATAAATAGTGGTTCTCCGGTGAAGGATACCTCGCCACCAACGCGCCACTGGCCACCTGGTAGACCGAGAGATAATAACGGTTGGCAAAATCGGTCTCTACGACGGCTACATTATGTTTATCAGGAGAAATCGACGGTGCAAAACACTTATATTCAGGCTTTATGGTGGTCACCCTTTGACTTTCCATATCGTAGAGGCGGAGAAAAGATTTTCCGCTGTGGCTCCACCGCAGATCGGGAATGAATTCTGACCAAACGATGAGTCCGTCACGGTACCCCACAGACTCATCAAAGAGCTGCCCGGGGGTATAAACGGTCTGTTCTTCTCCCAAGGGGGAAATCTTAACAAAACAGGGCAACTGCCGATAGCTCTCTTTCAGGGAGAGGAGATCTCCGGAGGGGAGGATATAGTTATGGCGGTAAGAGGTGTAGACCTGAGCCGGGCGGGTGATGACCTGTGGGGTCTCCTCCCGGAAGGGGGCATCCTCGAGGGTCCATTGGTGGTGAAGGGAGTCAAAGATTTGCTGATAGAGTTGTTCCTGGTTGAAGCCAGTAAGCATTTTGACCATTTTGTTGACGGGCCGGATCGAGAGGGGGTAATGGGCCATCTGGTTGATGGCGTTGGTCCAGAGGTCGCTCCCATAGCGCGCGCGGGTGCCGGCCGTGAGGTACCATCCCAGTTTATAGTGATCGGGAACATGGTCGCGGTAGGATCCATTGTAGGCTTTATCGAAAGTATAGACTCCTTTTTCGGTCACCTGGGCCCGGTGTTCCATCAGGAAGGAGGGATAGCGGCCCCGGCCGCTGGTACTCAGGGCGGTCTCGGCGATCACGGCATCTCCTTCGATGAACCAGAATGGAAGGTAGAGGCCGGTGATCAGGGCGGCTCCCTGTTCTCCCAGGAGGGCCCTGAGGATCCCCGGCATCTGGCTCTGGATCTTATCGACCTGGACCACATGGCGGAATTCATGGAGGGCCAGTTGCTGGAGCCACTCCTGGCCGTAGATATCCTGGTGGGGAGGTGTGAAGAGTTCCATCCGGCGGGGGGCCCAGCCCACCAGCCCGTTGCTGCGAACCGTCCGGGTATGGAAAATCACCGATATCCGCGCCGGCCTGTGACGAAGGGTGACGCTGCCATAATCATAAACCCTGGTGAAGAAGGCGGCCATCTCCCGGGCTTTCTCCTCGAAATCGACAGGATAGATCAGTTGGAAATCGGGTGTTACGATCTGCCTCCAGCGAAGGGATGAAGGATCTTCACCCGTACTGAAATACTGGCTGTAGCCTGTAAAAGCCGACAGAAGGAGAAGCAGCAGGAGGATGTTTTTCTTCATGGTGACGGGCTGAAGGTGAGTAA
>ERZ1645192.736-NODE-736-length-27442-cov-24.809545_pt1 | contig 27442 bp, 23 predicted proteins | sample MGYA00575354_ERZ1645192 | MGnify/ENA primary metagenome ERZ1645192 (study PRJEB40844, sample SAMN11349763) | freshwater sediment metagenome | isolation source: river sediment | host: Sediment | place: India: Faizupur Khadar , New Delhi | collected 2017-02-21 ... | reverse complement strand
AACTTCCGGCCCCTACGTCCCGAACGTAGTACGCTACCAACTGCGCTACACCCCGATTCAGCTGCAATCGCCGCCAGCGGGCGGTGAAGAAGCTTTACTGAACAAAATTCAGGTTCGCAAAAATAATAAAATTTTTGTCCTGAAGGAACTTTTTAACTATTTCTCAATATACACTATGCTTCTGAAAATCTTTTATCTATTGATGATCAACGCCTATGTCGAGCATCGATTCTGGATCTTCAACCGGTTCGATGTGGGTGAAAACAGTCGTCGGCGAACCGGGGAACAGCATACGGATATCCTTTTCCACTTTCTCTGCCAGAGTGTGTCCCTGATGAAGATTCCATTTTCCCGGCATCTGCAGCTGGACTGAAATGAATTTCCTCTGTCCCGATTGTCTGGTAAGCAGAGAATGGAATTTTAAATCATTTTGCCCATAACCGTCAAGGACATCGGTAATTCTCTGTATCTCGTCTTGCGGCAGCGCAGTATCAAGCAATCCCATCGCAGACTTTCTCATGAGCTGAAAACCTGTCCAGACTATATTCAGTGCGACACCAAAAGCAACGATGGCATCAAGCATCATCCAGCCAGTCAGTTTGACAAGTGCAATTCCCAGGAGAACGCCTGCAGAAGTCATAACATCAGTTCTGAGGTGCTTGCCATCTGCTTCAAGGGTTATTGAGTTGTGTTTTCTCCCGTTTCTGATCAGTATGATTGATACTGCGAGGTTAATCAATGAGGCACTTAATGCTATGAGCAGCCCTATCCCTAATTTTTCAAGAGGCTGCGGATGCAGAATCCTGGGTACGGCTGACCAGATAATGCTGCCAGCCGCCAGGACGATCAGACCGCCTTCAATAGCGCTGGAAAAATATTCAGCCTTATTATGTCCGAATTCATGCCTCTCATCTGGCGGCTTTTCAGCAAGGTTCAGCATTACCAGTGCTACAAGTGCGGCAGCAAGGTTGACGCATGACTCCAGTCCGTCAGACAAAAGTCCGACAGAATTTGTAAGAAAATAGGCCGTCAACTTTATTGATATTGTCGCAACTGCAGCTGCAATTGAGAGATAAATGTATTTTTTGAGTGATGAAGAGGCCATTAATTTTGTGCCGGTTTGTTCATCAAATTTAGCATTTCTGCCTGACCTTCAGGATATCATCAATTTCAGTCTGATTTACATTATCTGAGCGGTGATAGGATGTAATCAGGCGTAAGTTTATCTTCTAAATCAAGTGTGCTGTCCAGAGAACTTTTTGACTATTAAAGAGTCAGTTCCACGATCTTGCGATGCAAATCGTTGCTGCTCACAGGTTTGGGCAGATAATCAGTACACCCGGCCTCCATTGCACGCTTCCGGTCATCAGGGAAAGCATATGCCGTTACAGCTACAATCGGTAACCTGGAAAAACCTTCTTCGGCACGCAGCCTGCGCGTCAGCGACAGACCATCCTCGTCCCCCTTGAGCGATATATCCATCAGCACAAGATCAAATTTCCGGGAATGAAGTTGATCCCAGGCATCTGCAGCGGAGTCAGCTGCGGCAGTATCATACAGGCCTGACAACAACTTCGTGAAATAAAGCTGACTATGGGGGTCATCCTCGACAATCAGAATGGCCATTCGCTTTGATGATGACGGGTCCTTCATATCCTGATCAGTTTGTACGACAAAGATCCCAGTTTAATCTTCTCCCCGTGAAGGAGTCCCGTGTTCCAGTCAGTGTTTCCATGAGCTATCCGGAACTTGTCCTCCCCGCGGAGATCGTTGTTATTATCATTATCCCTCAAATGCCATGCCGCAGGTGCTGCCATTACCATATCGGCGCACGCCTTGTCAAGAGCCAGGGGGTCCGTGGAAGCAGCAATACCTATGTCTTCAACCAGAGGCATGTCATTGTGCCCCCAGCAATCGCAGTCAGGAGAGACATCCATGATGAAATTGACATGCAGTGCAGGCTTATCCTTAACCACTGCATAGGCATACTCGGCTACCTTTTTGCTGAGAACATCTCCCTCAGAGCTCCATTGCACCCTTGCAGCATCAAACTGGCAGACAGCCACGCACTGGCCGCAGCCCGTACATCTTTCGTTGTCAATATGTGCCTTCCGGTCATCACCGAGGTGGACGGCATCATGGGCACAGCTTATAACGCATATGTTGCAGCCGGTACAATTCTTCTGGTATATAAAGGGAGGATTCCCGGAGTGCTGAAAGAGCTTTCCGCCAACGGAAGCACAGCCCATACCAAGGTTCTTCAGCGCACCCCCGAAACCTGTCTGCTCATGTCCCTTGAAGTGATTCAGTGAAATAATTATATCAGCATCAGCAATGGCCGTACCGATCATCGCCCTGCGGGTATAATCAAGATTTACCTCAATCTCACGGTAGTCAGTACCCTTTATGCCGTCGCCTATTATAACATGGCATCCTGCACTGAATGGATTGTAACCATTGGAGAACGCCGCATCAAGATGATCGGGAGCATTTGCTCTTTCTCCTGAATAAAGGGTGTTGCAGTCAGTCAGGTATGGCCTGCCTCCTTTTTCCTTCACCATTGATGCCACCCTTGCCGCAAAGTTGGGCCTGAGATATGCAAGATTTCCGGGCTCACCGAAGTGGACCTTGATAGCGGTCATCTTACGGTTGAAATCGATCTTCTCAAATCCTGCAGCCATCACCAGCCTCTCCAGCTTCTTCAGCAGGTTCAGCGATGAGGTGCCGTGCATATCGGTGAAATATACCTCAGAAGGTCCCATTAATAATAAAACGTTCGATATCAGACATTAAGTATGTCGATAATGTCAACAAGGTGCTGGTTGAGGCCCTTATGCTGTTTTACCGCTTTCCTGAAGGGAACGAGCACTATCTCGTCATTCTGCAGTCCTACCATTACGCTCTGCTGGCCGTCAAGGAGTGCCTCAACAGCTGCATTACCCAGTCTGCTTGCGTTGACACGATCAAGTGCTGACGGTGACCCGCCGCGCTGGAGGTGTCCGAGAATAGCCACTCTCACCTCGTAGCCCTTGAGCTGGGGCTTGAGTCTCTCGGCAAGCGCTATGGCGCCTCCTTCTTCATCTCCTTCAGCAACTATGATTATATTGCTTGATTTCTTTCTCTTGTTGCCCGTTTCGATCATCTTGTTGATGTCACGTGCCTCTCCCTTGATTTCAGGCATTATAATGGCTTCGGCTCCGCTGGCGATTCCGCTGTAAAGGGCAATGTGGCCTGCCTCGGCCCCCATCACCTCGACAAAAAACATCCTGTTGAGGGCGCTGGCTGTGTCACGGATTTTATCCACGGCCTCCACCACGGTGTTGAGTGCAGTATCATATCCTATAGTATAGTCAGTGCCATAGATATCATTGTCTATTGTGCCGGGCACCCCGACAAACGGGATGTTATGTTCTTCGTTGAACAGGCTGGCCCCCTTGAAGGAGCCGTCTCCTCCTATCACAACCACACCGTCAATTGCAGCAGCTCTCAGGTTGTCATATGCAACCTTCCTCCCCTCGGGAGTACGGAAAGCGTCGCATCTTGCGGTTTTAAGTATTGTACCTCCGCGCTGTATCGTGTCTGACACCGAGTGTGCGTAAAGAGGTTTGAAATTGGCATTTATCATCCCCATGTAGCCGTGCCTGATGCCGACCACCTCAAGTCCGTTATATATTGCAGTGCGGGTAACAGCACGGATTGCTGCATTCATTCCGGGAGCGTCTCCACCCGATGTGAGAACGCCTATCTTCTTAATTTTCCCCATTGTAGAAATTATTTATTGACGGTGCGAAATTACTACAATTTCATATTTCAGCAATTTCGAAAGTAACAATATCATATTGCGGCAACAATATCTGCAACTTCCTGGATAAGCCACCGCGGGGTGGAGGTGGCACCGCATACTCCTGCACTGGATGAATCATGAAACCATTCGCGGTTCAGCTCACCTGGTGAGGAAATGAAGTGGGAGCGGGGATTCACCTTCTGGCACACCTCGAATAGCATGCGGCCGTTAGAGCTGTTCCTGCCGCTGACGAAGATTATAACATCATGTTTCATGGCAAATTCCCTCAGCCGTGGTTCACGCCCTGATACCTGCCTGCAGATTGTGTTATGAACCTTCAGGTTTGAAGACGAATGGTCCGGAGAGACCTTTTCTATATTAAGCCTTATTATCTCAGCCACAACCTCGTATTGAACCTTGCTCTTTGTAGTCTGTGAGAAGAGGAAGACCGGCTTTGTGTAGTCTATCCTGTGAAGGTCGCCCTTGCCAGTGACCAGTATTCCCCTTGATCCGGCCGCACCCATAAGCCCTATAACCTCGGCATGACCCTCCTTGCCGTAGATGACTATCTGTCCCTTTTCGTCACGCGACAGCTCGGCTACTTTTCGTATTTTCTCCTGCATTGACCTGACAATAGGACAGGTAGCGTCAATAATTGTAATGTTATTCTCCCTGGCTTTTGCATAAGTTGATGGAGGCTCGCCGTGCGCCCTGATAAGAACCTTGCAGTCACGCAGTTTTTCGAACTCATCATACGTGATTGCCCTAAGTCCGAGGCCGGTCAGCCGGGCTACCTCGATGTCATTGTGCACTATCTCCCCGAGGCAGTAGACGGTTTCTCCGTCACGGAGTGCATCCTCTGCGATCACAACGGCATTTTCAACACCGAAACAGAATCCGGATCCCTGTTCAACTTCAACCTTCATTTATCCTTGTTTTGTAGAGCTCCCTGAACCAGACCATCTGTTCTTCGGGGGTCATGTCACTGTTGTCAAGCACAACCGCATCATCAGCCTGCCTGAGCGGACTCGCTGCACGTGATGAGTCAATACGGTCACGTTCGCTTATGTTTTTAATCACTGCATCAATGTCAGCCGGCAGTCCCTTGCTCAGCAGTTCGAGATATCGTCTCTGCGCCCTCACCTCGGGTCTTGCCGTCATGAATATCTTGAGCCGGGCGTCAGGGAACACGACAGTGCCTATGTCACGGCCGTCCATCACCACACCCCCGCCGGCGCCCATTGAGCGCTGCAGCTGCACCAGCCTTGCCCTGACCCCGGCTATTGTGCTCACCGGACTTACATTGTCCGAAACCTCACGGTCACGTATTTCCCTCTCCACCTTCTCTCCGTTGAGGTAAGTGGCCGAGAATCCGGTCTCGCGGTCAGGTTTGAAGGTTATTGCAATTTCCGGAAGAGCTTTCAGGATCCCGGTCTCGTCAGCCACCCCTCCGCCTGCCAGTCCGCGCCTCAGCGCGAACAGAGTGACTGCCCTGTACATGGCCCCCGAATCAATATAGATATATCCCAGTTCCCTGGCTATCGCCTTTGCAAAAGTGCTTTTACCGCACGACGAGTAACCGTCAACCGTAATGATTATTTTCCTTTTTTTCTTTGTCATTGTCTCAGTCAAATTAAAACGAAACGGGGCCGTTAAGGTTCATCCCGTTCTGCTTTTCTGAATATAATTTCAGGTCTCAGTGTAACTGTCAGGTGGTTAGATCCGCCGGCGGGATGAAATACCCCATGGGCGAAAGCCAGTTCGAAGGCTCTTGTTCTTATGCCGAATCCGGTAGTAAAGCCCGCCAGCCCGGTCCGCTGTCCGGTCCGCATCTCAGCCCTTCGCTGATAGTCAAGGCCGGCGCCAATCCAGAATGCTTCTGATGGCAGGACCTCGATCCCCAGTACAACGTGCCTGAGAATATCTTCGCCGAAACCGCCCGGGCCGGCATCATCTTCAGTATCATAATCGAAGGTCAGGTCAGGCTTCTCGAGATGTCTCAGGGTGAGAGAAAAGCTGAATGGGGCATGAGCAAGCCTCTTGGTGGCTCCGGCAATTATCTCCAACGGAAGCGGTTCAACCCCGTTGCCTGTATAGCCTGCAAGCTGCAATCCGGCGTTGCGGATGACCAGCCCGGCGTCAAGCATCAGCCGTTCATTGCTGTATGTCGCCCCTATATCCGCACAGAGGCCCGCTGAAAAGTACCGCTCGAGATTTGAAATGACAGGCTTGAGGTTCACACCAACGGAGAAGGATGAGTCAATCTGCCATGACCAGATAATATTGAATCCGTATTCGGCAGCGGTGAAGCTGCCGGTAATATTGCCGGCTTCATCAGCTTCAGTGAAGGTGCCATAGCTTATAAAACTTATCCCGCCGGCGAAGTTACCTGCAGCGGCGGTGCTGTGTGACCAGGAGGCGTAACCATACCTGATTCCCGCAAACCATGAGGAGAAACTGAGTGAGATATCATTGTCCATAGAGGCATCAAGTAATGCAGGATTGAAATATGGCAGGGCCAGATCACTTCGCTGCGAGGCAACTGTAATACCGCCGGTGGCGTTGGCGAAAGCCGAATGGCTCAGATTGAGGAACTCATAGGTATTGTCACCACCGGTCTGGCCTTTCAGAGTCAGAGTAGCTGAAACCATGAGAAGCAGAAGGCCGGCTGCCCGCTGTCGCAGAACAGCAATGCCGGGAAGCAGATTGGGAGCCCTTTGACTCATCCTCAGAATCATTATAGACAAAGATAGTATTCCCGGCAAAATGGCATGATCAAAGCTGTTATTTCAGGGTCGTCAGGCACTCCTGCCGGCAAAGTCTGTATCAACCACAGCCTTCCTGTTCTTTCCTGCCTGTGAGAGGAAGAGGCCGGCAATTACAACTGCCATACCAACCCCGTTACGTGCTGTCAGTCTGTCACCCACGATGAGGAACGCAAAGACTGCCGTGAAAACAGGAATAAGATTGCTGAATATGTTGGCCCTTGCAATCCCCACATACCTGACTGAATAGGCAAAGAGCACGAATGCACCGCATGACGCGAAGATGGCCAGGAGGATTACCGAGCCGAAGCTCTTCGCAACGATGCCTGTGGCGAGCAGATCCTTCAGATCGAACATAAGGAAGAGAGGAAGGAAGAGGATTGCGCCTATTATGTTCTGAATGTTGACAATCGTGACCGGATCATACTCATGTGCCAGGCGGTGAAGAACCATGTTGTAACCGACGGCTGATACAACCGCAAGGAACATCAGCGCCAGTCCCCTCGGATTCATCGTGATATTTCCAGTACTGTTTGTAATGAAGATGATAACTCCTATGAATGAGATAATTACACCCAGATAGTTGACAAGCTTAAGCCTCTCGCGGTATATGACCCATGCAAAGATTACTGCAAAGACCGGAATTGTTGAGATGATTACAGACCCTACTGTTGATGAAACGTATGTCAGTCCGAAGCTTTCACCCAGGAAGTAGAGAAAAGGTTCAAACAACGCCAGGAGAAAAAAGTACTTCCTGTCTCCCTTTTTTACGGGCGTAAAACGTCCGGTAATCCACAGGAAGCCTGTAAGAAAAATAATTGCCATACACAGCCTGATGAAGACAATTGTTATGGGTTCATAGTCAACGTTGGCCACCTTGAACCAGACGAATGAGAACGACCAGAATATCATTGATAGAACCAGGGCTGCGTAGGGTCTGCCTTTCATGGGAGGAAGAAAAAATGAGTGATTTTACAGGCGGCGAAATTAGCTGATTTTTCAATACCTGTGGCAGAGAGGGCCTTAAAGAAGTTTTCAGTTTCGAACGCATCTGATGATCATTCGGCAAGAATTTTACAATGAATTAATATACAGTATAATGCGTATTGATCATCTTTCGACCGGCGAAAATGAAAATCATTTTTACCCGTTTTGCCATATTGTTTTATTGTTATATTTGCCACTTCAAAAGCGAGAATAAGATGAACGGAATCAAGATCGTTGTACTTGCCAAGCAGGTTCCGGATACGCGGAATGTAGGCCCTGATGCAATGAAAGCTGACGGGACGGTTAACAGGAGCGTCCTGCCTGCCATTTTCAATCCGGAGGATCTGAACGCCCTTGAGCAGGCACTGCGCATAAAGGAGAGATATGAAGGTGTTACGGTGACGCTGCTAACAATGGGCCCGGTAAGGGCTGCTGAGATAATCCGTGAGGGGCTTTACCGCGGAGCGGATGACGGTGTGCTGCTTACTGACAGGGCCTTTGCAGGGTCTGATACGCTGGCCACATCATATGCACTTGCACTTGCAGTGCGAAGGCTTGCTCCCGACCTTGTAATAGGAGGCCGCCAGGCTATTGACGGTGATACGGCCCAGGTGGGGCCGCAGGTTGCAGAAAAGCTGGGCTGGCCCCAGGTTACATATGCCGAGGAGATGCATTTCGAGGGTGAAAAACTCATCATCCGCCGCCGCCTTGAAAGGGGAGTGGAGACTGTATCAGCACCCCTGCCGCTTGTTGTTACAGTGAACGGAACAGCCCCGGCGTGCCGTTACCGCAACGCGAAACTCCTTATGAAATACAAGTATGCACGCACTGATACCGAACTGCAGGCTGAGAGCTCTGACTATATAGCAGCAGGCAGGCCTTCAATAAGAATAACCGAGTGGGGTGTTGACGCCATCGGTGCCGATCCTGAACATCTCGGGCTCTCAGGGTCACCCACCAAGGTGAAGGAGATCGAAAATGTAATTCTCCAGGCAAAGGAATCGAAACGCCTTACCTCATCAAATTCAGACATTGAGTCACTGGTCAGGGAGTTGCTTGAGAATCATACAATTGGTTGAAAAACGGATAAAACATATTTAAAGTGAACAATCTATTCGTCTTTTGCGAGCTTGATGAAGGCAGACCTGCGGAGGTGAGCCTTGAACTGCTTACCAGGGGCAGATCACTGGCCAATACGCTTGGCTGCCGCCTCGAAGCGGTGGTCCTCGGGAGCGGACTTGAAGGGATCGAAAACGAGCTCTTCCCATACGGAGTTGACGTGGTGCACGTGGGCGATGATCCTGTGCTTGAACACTACCGCACAATGCCGTTCACATCGGTCATTACAGGCCTCTTCAGGCAGGAGCAGCCCCAGATTGCCCTTATGGGTGCAACATCAACAGGCCGTGACCTGGGACCCCGGGTCTCATCCGCGCTCCACAGCGGACTGACGGCCGACTGCACCAGCCTAGAGATCGGAGATCACTATGTGAAGAAAACCGATACCACCTATAAAAACCTCCTGTATCAGATCAGGCCTGCATTCGGCGGTAACATCATTGCCACAATCATCAATCCTGACCACAGGCCTCAGATGGCCACAGTACGCGAAGGGGTCATGAAGCGCGAGATTGTAAACAAAAACTACAGGGGAGAAGTCAGGAAGATCGATGTCCCCTCCTTTATCAAACCGGAAGACCTCGCTGTTGATATAATTGAGAGGCACATGGAGGCCCGCAAGGTTGACATCAAATCAGCACAGATAATAGTTTCAGGCGGTTATGGTGTGGGTTCAAGGGAAAACTTCGCCATGCTTTATGAACTGGCTTCCCTGCTTGGCGGCGAGGTGGCTGCTTCAAGGGCTGCAGTTGATGCCGGTTATGCGGGACATGAACGCCAGGTGGGACAGACCGGGGTGACTGTCAGGCCAAAGCTTTATATTGCCTGCGGCATCTCAGGGCAGATACAGCATACCGCCGGAATGAACCAGAGCGGCAAGATCATTGCAATCAACAATGACCCTATGGCACCCATAAACAATATCGCAGACTATGTAATAAATGGCGATGTGGCAGAGGTAATCCCGAAGCTCATTAAATACTACAAGGCCAACGCCAGGTAAACAGACCAAAGTCCGAAAGCAAAAAAAGAACACCAATGGCAAATTTCTATACTGACAATAAAGATCTCAGATTCCACCTAAACCACCCGGCGATGGAAAAGATCGTCAGACTGAAGGAGATGGATTACCGTGACAGGGAACAATTTGATTATGCACCTCATGATTTCGAGGATGCCATGGACAACTATGACAGGGTTCTGGAGATCATAGGCGCCATCTGTGCAGAGGTGATTGCACCCAATGCGGAAGATGTGGATCATGAGGGACCCACGGTGGCCGATGGTCATGTTACATATGCCCGTGGTACGCGTGAAAACCACGAGGCACTCACAAGGGCCGGTGTGATAGGGATGAACTTTCCGAGGAAGTACCAGGGGCTCAATTTCCCAATGGTACCTTACGTCATGGCTGCCGAACTGGTTTCAAGAGCTGATGCCGGGTTTGCTAACATATGGGGATTGCAGGACTGCGGTGAGACTATTTTGGAGTTCGCTGCTGATGACATAAGGCAGGAGTTTCTTCCGCGATTCAACAAAGGTGCAACAGCAGCAATGGACCTTACCGAGCCCGATGCCGGGTCTGACCTTCAGGCAGTGCAGCTAAAGGCTCACTATGAAGAATCGCGGGGCACATGGCTGCTTAACGGGGTGAAGCGTTTCATAACAAACGGCGATGCAGAGATATCACTCGTCCTCGCCCGCAGCGAAGAAGGAACAACTGACGGCAGAGGGCTGTCACTGTTCGTCTATGACAAAGCAGACGGTGGCGTAATCGTCAGACGCATTGAGAACAAGATGGGTATTAAAGGCTCACCGACGTGCGAACTGGTCTTCCGCAATGCACCTGCAAAACTTGTCGGTGAGAGGCGTATGGGCCTTATCAAGTATGTAATGTCACTGATGAATGGCGCACGTCTTGGCGTTGGGGCACAATCAGTCGGGATAGCCCAGGCTGCGTACGAAGAAGCCAGGAAATATGCCTCTGAGAGGAAACAGTTCGGGAAAACAATTGACCAGTTCCCCGCTGTTTATGAAATGCTTACCCTGATGAGGGTCCGACTTGAGGCGATGCGGTCACTCCTCTATGAGACTGCACGCTTCGTTGACACTTACAAGGCATGGTCATTTGTTGCAGCGGAACGCCCTCTGACAAAGGAAGAACGTGACGACCTGAAGAACAATACCAGGCTGGCAGACATATATACTCCGATGGTGAAGCTGATAAGCAGCGAGTGGTGCAACCGCATTGCCTATGACGCGGTGCAGATCCATGGAGGCGCAGGTTTCATCAAGGATTTCCCGGTGGAGAGGCTTTACCGTGATGCACGCATCACATCAATCTATGAAGGAACCTCACAACTACAGGTGGTTGCCGCCGTCAGGGGCGTGACAACAGGAGGATATCTTGCACAGATCCGGGAATATGAGAAGAAGGAACTCAGACCTGAACTCGATCACCTGAAAAAAACGCTTTTAGTCCTGACCGGTGATCTTGAAAAGAGTGTGGCACAGGTTGTGGCTGCCGGCAATAACGAACTGACGGACTTCCACGCACGCCGACTGGTGGAAATGGCTGCCAACATTGTAATGGGTTACCTGCTCTTACATGATGCACAACGTGATGCAGCATATTCCTCCTCGGCCGGGCTGTTTATTGAGCTCGCTGTCTCTGAAAACAAGGTGAAGTCAGAGTTTATCGGCTCTTTCCAGGAAAAGACGCTTGGCCTCTACAAGGTAAGCTGACAGACCCTTACCTGAGTCTCCGTAATGCCCTTTCCTGAATGAATATCAGGGAAGGGGCCCTTCTGCCGGCGGAAGCTTTCTTCCGGTCAGGGAATGCTTTTTACAGTTTTCCGGATGACAAATGTCAATTTCCGGATTGACAAGAAACACCTGTATATCAATCCAAATACACTTTGCCCCGGTGAACTGTGTGTTCTTATTCCGGTATATTTGTGAATAATATAACAGAAAGCAAAATGAAGCGAAAGGCATGGATTACAAGACTGTTGGCGGCTGCCCTTGTTATTGCGGGCGGGCTTTCTCTTTCATCGTGTGAACAATACTCATGGGCCAGGCAGGAAGTACCCCAGGACCTTACTGTGAGCTTCTCGGAAACAATCCTTCCGTTTTGTCAGGGCTGTCACGGGTCGTGGACAGGTGACAGGACCTACGACAAGCTCTCGGCCAATGTAGACACTGTCACTCCGGCATCAAGCAGGGTGCTGTCAATACATTCTTCCATAACGGCATTCGGGTCGCAGATACTTCAGATTGACACGCTGCTGATACCGGCAACTGATGTTATTAAACTGTGGGCTTCACAGGGAGCAGAAAAAAATTAGAATTGAGGAAACCTTAATAAAGTCAACCATGAAAAAAATTGCCATATCCGTCATTCTTGTCCTGGTTACATTCGCGGCATTCAGCCAGGATAGCGAGAATTATCCGGTCAGGGTTTTTGAGACCAGCATATTAATTGACAATCAGACTGTAGCAACGCCTTTTAAGGGAATGCTCGAGTTCGAGATTCATCATCGTTTCGGCACTGTGAACAAAGCCCTTGATGACCTGTTCGGCCTCTGGGCCCCCGCAAACATCCGCCTTGGGCTCAATTACGGTATAACTGACAGGCTGATGATCGGAGTCGGTACTGCAAAAAACTATAAAGCTCAGGATCTGGCCGTGAAGTTTGCCATACTGCAGCAGACCTCATCCGGTTCCGTTCCGGTCTCACTCAGCTATTACGGAAATATGGGTATCAATCTGTTGAATCAGAACACATTTGGACCGGCCCATGACTGGCGTGAGATACACCGTCTCTCATATTTTAACCAGATACTTGTTGCAAGGCAGTTCGGAACGAAGTTCTCTCTGCAGCTCGCGCCAACATTTATCTGGCTCAATGCAGTAGAGGTTGGATACAGGAATGCTCATTACGGTATATCTGCCGGTGCGAGGTACAATGTAACCGGCTCACACAGCATCATAGCCGAATATGATCAGCTTTTCAGCAGCCAGAAGGATGAGTCGCTGAATTCCAAACCACAGCTTTCACTGGGCTGGGAGATAGGAACTGCCACTCATGCATTCCAGATTTTCTTTGCAAATTACAAAGATATCCTCGGACAGTATAACTTTGTATACAACCAGAACAGTATCAGTGATGGGGAGTATCTGATAGGGCTGAATGTTACTGTCCGGTTCTGACAGACAACAGAATTATGGCAATCAGAAAGCTTTTGCCCTTACTTTTCATCCTGGCGCACCTGGCAACACCGGACTCTTCCGGTCAGGCGCCTGACACGGTAAAGTCATTACGCGGAGCATCGAACAGCCTTTACGCGGATGACAACGAAAACAACTGCCTTGTATGCCACGGAAGGCTTGTTTATTCCATTACCGACACAACCACGGGAACAATCAGAAAACAGCTGATGTCTGAACATAACCTGGTAGTGCCAGACATGTTTTACAATTCTGTTCACTGGAGTTTCAACTGCCTCGACTGTCATGCTGAAGGTTTCAAAACTTTTCCCCATCCGCTGGAAGCCAGGTTCGAGAGCTCATGGGGATGCATCGATTGTCATGGCTATGATCCGAACTATGCACAGTACAGGTTCGAGGAGATAGATGCCGAGTACCAGCGAAGCATTCATTACACTGCCACCGAGGGCCTCATATCATGCTGGAAATGTCATGATCCGCATTATTATAATCCTCTGGCCAGACAGACAAAGGGAGGAAGGGAATATATCCTGCGGTCAAATGAGATGTGTCTCAGGTGCCACGGCAACTCTGACGTGATGGGACTCATCAATGACGAAAATGTAAGCATTGTTTTGCCGAAGCATGAGTGGCTGCCGGATGTTGACCGGCATATGGAGGCTGTCAGGTGTATCGACTGCCATACAAGAATGAACGACAGCGTTCTCGTGGCTCATGAAGTCATGCCTGCAGACAGCGCTGTCAGGGGCTGTGCAGAATGCCACAGCCAGAACTCCATCCTGATGGGCACACTCTACAAGTATGCCGCTCAGGAGAATCGTGATGAAAAGGGATTTATCAACGGGGTAATCCTGCGGAACGAATCTTATGTGATTGGTGCCAACCGCAGTAAATTCATCTCGTTCACGGGTCTTTTCCTTATTGGCATGACAATTGCAGTTGCCCTGGTGCACACTTTTTTCAGGATCATCATCAAACGGAAGCAGGTAGTCCATGAGTAAGAATTTTTACCATTATCCGGTCTGGGTGAGGCTTTGGCATCTCACAAACGCCATACTGTGCCTGTTTTTGATTGTTACAGGATTCAGCATGCTTTATTCAGATCCTGACCGTGCCCTGGTTGTGAAATTTCAGAGAGCAGTCTCAATTCACAATGTGTGCGGTGTGCTGCTTACATTAAGTTATACGGCTTTCCTCATCGGGAATATTTTTACTGAGAATGGCAGGCACTACCTCGTTACAGTCAGGGGCATGGCTGAGAGGCTCTGGAAGCAGGCCCGCTATTACGGCTTCGGTTATTTCAAGGGAGAGGAAGCCCCTTTCCCCGTAACCGGCAGTCGCAAGTTCAATCCGTTGCAGCAGGTATCATATGTGGGGGTGATGTATTTTGTACTGCCAATGCTGTTCGTTACGGGATGGGCGCTGATGTTCCCGGAGTTCATACTTAAGAGGTTCCTGGGTTTCAGCGGTGTGTACCTTACCGACCAGTTCCATGTAATTCTCGGATTCCTGGTCGTCATTTTCCTGTTTATTCATCTCTATGTCAGCACAATGGGTAAATCTCCGCTGAGCAATTTCAGGAGTATCATCACAGGCTGGCAGGAGAGCCATTAATAAAAAGAGTCTAATTAAAATCAAGGTTTATGAAAAGAACGATTAAAGCAATTTCCGTTGTACTGGCAACAGCCCTGTTTGCCTTTTCTTCGGTTACGGCAAATGCCCAGCAGAAGAAGGGTGAACCGTGGGTTATCCCTGCAGAGTACAAGAAAATGGCCAATCCCGTTGCCAGGGACGATGCATCAGTCAACGCAGGCAAGGTGTCATATGCAAAGAACTGTGCTTCATGTCATGGCAAAACCGGTTTGGGTGACGGTCCTAAGGGAAGAATGTGCAAGACATTTCCGGGCGACTTCTCCGGGGCTGCCTTCCAGGGATATGCTGATGGGGAGATGTTTTACCAGACCAAGATGGGAAGAGGCGAGATGCCTGCATATGACAAGAAAATTCCGGATAATGAAATCTGGAGTATAGTCAACTACATGAGAACACTTAAAAAGTAAGTTTTCACAGTAAATAAAAAAAGCTGTCCGCGTTTGCGGGCAGCTTTTTTTGTGCTTTCTCTTTCCCTATTCGCCTGGATCAGCGTATCCCAGGGCAACCATTTCTGCTATCGAGTTATCAAGCAGGGTACTTATGTAACCTGGGTTGTGGATGCCGTTGCTGCGGTCTTCCTTAATTGTATTGTAATTCAGGTACGCGAGAACTGCGTTTGCCTTAAAGGTTCCGGTTTTGGCGAGTCCGGTGGTTGAGTTGTAAATACCTGCTTCGATCAGCTGTGATTCAAGCCTTGCCATTTTGCCAGTGATATCAGATTTGAGATCGGCTATCATGGCGTCGAGATTGGTTGCATTTGTGTGGCAGGTTGTGCAGCCTGTCCTGAGCATCGTCTCCGTGCCATGGTTGTCATACCATACTCCCATATTATGACCGCCGGCCTGGTAACCGTAAGGAGTTGACATGTGGCATGTCAGACATCCGCTGGCTGTTGAATGAGGGTTGGTGCTGGGGTGTGCTTCTCCGGGAAGTTCAAACGGTGTTTTCCCGAGGATGAGATTGGCATTTGGTCCGTGATGCGGCCCGATACGCGAATTGGCGATATTGAAATCGGCTCCGTTCACAACCGGTGCAGGTGAGACAGCACGCGACTGGTGACAGAAAACGCACTGGTTGCTGTTTCCCTTATTCCATACAACATCGGCACCTGCATATTTTACCTCCAGGGTCTCAGCGCCCGGTTTGGTCAGGGCCCAGTCAGCCGCTGAGTATGTCTGGTGAATCTTGTGGCATGTGGCGCAATTGATCTGCATCGGGTCAGAGGGAACAGAGATATTGGCTGTCGAACCTTCTGCCAGATACTCAAGGAATCCCTGGCTGGTGTGACACTGAACACATCCGGCCCTGTTTGCATAGGCCGCATTGCCCCCCTTTGCATGAGTTGACTCACTCCACTGAGCGGAGAAAGCTGACATCGGGCTGCTGGGATTGTGGCACTCGGCACATCCGAAGGTTGTTCCCGGATCACCTTTGTCGCCCTTCGCTCCATCCTCACCCACAGGACCCATCGGACCTTCGCAGGAGGCCATTATAAGACCTGCAGAAACAACTAATGCGGCAAATTTCAGACTTTTTTTCATATAGGTTTCTTTTTCGATTTTCTCTGATGAAAGGTAGCAAGACCGTTGATAACCCGGTAAACTATTGCATTGATATTTCAATCACAATGGATTGATAAGTGCAGTCATTACAATTGACAAAGATCAAAAATCATTATGATATATGTCACAATTGTCTGACTTTAAATGAATGACAGGGTAATTTTATCCGAAATTCCAACAGGATGTACACAGACAACAAGATAACCAGTTGCGAGTTCTGTTCCAGGTGCTGGTCGAACTTCAAGACACTTTCTCCTGGTGAACTGGAACTCATCAATAAAAACAGGTATGAAGCCAGCTTCAAGCCCTCTGAAATAATCATCAAGCAGGGTTCACCTTCTTCAAATGCCATATTCCTGCTGTCAGGGCTCGCAAAGGTATATATGGAGGGGTATTCAGGGAAGAATCTCATACTTAACCTGGCAGAATCGAAAACACTGCTGGCAGGTCCGGGAGTTCATGTCAACTCACGATATTGCTATTCCGTGGCTGCAATCACGCAGGTACAGGCCTGCTTCATCAATTTTGACGTCATCAGAAACGTGATAGCAGCTAATCCCGGTTTTGCCGCCGGCTTTATTGAAGATATAAGTGACAAGGCACTCAGACTGCACCAGAAGGTACTTAACCTGACCCAGAAAAAGATGCACGGAAGGCTTGCCGAAGCATTGCTTTATTTTTCAGACACAATCTTCCGTTCCGATGAATTTGAAATGGTGCTCTCACGCCAGGAACTCGGTGAAATGACTAATATGGCCAAAGAGAGCGTTGTCAGAATCATAGGTGAGTTTGAAAATGAGAATATTATTCATGCCACTTCAAGATCTGTCAGGATCCTTAACCGGGAAAAACTGATGGTAATTTCCGAAAAGGGATAGTTTTGCAGTCAAATAGATTACATGAAAGCATTAAGGTTTTTCATTTCTCCTGCAATGATGGGTGTACTCTTCATTGCTCTGGCAGCATCGATGGCTGCAGCGACGTTCATTGAGAATGATTTCGGCCAGGAGGCCTCCCGGGCAGCAGTGTACAACACCTGGTGGTTTGAGCTGCTATTTCTGATGCTGACCCTGAACCTGCTTGGCCAGATCTTCATATTCAGGCTGTGGCGCAGGGAAAAACTGACAGTGCTGCTTTTTCACGCCGCATTCATAATAATGGTGGCAGGAGCCGCAATAACCAGGTACACAGGTTATGACGGCATGATGCACATCAGGGAGGGCAGCTCTTCTGATGTTACATTTTCATCAGGCAATACCCTCACATTTGAACTCTTCGGGAATGACGGCACTGTTCTGAACAGTCACTCGGCACCACTGAGCATTTCCGGCGGACGCCACGGGAAATACAGGAAAAGTCTTGATGCCGGCGGGGAAAAAACAACCCTGACATTTGACCGGTATCTTCCCGGCGCCGTAAAAACAATCGAGGAAACTCCCGGTGGCCGGCCCATGATATCACTTCTCTTCACCCCTGACATGGTCAGCAGTGAAACTGTGGTCCTGGCTATAGGTGAGTCAGCTGTAATAGGCGATATGACTATTGGCTTCGGGACCGGGGGTGACATCTCCGTTTCAACTGACGGGAACACCTTCTCCATCAGTGCTTTCGGGGGGCTCAGGTCAACGGTTATGCAGGAGATGAAATCTTTGGAATACCCTGCCGACACCCTGGTGCCGCTGGTTGCGGGAACCGTTTACACCGTCGGCAGATACAGGATAATGCCCCAGGTGATGACAATGAGCGGTGCCGCAGTGCCTTCAGCCACCGCAGCCGGACAAAGAGCCGGGGGTGCTCTCGGATTCACGCTGAAGGGTGAGGGTCTGCAGGAAAGCATATGGCTGTGGGATGACGGCGGGGAAGAGAAGTCAGAATGGAAGGGTGCTGCAGGCAGGCTGACTGCAAGAGTCAGTTACGGTGCCGGTGAAAAGCAGCTGCCTTTCAGCCTCAGGCTCGACGACTTCGTTGTTGAGCGGTATCCCGGGTCCAACAGCCCGTCAGGATTCAAAAGCCGGGTGACCCTCAGTGATCCGGCACATGGCACCACAATGCCCTATGAAATCTACATGAATCATATCCTGAAATACCGCGGATACCGTTTTTACCAGTCGTCTTATGATCAGGACGAACTCGGCACTGTGTTGTCGGTAAACCATGACCCTGCGGGGATGTTCACCACCTATGCCGGTTATGGGTTGCTGTTCCTTTTCATTATACTCTCACTTCTGAACAGGAAATCGTTCTTCCGCACTGTGGCTCCGGGGCACTGGAGTTCGAATTATCGAAAACCTGCTGCTGCCCTGGCATTGCTTATTATGACTTCGCTGTCACCCCTGAAGAGCCAGCAGCTGGTGATAGAAAAAAAGGCAGCCGACAGCTTCGGGGAAGTTCTTGCGCAGGATCAGAAGGGACGTACGAAGCCGCTCTACACAATCAGCAGCGACATCCTGCGGAAAGTGGCAAGGGAGAACAGCTTTGAGGGGATGTCGCCAATGCAGGTTTTCCTCGGGTGTGCGCTTGATTTCTATCACTGGCAGAATGTGCCGCTGATAAGGGTATCAAATGAGGAACTCCGTCTTCAGCTCGGCCTGAAGGGCGAAAAGGCAGCCTTTTCCGATATCGTGAAGATGGGAGAGGGCGGCGGTTACATGCTGGCATCACTGGTAGACAAAGCCTATGCAAAGAGTGTATCCGAGCGCACCAGGTTTGACAAGGAGGTTATAAAGGTTGACGAGAGAGTCAACATCTGCTATATGATGTCAAGGGGAGATTTCATGAGGATCTTCCCTCTCAGGGACGGCACTGACCACTGGGGAAGTGCGGAGGATGCTGTCAGACATGGTATCGGACAGGAAGATTCACTGTTTGTTGTGAGCGTTGTTCCATTGTGGGCACAGGCTGTGACATCTGTGGGTCGTTCGGTGGCTCCTCCGGCAGATTATCTCACTGCTCTGACCAACTACCAGCATCGTCATGCCGGGTATGAACTGCCTTCTGAGGGAAAAGTCAAAGCCGAACTTTTCTATTACAGGGCTAAGATATTTGAAAGGCTTTTTCCATGGTATGCTACAGTCGGACTGATAATGATCATTACGATCATTGCAATGATTATCAGGGGCAGGGAGACCAGGGGTCCGATTCTAAGTGTGCTTGCCGCGCTGGTAGCAGCCGGATTCCTGTTTCATACCCTTGGCCTTGGGATAAGGTGGTATATCTCCGGCCACTCCCCCATGAGCAATGGCTATGAATCAATGCTTTTCATTTCATGGGTGACGTTGCTTGCCGGCCTGATTTTCAGCAGGAAGTCGCTCCTGACCCTGGCGGCCACTGCCGTCCTTGGTGGCCTTACCCTGATGGTGGCGCACCTTAGCTTCATGGACCCGGAGATAACCAACCTGGTCCCTGTGCTGCGGTCATACTGGCTTACACTTCATGTCTCGGTCATTACCGGCAGCTATGGTTTCCTTGGACTGGGCGCCATTCTCGGGATAGTGGTTCTCGTTATGATGCTTTTCATCCATGATGGAAACAGGGAGAGGATCAGTGCTGTAATTGACGAGCTGACTGTAATCAATTTCCGGACCCTGACATTAGGACTTTATTTTCTTACAATCGGCACTTTCCTCGGGGCCATATGGGCCAATGAGTCGTGGGGCCGTTACTGGGGTTGGGACCCGAAGGAGACATGGTCACTTATAACAATAATTGTTTACACACTCGTCACTCATTCACGGATGATGCCGGGGATGAAAGATACGTATACATTCAACCTGCTTTCGCTTTTTGCGTTTTCATCGGTGCTTATGACATATTTCGGTGTCAACTATTACCTTTCTGGTCTGCATTCTTATGCAGGAGGAGATCCGGTTCCGGTACCGGTGTTTGTTTACGTGGCTGTGGGTGTACTCGTCAGCCTGGCTTTTGCCGCAGGTTACATGTACAGAAAAGCTGCAAGGCGGCAGGGGACGGTCAGAAAATAAGAAAGCTGCCCTTGCATCGCAGGGGCAGCCTTTCATCATAAGGGTGGAAGACCGGGTTCGAACCGGCGACCTCCAGATCCACAATCTGGCGCTCTAACCAACTGAGCTACAACCACCGTTTTACGGAGTGCAAAGAAACAGCAAAAATCCCATTTTACAAACAGATATTTTTATTTTGTTATCAATTCATTCAAATAGTAACTTAGCCGAACTAAAAACAATATGGTATAATTATTGCGGCATCAGGGCGTTCATGATACTATAACGTGACAGTTTGAGCAGGCTGAAGATCATAGACAATATCTCGGGGCTGCAGGCCGTGCAGCTGCTGAGATTCATCACCTTCCTCATTATCAGCATCGTATTTACCAAGAGCCATCTCTCCAGGGGGCAGATAGGCAACTGGGAACTGTTCCTCTTCATCTCCAGCCTGCTGAGTTTTTTCTGGGTTACCGGCATTATACAGTCGCTTCTCACCCTCTATGAACGCAACCGTACCTTCAGGGAAAACGGAGCGAAGGAGGGGAGAAAATCACCTGAGATCTTCAATGCGTTCCTCCTTATTTCATTCTTCAGCCTGATGGTGTTTTTGTTGGGCATTCCAATCAGGTTCATGCTTGAGTCATCACAGGCCGACCCTGACATACCCTATCCCAATCTTCTGCTCCTTTATATACTGCTGAGCAATCCCGTTGCGCTCATTGAATATATCTACCTGCTGAACAACCGTCCTCACAGGATTCTGCAGTATGGTATTTATACATATTCTGCCCAGCTGTTGCTCGTTCTGGCCCCTGTAGTTGCAGGGTACGATGAGAAGAGTGCCATCTGGGGACTTTTCGCAATCACGGCTGTAAGGTGGATATGGCTCATAACAATTCTCCGGAGGTATACTCTCCTCAAGATTTCACCCGCTTTCATAAGAGAACACCTGAAAGTGGGTATGCCGCTCATTCTTGCATTTCTGATAAGCGGCTCAGCACAGTACGTTGACGGAATCATTATCTCAGCCCGGTATTCTGATTCCGGTGTATTTGCAATGTATCGTTACGGCGCCAAGGAGTTTCCCCTGGTTCTGCTCCTTGCCAACGGCCTGAGCAACGCATTGCTGCCCCAGTTCAGCACAAGGGAAGGGATGCGGGAAGCCCTTGTGACTCTCAGAAAGCGGTCTGACAGGTTAATTAAATACCTGTTCCCTATTTCAATGGTCACAATGCTCGTGGCCAGATGGATCTACCCCCGTCTGTTCACCCCTGAGTTCACACGCAGCGCAGACGTTTTCATGATCTACCTGCTTCTGATAATTCCGCGTCTTGTATTCCCCCAGACAATAGTGATAGGAAGACGGAAGACCAATGTGACACTCTTTGCTGCTGCCGTCGAGATAGCGGTAAACATCCCGCTCAGCCTCATGCTTATAAAACCGTACGGGGTGGTTGGCGTTGCACTGGCAACCTTCATTGTCTTATTCCTGGAGAAAATATTCCTTATGTATTATGTTTGGAAAAAAATGAAGATCAGACCCTCTGAATACGTTCCCCTTACAAGGTGGATAGTATTTTCCGCACTGCTGATACTTCTCTTTGTGCTGATTGACCACAGGATCATAGACATCTACTGACCCTTTCCCCGAACCTGCCGGGGAGAGTCCGGCTCTTCTTTAATATCAAAAAGAATTATATTTGGGGCATATATGCAATGCCTAAAAGTATGGCTTTTTACGACAACAGTCCTGAGGACTATTTCGGCACGTTCAGAAGAAATATTGTGGGGATTGACCAGGATTACATCTCCCCTTATGGTCCGAAGAGGATCATTTATTGTGACTGGATAGCCAGCGGAAGGCTGTACGGGCCGATAGAAGAGAAAATGAGCCACCTTTTCGGCCCATTCGTCGGCAATACACATACTGAAACTTCCGAGACGGGATCAATGATGACATGGGCATACCATCATGCCCAGGAAATTATCAAGAAGCATGTGAACGCCGGCCCTGACGACGTGCTCATTGCAGCCGGAGCCGGAATGACGGCTGTCATAAATAAGTTCCAGAGGATTCTGGGACTCAAGGGCTGCAGCTACCCCAGGACTGCCCGCTGCCTTAATGAGACAGAACGTCCGGTGGTTTTCATCACCCATATAGAACACCATTCGAACCAGACTTCATGGTATGAGACCCTGGCAGATGTGGTTATAATTGAACCGGGAAGCGACCTCACAGTCGAGCCGGAGAACCTGAAAAAGGCTCTTGCAAAATATAGCGACAGAAAATTCAAGCTGGGATCATTTTCAGCCTGCTCGAACGTCACCGGGGTATTCACTCCCTATCACACCCTGGCACGGATAATGCATGAGCACGGGGGCCTTTGCTTCGTTGATTTCGCTGCCTCGGCACCTTATGTTGAGATGAATATGCATCCGGACGACCCGATGGAAAAGCTCGACGCGATATTCTTTTCACCACATAAGTTTCTGGGCGGTCCGGGATCATCAGGCATCATGCTTTTCGATAAGTCATTGTACAAGTCATCGGCCCCTGACCAGCCGGGAGGCGGTACTGTTGACTGGACAAACCCGTGGGGTGAATACAAGTATGTAGACAACATCGAGTCAAGAGAAGACGGGGGTACACCGGCCTTCCTGCAGATGATCAGGGCTGCCCTTGCAATCAGGCTGAAAGAGCAGATGGGCACAGAAAAAATAAGGGCCCGGGAGGATGAGCTCCTCGAAAGAACCTTCAGCGGCCTGTCAGCCATACAGGGACTGCACATCCTTGCATCAAACATCAGGCACCGGCTGGGTGCAGTCTCGTTTTACATTGACGGCCTGCACTATAACCTCGTTGTCAAACTTCTGAGTGACAGGTATGGCATCCAGGTCAGGGGCGGTTGTGCCTGCGCAGGCACTTATGGCCATTACCTGCTTGACGTGACATATGACCACAGCCACCGTATCACTGAAATGATCAACAGGGGTGACCTTTCCGAGAAACCCGGATGGATCAGGTTGTCTGTCCACCCCACGATGACCGACCAGGAACTCGAAACTGTTATTGCCGCTCTTGCAGAAATAAGAAACCATGCCGCGGAGTGGAGCAATGACTATATCTACTGCAGACGCACCAACGAGTTCACCCACCGCAATGAGGCCGGAGCCGGAATGGATAAGGTCCGCTCATGGTTTAACCTTCAGACCTGAAGACGATGAAAATTACTGAAATTACAACCGAATCACTCAGGAAGGAGTTCATTGAGTTCCCGAAAAGACTGTACAAAGGAGACCCGAACTGGGTCTGCCCCCTTGACAGTGAGACAGAGGCTGTCTTTGACACGGAACGCAATGCCGCCTTCAGGAACGGCGAAGCAATCCGCTGGATACTGTCCGGTGATGATGGCACCACAATAGGCAGGGTTGCGGCATTCATTGATGAGATACGCTCGAAGGCAAACAGGCAGCCCACAGGAGGGCTTGGTTTCTTCGAAGTAATAGAGTCGCGCGAGGCTGCATTTATCCTTTTTGATACCGCCCGGCACTGGCTGACGGAGAGAGGCATGAAAGCAATGGACGGTCCGATTAACTTCGGTGAGAATGACAATTACTGGGGTCTGCTGGTTGAAGGATTCATGCAGCCCGGTTTCGGAATGCCATATAACAAACCATATTACAAACAGTATTTTACTGATTATGGTTTCAGAACCTATTTCGAGCAGTACAGTTACCACAAGGACGTGGCTGCCGTTGAGGTCTTCCCCGAGAGGTTCAGGAAAATAGCCGAATGGATCTCGAAGAAACCGGGGTACACTTACCGCCATTTCGACTTCTCACAGCGCGATAAATTTGCTGCCGACATGGTCGAGATATACAATGCGACCTGGGCAGTGTTCAAGGAGGATTTCACTCCGCTTGATCCTGCACGGATAGAGAACACCCTCCGCCAGGCCAGCGCCTTTATTGATCCTGAACTGATATGGTTTGCCTATCACAATGACAGGCCCGTTGCATTCTTTATAATTTTCCCTGACCTTAACCAGATCATAAGACACTTCAACGGCCGCCTGACGCTGCTCAACAAGTTACGGTTCCTCTGGTACAAGATGACTCATGAGATGACCAGGGCCAGGGCACTTGTTGCCGGCGTGCACCCATCATACCAGAACACCGGCATCGAATCAGCAATATTCCTCGAGCTCTTCCGCGTCTTCAGGAAGAAGAGGTACTACAGGGAACTGGAACTATCATGGGTTGGAGATTTCAATCCTAAGATGATTTCAATTTACGAAGCCATCGGAGCCACGAGGGCAAAGACCCATCTCACCCTCAGGTACATGATTGATGAGACTCTCCCCTTTAAGATGTACAAGGATGAGATGGAGGAAAACAGGGCTGCCAGGCAGGCCAGACTGAAGGAATGAAATTTTTTTATTACTCTTTTTGTATTTTCTTTATTGTTCATTATCTTTGCACTCCCTTGAAAAAGGGATTTTTGAACAGTAATAAATTATATCAGAGATGAAAGAAGGTATACATCCGAACAATTACAGGCTGGTTGTATTTCAGGATATGTCAAACGGATTCACCTTTATGACGCGTTCAACAGCAGGTTCACGTGATACAATCAAGTGGGAGGACGGCAAGGAGTATCCGCTCATCAAGCTTGAGATTTCGAACACATCACATCCTTTCTATACCGGCAAGATGAAGCTTGTTGACACAGCAGGAAGGGTAGACAAGTTCATGAACCGTTACAAGGATCATCTTACAAAGAAGACTAAGTAACTTATTATCACATGATATGAGGCTGCCTTAAACAAGGCGGCTTTTTTTTTGTTTGACTATGGCGCCTCCCGGCATTATAAGGCAGGTGCAGTCACAGTTAGGGTATTATTAAGTAAATTTGCATACTTTTACTTCATATGGAAAAGAAGGTTTACGGAAAGTGGGACAGGATCGGTTTGCATGAGCTGATAGACGAGGGCAGGGAGATAATCCCCGTACTTTCGGATGGTGATGACCAGGAGCTGGAGGAGGTGCAGATACCGGGGAGTGTTCCCCTGTTGCCGCTGCGTAACACGGTTCTCTTCCCGGGGGTTGTGATACCCATTGCCGTTGGCCGTTCAAAATCAGTGCAGCTGGTACGTGACGCCTACCGGGGTGACAAGCTCGTGGCCGCCGTGGCCCAGCTCGATGCCGAAGTGGATGACCCCGGCGTGCGAGATCTGAATGTGGTTGGCACCCTGGGCCATGTTGTCAAGCTCCTCGAGATGCCTGACGGCACAACAACTGCCATTATCCAGGGCAGAAAGAGGGTTTCAATTGAAAATATAATCCAGACCACACCCTATATGACTGCGCAGGTAAGGGCCATGCCCGAACCGAGGGGAGTAGAGGATGAAAAGGATTTCGAGGTGATAATTGGCTCGCTCAAGGACCTCTCCGTCAAAATAGTCAAGCTCAACCCGAATATAAGTCCCGAGGCCACTTTCGCTGTAAGGAACATAGAGAACAGCGCCTACCTTATAAACTATATCTCTGCCAATACCGAAATCAATGTCAATGACAAGCAGAAGCTGCTCGAAGCCGTCTCCATAAGGGAGCGCGGGCTGAGACTGCTTGAACATCTTGTGCGTGAGATACAGCTGCTGGAGCTGAAGAACGAACTGCAGTCGAAGGTAAAGTATGAGATTGACCAGCAACAGCGTGAGTTCCTGCTTCATCAGCAGATGAAGACAATTCAGAATGAGCTGGGAGGAAATCCCATCGAGAAGGAAGTTGAAGAGTTTCGCGCCAGGGGCGCGAAGAAAACCTGGGGCGAGGATGTGGCCAAAGTCTTCAGCCGTGAGCTTGACAAGCTGTCACGCCTCAATCCGGCTGCTGCCGAATACTCCGTGCAGGTCAACTATATCCAGACCCTGCTGGAGCTGCCATGGAATGAATACACTACTGACAATCTTGATCTTAAGAATGCACAGGGCGTTCTTGACGAAGATCACTTCGGGCTTGAGGAGGTCAAGGAGAGGATACTGGAACACCTTGCTGTACTGAAGCTGAAAGGTGATCTGAAATCACCTATACTGTGTCTCTACGGCCCTCCGGGAGTGGGCAAGACCTCACTGGGCAAATCTGTTGCCCGCGCACTCGGGCGCAAATATGCACGGATGTCGCTCGGAGGATTGCATGACGAAGCGGAGATCAGGGGGCACCGAAAGACTTACATCGGAGCAATGCCTGGCAGGGTTGTGCAGAATATCCGGAGGGCGGGCTCCTCAAATCCCGTCTTCATCCTTGACGAAATTGACAAGGTGGGGCAGGACTTCAGGGGAGATCCGTCGTCAGCCCTGCTTGAGGTGCTTGATCCGGAACAGAATACCCACTTCTATGACAACTTCCTTGAGCTGGAGTTTGACCTCTCGAAGGTGCTGTTCATAGCCACCGCCAACACCCTCTCGACGGTAAGCCCCGCTCTGCGTGACAGGATGGAGCTTATTGAGATATCCGGATACCTGGTTGAGGAGAAGCGCGAGATAGCCGTAAGGCACCTGATACCAAAACAGCTGGAGGCACACGGCGTAAAACCGGAACAGTTCATCCTCAGCCGTGAGGTTATCGAAGAGGTAATTCAGAAATATACACGTGAATCAGGTGTCAGGGAGCTCGACAAGAGAATAGCCAAGCTTGTCAGGTTCAGAGCCCGTGAGATAGCTTTTGAAGACAAGCCTGAACCGGAGGTGACTTCACCAATGGTGGAGGAAATACTCGGTTCACCGAAATATCTGAAAGACATTTATGACGGCAATGACCAGGCAGGCGTTGTCACCGGACTGGCCTGGACCGCCACGGGCGGTGAGATACTCTTCGTGGAAACAAGTCTCAGCCGTGGCAAGGGCAACCTGACACTGACAGGCAACCTGGGTGAGGTGATGAAGGAATCAGCCGTGATCGCTCTTGAGTACCTGAAGGCGCATGCCTCATTGCTCGGACTTCCGGAGACATTTTCCGAGAAGTGGAATATTCACATACACGTTCCCGAAGGGGCAATCCCCAAGGACGGGCCCTCCGCCGGTATTACAATGGCAGTGTCGGTGGCTTCGGCATTCACCCAGAGAAAGGTGAAGAAATATGTGGCCATGACCGGTGAGATAACTCTCCGGGGGAAGGTGCTTCCCGTGGGAGGCATCAAGGAAAAGATACTTGCAGCCAAACGTGCAGGCATAAAGGAGATAGTGCTCTCTGAACAGAACAGGAAGGACGTGGAGGAGATCAATGAAAAGTATGTCAGAGGGCTGAAATTCAGGTATGTTTCTACAATTATGGATGTGCTTGACCATGTGCTGCTTCAGCAGAAGGTGGCAAATCCGAGGGTAA
>ERZ1645192.734-NODE-734-length-27473-cov-7.086148_pt1 | contig 27473 bp, 22 predicted proteins | sample MGYA00575354_ERZ1645192 | MGnify/ENA primary metagenome ERZ1645192 (study PRJEB40844, sample SAMN11349763) | freshwater sediment metagenome | isolation source: river sediment | host: Sediment | place: India: Faizupur Khadar , New Delhi | collected 2017-02-21 ... | reverse complement strand
CTTTGCGAAGGACCAGTGGGCAACTCTCGCGGCGCTCAAGGAGAAGCGGCGGATAGAGTTCGTCGTCGCGCCGTCGGCGGAGTTCCGTTTCGCCCTTACCGATTCCTTCGATCTCTCGGCGGAGTATGCGTTCGAACACACGGTAAGCTCGCTGGGGAAAGGCGATTACTATGACATGAACGGTCCGCGGCACACGGCGCGGGTACTCGCAACACAACGGTTCTAGGGAGGTCCCATGCGCTCGCTCATCATCCCCTGCGTTCTTTTTTTTGCTCTTGTCACCGTTGCCTGCGACCCGGGCGAATCGACCACCTTGCTGGATAGCGAGACCACCGATACCGACTGGGGTCCCTGTCCCGACGATATGGCCGCGATAGGGGGTGTCTGCGTCGACCGGTACGAGGCGTCGCGCGGCGATGCGACCGCCGACACTGCCGGTGTCGACGAGTCGAAGGCGCATTCGGTCCCCGGCCTCCTGCCGTGGATGGTCAACCCGATGAATACTGCGGCGCTCGCGACCTTCAAGGCGGCCTGTGCGGCGGCGGGAAAGCGGCTCTGCACCGTGGGCGAGTGGACCTCCGCGTGCGAAGGACCCGAAAAGCGCCTCTACCACTTCGGGAACACCTATGACCGCGAGACCTGCAACAATGTCGATGTGTTCTGCGACGATTTCTGCGCTGAAAACAACCTCGCTCAATGCAACACCGCCGCCAATTGCGGCTACGACTACAACTGTTTTCATGTCGTGCCGACCGGTTCGTTCCCCGACTGCACCGCGGGTGACGGACTGTACGATGTCAACGGCAATGTGTGGGAGGTCGCCGACAACGGACAGGGCGGGTATGTGATCAAAGGGGGCGCCTTCAACTGCGCGAGTGCTGAAGATCGGTTGAGGTGTTCGTTCGCCGCCGGGTGGACCGCGCTCTACGCCGGTTTCCGGTGCTGCAAGGATCGATGAGTAAGGTTTTCTTGTGAAATCGGACGGTATCGCTATGGTGGAAAGGTCACTTACATAAGGAGACGGCAGATGGTCGCACGGATCGGATTCGACAATGAAAAGTATCTCGCGGAACAGTCTGAAGAGATACTCAAACGGGTGAAGCGCTTCAACAACAAGCTCTACCTCGAGTTCGGCGGCAAGATACTTTTCGACTACCACGCCGCGCGGGTGCTTCCGGGCTTCGACCCGAACGTCAAGATGCGGCTCCTGCAGAAACTCAAGGACGACGCCGAGATCATACTCGCCATCTACGCCGGCGACATCGAAAAGAAGAAGATGCGGGCCGATTTCGGCATCACCTACGACGCCGACGCCCTGCGTACCATCGACGATTACCGCGAGTGGGGGCTGACGGTGCGCGCCGTGGTCATCACGCGGTTCGAGAACCAGCCGGCGGCGGTGGCATTCAAGAACAAACTGGAGCGCCGCGGCGTTACGGTTTATACCCACAGTTTCACCAAGGGCTATCCGACCGATGTCGATACGATAGTCAGCGCCGAAGGCTACGGCGCGAATCCCTACATCGAGACGAAAAAGCCGATCGTCATCGTGACCGGCCCCGGCCCCGGGAGCGGCAAACTCGCCACCTGCCTGTCGCAACTCTACCATGAGCATCTTCGCGGGGTGAATGCCGGCTATGCGAAGTTCGAGACCTTCCCGATATGGAACCTGCCGCTCAAACATCTGGTGAATGTCGCCTATGAATCGGCCACCTGCGAACTGCGCGATGTCAATGTCATCGACCATTTCCATCTGGAGGCGCATAAGGAATATTCGGTCAACTACAACCGCGATGTCGAGGCGTTCCCTCTCCTCAAACGGATCATCGAGAAGATCACCGGCCAGCCCTCGCACTACCGGTCGCCGACCGACATGGGGGTCAACCGCGCCGGGTTCGGCATCATCGACGACGCGGCGGTCACCGAGGCGTCGCGGCAGGAGATCGTCCGGCGCTACTATCGTTATTCGTGCGAATATGCGCTGGGGCTGGTCAACCGTGAGACGGTCGAGCGGGCCGAGGTCATCATGAAGGATGTCGGCGCCTCTCCCTCCGCCCGGGTCGTCGTGGCCCCCGCGATGCAGGCGGCCGAAGCGGCGCGTACCGGCAACAAGGGGAACGAGGGGATATTCTGCGGCGCGGCGCTGGAACTCAAGGAGGGGACCATCATCACCGGCAACAATTCGCCGCTCATGCACGCCGCATCGGCGCTCATCCTCAACGCGGTGAAGTATCTGGCGCGTATCCCGAAAGAGATCGACCTGCTTCCCGCGACGATAACCGGCTCCATCGGCCATCTGAAGAAAGATATCTGTAACGGCCGTTCGCCCAGTTTGGACCTCGAAGAGACGCTCATCTGCCTCTCCATCAGCGCCACGTTCAACCCGTCGGCGTCGGTCGCCCTCGAGAAACTTAAGGAACTGCGCGGCTGTGAGGTGCACCTGACCCACATGCCGAGCCCCGGCGACGAAGCGGGACTGCGCAAACTCGGTGTCAATGTCACCAGCAACCCCGAATTCGCATCGAAATATCTGTTCAGTTCATAAGGAACCTTCGGGCCGATGAAGCAACTTTTATTTCTCATTCTTCTGCTCTGTACGGTCTCCCTGTCCGCGGCGCTCGACGACAACGTATTCTACACCTTCTACTCGCAGAAAAGCGCCCGGTCGGTCGAGGCGCTCGCCTTTGTCCGGGAATTGGCGGCGCAGAACAAAGAGGTGACCTTCAAAGAGATCGAGGTGACCGCCTCGGCCGCAGATACCGCGTTGTTCCGCGAGGCGCTCGACGAGTTCGAACTGGAAAAACCGCTCGTCCCGCTCTTCACCCTCGGCGGTCGTCATGCGGTCGGCTGGGAGCCGAACGATCCGGCGTTCCGCGAAAAGGTGACCGGCATCGTCGCCAAGTACCGCGAGACGGCGGGCGACGGCGCGTTCTACTTCTTCTACTCCTACAAATGTCCCCACTGCCGCAAGGCGCGCCCCTTCATGAACGAATGGGAGCGGCGCTACCCGCAGATACTCTTCAAACGGCTTGAGATCATCCGCAACGAAGAGAATATGGCGCTGTTCAAGCGCAAGGTGGAACTGCTCGGCATCGAAAATCCCGGTACTCCCACCTTCGTGCTGGGCGATCGCTTCGTCGGCGCCTTTGAGCCGGGGGTGAACGAGGCCGAGATAGAGGAAATGATCGAGGACCATCTGGCGGGCGGGAAACGGGACCGCGGGCCGGTGACGACGGTCACCATCCCTTTCATCGGGACGCTCGACGCGCGGGTCATATCGCTTCCCTCCTTTACCTTCTTGATCGGACTGCTCGACGGCATCAATCCCTGCGCGATGTGGGTGCTGATGTTCCTGCTGACCCTGCTGGTGAACACCAAAAGCCGCGGGATGCTCCTGATGATCGGAAGCGTTTTCGTCGTCTCGTCGGGTGTCGTCTATTTCCTGTTCATGGCGGCGTGGCTCAACATCTTCATGTTCGTCGGGATCACGACGGTCGCAACGGTGCTGCTCGGCATCGTTGCGCTCATCATGGGCCTTATCAACATGAAGGATTTCTTCTTTTTCAAAAAGGGCATCAGTCTTATGATACCCGAATCGGCCAAGGGGAAACTCTATGACAAGATGCGGGGGATACTCGGGTCGAAGAACACCCTCATCGCCTTTGCCGGGACCGTCGCGCTCGCCTTTTTCGTCAACCTGATCGAGCTCGGCTGTACCATTGGCCTTCCCGCCATCTACACCCGCGTCCTGTCGATACAGGAGATCGGGACGGCGGCCAAATACGGCTATATGGCGCTCTACAACCTCTACTATGTGATACCGCTTGCCCTCATCGTCGCCCTGTTCCTGCTCTCGATGCAGAAATTCCGGCTCGAGGAGCGGCACGCCCGGGTGCTGAAACTCATCAGCGGGTCGCTCATGGTCGCGCTCGGTCTGCTCCTCGTCTTCAAACCCGAATGGCTCGTGTTCCTGTAGGGTAGAAAGGTCCGAAAAGGTTATTCGGCGAAGAAGACGCCGCGCAGGTCCTCGGTGGTCGAGATGGGGCCGCCCTTGCGGTAGGAGACCGCTTTCCACTGATAGTACATGCCCGCTTCGAGCGCCGGTCCTTCGTAGGGGACCTCGACATTCTCCGCGCCGCTCACCCCGCCGTCCATCTGCTTTTCCCAGACGAGGTCGCCGTAGATATTGTAGACCTTGAGGTTGTAGGCATCCTCGCTCGAATCGTCGGCCCAGATGAAGGTCGGCGTGCCGGTCACCGCCTCGGGGGCGGAGCCGCCGGGCGATACCATGGCGAGCGCTTCGGTTATCTTGAAGCTGTCGAGTTCAACGGTCAGGGTCGCCGTCGCTATCTCAAAGTGAACGATCTGCGTTCCGGCGATGTTCGGGTCGGGATCGCGCACCAGGCCGTCGTTCTCGTAGGCGGCAAGCACCACATACTTTCCTTCCGGCACGCCCGTTATCTCGAAGGCGCCGTTGATATTCGGCACGGTGGGCGGTTCAGGGGCGCGCAGGCCGGGGCCGACCACGCCGGTCACGAGCGTTTCATGGAAGGTCGATTCGGGGATGAGCACCACCGAGGTCGCCGAGCCGCCGGGGGCATTGACGAGACTGACCGATCCGGAAACGGTACCGCCGGCGAAATCTTTGAGCGTCAGGGTGATGTTCTCCATGTTGGTCGTGGCTACTTCGATGGCCTTTTTCTCGACATAGAGCCCTTTCTTGTAGGCGGCAAGTTCATAATTCCCCGGTGCGACATTGAAGATGAGGAAGCGGCCCTGTTTATCGGTGTAGTTGTAAGGGCAGGGTGGCGTCGCGCATTCGGCGACGATGAGTGCGCCGCCTACCTCGCTGGAGAGCGATCCGGCGAGCGCGGCGCGCCCTTTTTCATCATCCTTGACCGGCAGGAGTCCGATATCGGTGAGTTCCGAAGAATATTCCCACGCGCTCGACGGCAGGTCGGCCGTTTCGGGGTCGAACTGGGTGAGCGTCACCGGCAGGGCGGGACGCATGAGCGAGGGATAGGGGATATGGTCGTCGGCCGATGCGTAGAGGGTGTAGATGTCGCCCGTCGCCGGGTCGCCATGGCTGTTGCGGAGCACCCGGATCTCGATGGACCACGAGCCGTCGGCGGCCGTATGGACCACGTCGGTCGCAACGCCGTCCTTGGTGTTCTGCGCCATGACCAGCGCATCCTTGATGGCTGCGTCGGTCGCAAGGTCGAACACTTTACCTTTCAGATAGACCTTCGTGACGCAGGCGGTGCGGTTCCCCTGATCGGTTATCTGTTCGCAGACATAGCCATCGTCACAGGCGTCGGCGGCGAGCGGATCGCAGGCGTCGGTACAGTAGTAGTCGCCCTTCACGCGGTCGAAGAGGCAGACGCCGTCGTCCGCGCACTTGAGTTCGGTCGGATCGCATTTGCCCGAATCATCTTTTTCTGCGCAGGCAAGACAGAACACCGCGGCAAGCACGAACAGGAACATTTTCTTCATGATATCCTCCCTTGAACTGTTCATCGGGTCGTTAGTACGGCATTCCCACATAGAAAATTCCTTTCAGGTCCTCGGATGTCGAGATGGGGTTACCGCTCTTGAGCGAGGTGACGCGCCACTGGTAGTAGCCCGAGAGTTTGTCGCCGTCGTAGAGGAGCGATATCTCGTCGACGCCCGTTTCGCGCGGAACGGTCTTCTCCCAAACCACTTCACCGTAGGCGTTGTAGAGTTTGATGTTGTAGTCGGTTTCGCTGGAGTCATCCTTCCAGATGAATATGAGTTCGCCGTCGACCAGTTCGGGGCCGAGCGCGCCGGGAGAGACGATGTCGATCGCCCGGGTCACCTTGAAGTTGTCGAGCGATATCTCCCAGTTCGCGCCGGCGTCGGGTATCTCCAGATGGACGATCTGCGTCCCGCCGATGTTCGGGTCGGGATCGCGCACCAGCCAGTCGTTCTCGAAAGCGGCCAGCACCACATAGCGGCCCGCCGGGATGCCGGTTATCGTGTAGGCGCCGCTGATGGTGGGGGCTTCGGGCGGTTCGGGAGCGCGCAGGCCGGGGACGATCTCTCCCTTGTCGAAACCGGGGATGAAGGTCTCCTCGGCCATGAGGACGACGCTGGTGGTCAGTCCGCCGCCGCCGTCGACGATATTGACCGATCCGTTTATCGTGCCGAGGTCGGGGTCGGTGATGAGTTCGAGCAACAGGTCGGTGATATCGGCGTCGACCACCGTTAGGGTGACCGGGGTGAAACTCAGATCGTTCTTCAGCGCCGCCATCTCGTAGTCGCCCGGCAGAACATTGTAGAGGATGAATTCGCCGCCGCCGCCGGTGTAGGTGTAGGGACAGGGGGCGGTGGCGCAGCGCGCTATGATGAGGACGCCGCTCATCGCCTCCGAGATGCTTCCCGATATGGTGAAGCCGCCCTTTTCCTCATCGGGAAGCGGCAGCAGGCCGATATCGAGAAAGCCGCTGACGACATAGTAGCCGTCGTTCATCCGGGTGAAGGTGTCAAGCAGTATCGGCAGAGCGACTCGTATCGACCCGGGATAGGGCTCATAGTCCTGTGCGCCGGCCCGCAGAGCGTAGACCTCGCCCGGGACCGGATTGCCGTTGCGGGTGCGGGGAAGCGCTATCTGCAGAGAATACCGACCGTCCGCGCCGGTCACCGATATCTCGGTCGCCGCGCCGTTTTTCTGGTCCATGCCGCTGACCCGCGCCCCTTCTACCGAGGGGTAGTTTATGGTGTCGCCGAGGTCGAAGACCCGTCCGGCGATGATGGCGGGGAGGAAACAGCCGCGGTTCGCGTCGCCCTCGACCGCTTCGCAGACCATCCCGACGGGACAGTCGTCGGCGATCAGCGGATCGCAGGCATCTTCGCAGAAGTAGGCCTGCTGTGACCAGTCGTAGAGGCAGATCTCGGTCGGGCCGCATCCCTCTCCCGTTTCAATGCAGTCGCCTGTGACGATGAGGTCCTCGTCGTTCTGAAGTTCGTCACCATCGTTCGGGGTACTGTCGCCGAGGTCGGGGAGCCCGTCGGGCAGTATGGTGTCGCCATCCTCGACTACGACCGTGTCGCCGTCGCCGTCGCCGACCGTGTCGGTGTCATGGATGACCCGCTTGTTCCCCTCACAGGCGAAGCACAGGAGCGCTGCGAACACAAAAAGCGCCGTTCTTCTCATTATTCCCTCCACCGATAAGATTGAGCTACAAGACGGTCCTATTATAGCGCTTCCTCTTGCGATGTCACGGAATAGTTTGAGTTTCAGGCGTGCGGTTCGCGGCGCTCGGCGACCCATTCCTTGAGCGGGCTTCTGATGAAGCGCGGCGCTCCGGCCAGTTCGCGGGATGCGCGACAGCCGGTGAGGAGCGTCGCGGCGCGCAGGCCGTGGAGAAGTGAGCCGATGTAGTTGCGCGCCCCTTCGAGGCCGCCGGCGTAGTAGGCGCGCAGGACCGGGCTGGCCGCCCCGACGAGCGTCGCGCCCAGAGCCAGCGCCCGCGCCGCGTCGATGCCGGTGCGGATGCCGCCCGATGCGATGACCTCAAGGCCGAGTCCGCCGGTCTCGCAGACGGCCGCGGCGGTGGGTATCCCCCAGTCCCAGAAGGCGGTCGCCTGCGGGTCCTTGTCGCGGTGAGAGCGCAGTATCTCGACGCCGATCCAGCTGGTGCCGCCGGCGCCGGCGACATCGAGATGGCGCACCCCGGCGTCGCGGAGGCGCAGCGCCGTTTCGCGGCTTATCCCCGCGCCGGTCTCCTTGACGATGAGCGGTATGTCGAGTTCTTGGGTCAGGTGTTCTATGGCCGTGAGTATCCCCTTAAAACTGCGGTCGCCTTCCGGTTGGAGTATCTCCTGCGCCGGGTTGAGGTGGATGCACAGGGCGCTCGCCCCGATGCGGTCGGCGAGCCGGCATATCTCCGACACCGGATAGCGGGTCGCCTGTACCCCGCCGATGTTCCCCGCGATGAAAGCGGTCGGCGCCGCTTCACGCACTGCGTAGGTCGCGGTCAGGTCGTCGTCCTGCAGCATCGCCCGCTGGGAGCCGAGCCCGAACCCGATGCCGAACTCGTCGGCGACCCGGGCCAGCGCGCGGTTTATTTCGGCCGCATCGGGGGTGCCGCCGGTGATGCCGGTGATGAAGAAGGGGGCGCGGAAGTGATGTCCCGCGAAGGTGGTCGAAAGATCTATCTCGTCGAGCGCCGTTTCGGGAAGGGCGCAGTGGATGAGTTGGACGCATTCGAGCAGCGAGGTGGTCCAGCGCGAATCGACCGGCGCCGCGCGGAACAGTTCCAGATGATCCTTTTTGCGCCGGATGGTCACGCTCTTATTGTCGTACATCGTTTCCCTCTCTCCGTGGTGATTCAGGGCCTGCCGTGCGTTTTCGGCGCACACGCCGTGCGCCGCCGCACGAAAAAACGGCGTTTCGGGCCGTTCTTACGCCGCGAACGGGATAGTTAAGAGCAACTAGCGTGCCGGTATGCGGGAGAGGTCGGGAAGGGTATTATTGTTCGTCGGAGGGTTCGTTGAGGGCGTATTTCTCGATGCGGCGCAGGAGCTGGAACCGGCTGATGCCGAGTATGTCGGCCGCCGCCGATCTAACTCCTTTGGTCTGCCGCAGGGCGTTGATGATCATCTTTTTCTCCAGCGTCTCGAGGGTGTCGACGCCGGGGATGAAGTCGACCGGTACCCCCGCACCCTCGGCGCCGGCGACATTGGGGACCGCCGGGACGCGCATCATCCGTTCGGGAAGGTGTTGGGTGCCGATGGGATCGTTCCCGGCGAGCACCAGCGCCCGCTCAAGGATGTTCTTGAGTTCGCGCACATTGCCGGGGTAGGTGTAATTCTGCAGTATCTCCTCGACCTCGCGGGCCAGCGGCGTCGGGGGCCGCTGGAGGTTGTGCGATATGAATTCGATGAAATGGCGGGCGAGCGGCAGGATATCCTCGCGCCGTTCCCGTAGCGGCGGTATCGCGATGGGGAAGACCGAGAGGCGCTGATAGAGGTCGAAACGGAACTTGCCCTCCTTGACCAGTTCGCCGAGGTCGCGATGGGTCGCCGCGACGATGCGCGCCTTCATGACATGTTCGTGCACCGATCCGACGCGCTGATATTTGCGGCTTTCGAGCAGGCGCAGGAGTTTCCCCTGCAGGTCGAGGTTCATATCGCCGATCTCGTCGAGGAACACGGTTCCGCTGCCCGCCTTGGCGAAGGCCCCGTCGGTCGCCTTGTCGGCGCCGGTGAAGGCCCCCTTTTCATGGCCGAAGAGGATGCTCTCCACGAGCGTCGCGGGGAGCGCCACGCAGTCGACCGGGATGAAGGGGGTTCCGTCGGGCGCCGAGGAGCGGTGCAGATGGAGCGCGGCGACCTCTTTGCCGACCCCCGATTCGCCGGTGATGAGGACCGTTGTCTCGGCGCTTTTGGCGACCTTTTCGATGGCCGCCACCGCGCGCTGGACCGCCGCCGAACGGCCGATGAGCCCGGAGTTCTTATGGTCGTCCCAACCGGCATCGTCGCCGTGAACGGAACAACGGTCGCGCACCTCTTTGACCTTTTCCAGTATCGGTTTCATGCTGGTCTGTTTGACCAGATAGTCCTCGGCTCCCTGCCGTATCGCCGCGACGGCGTTAGGTATCGTTTCGAACGCGGTCATCATCACCAGCGTCGCCCCGACCTGCCGCGACAGGAGCATCGGGATGATCCGGATGCCGTCATCGTCGGGCAGTTTGTGATCGAGCAGGAACAGCTGGTAGGTATTCGCCCCGGCCAGCCGCAGCGCGTCGGCGGCGGTGTAGGCGAGATCGCAGAGGATGCCGAGCCGTTCTATCTCCCGGCCGACCGCCTGTGCGAAGAGCTGTTCGTCGTCGATGACCAGCACCCGGAACTCGACGCCGGTATCCTTGGCGCCGCTTTTCATCTTTTCGTTCATGGGGAAGACCTCCGTGGCAGGGAAACGGTGGCGCGACAGCCGGCTTCGGGGCGGTTTTCCAGCCGTATCGTGCCGCCGTGCGCTTCGATTATCTTTTTGCAGACGGTCAGGCCGAGCCCGGTGCCGTTCTTTTTGCTGGTGTAGAAGGGGGCGAAGATGTCGCCGGCGTCGGCCGGGAGCCCCGGTCCCTCGTCGTCTATCGTGATGGTGATGCGATCATCCTGTTGTTCGGCCCGGCAGGTGACCACGGCCTGCGGCGGATTGACCTCCAGCGCGTTGAGAAGAAGGTTAAAGAAGACATGCTTCATCCCCTCGTAGTCGGTCACCGCCCACAGTTCGTCGGGGAGGTCGAAATCGATCCGCTTGCCCGCCATCTTCTGCATCCCGCTGAGCAGGTCGCGCACCTCGTTCAAGGCCGAACGGAGGTCGACGCGGGTGACGGTGGCGTTCTGACGCACCGCGAGCGAAAGGTAGTCCTTGAGTATCATGTCGAGCCGCACGATCTCCTTGGCGAGCATCGCGAAGAGCGCTTCGTCCTTATGGCCGATGCGGTCCTTGGCGAGCGATTCGAGCGTCGCGCCGATGGCGAGGATGGGGTTGCGGATCTCGTGGGCCAGTTGCGCCGCCATCTCGCCCATGCTGGCGAGCCGTTCCTGCCGGTGCATCTCATCGCGGGAGGCGATGGGCCGTTTCTCGGCGGTGCGCCGCAGGAGCATCATGAAGCCGACCACATGCCCCTTCTCGTCGGCGAGCAGAAGCGCCTCTATCGTGCAGGGTACCTGAGCGCCGCTTTTGGTCAGGACCGCCGCCGCCTCTTCGTACCGGCCGTCGGAGAAGAAGAGGAACTGGTGATTGAGTATGGTGTGGATGTTCTGACTGGGGGGGAAGAGGATGCCGATATCGCGCCCGATGAGTTCCTTTTCGGGGTAGGCGAGCAGCGTCAGGGTCGCCTCGTTGCAGGAGGTGATGTGGAAGTCGGGGTCGAGCAGGAGCGTGGGGGCCGATTCGCCGAGCGCTATCTGGAGGAGTTGGTTCTGGACTGCACTTTCGCGGCGGGCGAGCAGTTCGTCGCTCTCCGGGCTTTCGGGCTGCCGTTCCTGCAGGAGCGAGCTTTTCGTATCGTTCTCGATGATCTCGCCGATGCGGCGGGCGTAGCTGATGAGTATCTCGCGCTGTTGCGGGCTGAAAGGCTGGGCGCCGCCCTTTTCGAAGACGATGACGCCGTAGATGTTGACCGGGCCGATGACCGGCACTACGATGAAGCGGTGTCGACCGATGAGGGTGTCGACCGCCTTGAGGATGAGGGAGGAAAAGGCGCCGCCGGCCAGTTCGCCGAGGTCCGCCGCCTCGATGGCGCTGCGCTCTTTCCACGAACGGTAGATGATGGTGCCGCGCGCCTGCGCGAAGGTGAATTCGGCGTCGGCGAGCGACACGCCGAAGAACTTCTCGACGCCGCGCAGTTCCTTTTCCCGTCCTTCCACCACGATGCCGACCTTGGCCTTGATTCGCTGGCGGGAGGGGTTGAAGATGAGGAGGTTCGCCGAGTTGCAGCCGAGTATCTTGGCCGCGCCGCGCAGTACGGAGGTCAATATCTCGTCGACCGACATCCGGCCGCTTTGATTCCTGTTCATGTCGTTTATGGTCCTCATGGCGGGGGCATTATATGTGGCCCCGCGTTCTTGTCAATTCATTCGAACTTTCCTTCAATTATAGCGCGGGCCGCCGACTCGCCCGAAAGGACCGCTCCCTCGATGGTCGCGGGAAGTCCCGTCGCGCACCAGTCGCCCGCCAGATAGAGCCCCGGCAGAGCGGTCGCCGCGCCGGGCCGGTATGTTTCAAGCCCCGGTCGCGAGCGGTAGGTGGCGCGCGGTTCACGGATAACGAAGCGTTTCAGCACCGTGGCGCCGCGTGCCGCCGGGAACCGATCGCGCAGTTCGGACTGGGCGAGCGTCGCTATGGCGGCGGTATCCCGGGTGACCAGTTCGTCGGCCGCCGACAGGATCAGCGACAGTCGCTGTCCGTACCCCGCCGGTTCGTGAGGATGGGAAAAGACCCAGTGGAATGCGCCGTCGATGAGGGTGGCCGCCGGATGGGCGAACCACGGCCGGTCGTACCACAGATCGACCGACACGATGGGGGAAGGGCGGAATCGTGTCGTGGCCATCCGGAGCGGCGCCAGTTCCGGCATTCCCGCGATGAGCGGATCGAGTTCCCACGGCGGCAGTGCGGCGATACAGGTGGCGGCGTCATGTTGCGCTCCGATATCATCGATGACGCCGCGCAGACGGCCGTCGGCAAGCGTCAGCCGGACGATGCGCCGTCCGGTCACCACCGTGACGCCCAGATCGGTGATGCGTCGTACCGCCGGGGTGGTGAGACTTTCGTCGAAGGTGGTGCGCGGCAGGATATTGAGCGCGTCGCGCCGTTTGCCGAACAGGCCGCGCGCCAGCACCGTCGCCAGCGGCAGCGCCGACGCTTCGTGCGACGGGGTGTTGAGGGTCGATACGACGACCGCCTCCCAGAAACCGTCGAGCGCCCGCTCTCCCTGACCATTCTGCGAAAGCCATTCCCGCGCCGTGAGGGTGTCAAGCGCCGCCCGGTCGAACCGGTGGGCGAAGAGCGCCTTGGCGACCGCGCGGCCCAGTCCGATCCGCGTGGAAAGCGGCAAGTGGCCGAGCGACAGGATGCCGGGAAGGGTATGGAGCGGCGAGGGGAGCGGCGCGATGCGGTAGGGATAGTGCGTGCCGTCGCGATCGACGAACGGGGTGGCTCCCGTTGCGGTCACGAGCGTTCCGCGCGATCCGACATCGTCCGCCAGTTTCAGCGTGGCACGGTAGGCGCCGATCATGAGGTGCTGTCCCCAATCGACCGGCGGCAGGTCGGCGGCGGGACGCACCGCACGGATGCGGCCGCCGGGAACGGCGTCCCGTTCGAAGATGATGACCTTGAGCCCCCGCTCGGCGCAGCGCAGTGCGGCGGTCAGTCCCGCGATGCCGCCGCCGATGATGATGACCGGTGAATCCACGATGCTAGCCCAACGCGGAAAAGGCGAGATGTTTGGCGGCGATGGCCACCTTGCGCGCCTTGGAAAGTTTGACCGTTCTATCGAGGACCGGATAGCGGGTCCGGTCGAGTTCGTTCTGGAGCGTCAGATAGGTCTCGCGCACCGTTTCGGCGAAGGGGAGCCGTCCCCGCAGGTCGCGCGGCAAGGCCGCTCCGGCGATGCGGTAGAATTCACGGGCGCGGGCCGCCTCGAACTCGACCAGCCGCCGGAAATTCTCCGAATCGCGCCCCGCGAGAATGTCGGCCTCGGCCACCCCGAAGGCGCGCAGATCCTCCAGCGGCAGGTAGATGCGGCCGCGGCGGCCGTCCTCGCCGATGTCGCGGATGATATTGGTGAGCTGGACCGCGATGCCGGTGAGCTCCGCGTAGTTCTCGAGATCATTTCGGCCGTGGCCGGTCACCGTGACGACCGCCAGACCCACCGCCGATGCGACGCGGTAGCAGTATTCGTAAAGGTCCGAAAAAGTGGGGTAGCGGGTCGGTTCGAGGTCGTAGGCGCACCCTTCGGCGATGAGCGCCAGATGTTCGCGGCGGAGGCCGAAGAGTTGATGCGCCCGGTAGAGTTCGGCTCCGATAGGTTCCCGCGGAGAACCGGCGAAGGCGGCGTCGATCCGTTGCTCCCAGAGGAGGAGCGCCCGCCGGGCGGTGGCCGGATCGTTCGCCTCGTCGACCGCGTCGTCCACCTCGCGGCAGAATGCGTAGAAGGCGGTCATTGCGCGCCGCTGTTCGGCCGGCAGGAATTTGATGGCGGTGCGGAACGACGAGCCGGAGCGGTCGAGGACCGCGCGGCAGTGGTCGAAGGTGTCGGCGGTGGCGATCAGCGGGTTCATGCATTCCTCCGTGCGGCGGTGAAGGGGCGAAGATACGAAGCGATGAATGGCAAGAGCGCGAGCCGGGGCCGTTCGGAGACCAGCGCGGGACCGTAGCGGCGCGCCATCGACAGTATCGTGGCGCCGCCGAAGTGGGTGAGCGCGATATAGGCTTTTCCCGGCATCGGGAGCGCACCGATGAGCGGCCGTCCCTGACGGAAAAGGCGCGCGGTGTAGCCGGTGATCTCGTCGATGAGCGGGGCGAGTCCCGGTACGCGGCGGCCCGACAGGATATCCTCGTCGGTCACGCCGTGACGCGCCATGAGCCGGGCGGGGATATAGATGCGTCCTTTCTTCGCGTCGACCGATATGTCCTGCCAGAAGTTGGCCAGTTGCAGGGCGGTGCAGAGCGCGTCGGAGCGCTCTTCATTCTCCGGGGCCGCCTGTCCGAGCACCGCGAGCACGATGCGTCCCACCGGTTCGGCCGAGGCGGTGCAGTAGTCGTGTAGTTCGGCCCACGATGCGTAGCGGTTCTTCACGCGATCCTGAACGAAGGCGTCGAGGAGCGCTTCAAGGTGTTCCTGCCTGACGGGAAAGCGATCGATGGCCCAGCGCAGGGCGATGAAGACCGGATGGACCGCCTTCCCGGCATAACAGTCGCGCAATTGGGTCCGCCACGAGGCGAGCGCCGTGTCGGCGAAGGCGTCGAACACCTGTTCGTCGGCGAAATCGTCGGCGGTGCGGGCGAAGGCATAGACCGCCGCGAGCGCCGTCTGCTGTTCCGGCGAGAAGAGCCGCAGGAAGACCGGGAAGTTCTCGTAGTGGCCCGTAGCGATGCCGCGACAGTAGCGATGCGCCTGATCGACGGTCACCTCTCCGGCGTGGAAGGGAAGCGCCTCCCAATGCCACGGGCCGACCGATCCGGCGGTATGAACGGGCGTCGCGTGACGCATGATGCCTCCGTTACCGAAATAAAGCGCGCCGATAGTGCAACAACCGTGCCGGGGAGCTCGCCATCGCCGAATGCAGTTCGCAGGCCGTTTCGGGCGCGACCGGCACTTCTTCCCGCAGGGCGTTACCGGTGCGGTTCCGCACGAAGTGTGCGACGGTTGGTGAGAAATCGCGCCCGCTCCGCCGCCCCACACCGCGTATTATCGGCCCGTTCCGGTTGGCACGGTCGTTGCTTTTAATGGGCGCGTTTTTTAATAGTGAGGTTCTCCAATGACCCAGCGGACGCTCGAAGAGTTACGCGGCGAAATGAACTATCTGAATCACGCGCTGCTGGCGCTTCTGTCCAAGCGGGCCCGCGTTTCGACCGATGTGTTGGCGGTCAAACAGCGCGACAATCTGCCGCTGCACGATCCGGCGCGCGAACGGGCGATGCTCGAAGAACTGGCCGCCGCGAACACCGGCCCCTTCCCGGATGGGACGATAAAGCATCTCTTCAGCGAGATATTCCGCGCCTCGGTGGCGCTTATGGAACAGGGTCAGGCGAAGGGACTCAAAGTAAGTCGGACGCGGCGGGCCGAACCGGGCGTTGTGACCGTCGGCGCGGTCCGCATCGGCACGGGACCGGTGGTCGTTGCGGGGCCGTGCGCCGTCGAATCGCCGGAACAGATGGATATGGTCGCCCGCGATCTCAAGCGGCTCGGCGTCACGATACTGCGCGGCGGCGCTTTCAAGCCCCGTTCCAACCCGTACGCCTTTCAGGGGCTCGGCGAAGAGGGACTGCGGATACTGCGCGACACCGGCAGGAAATACGGCATGGTCACCGTCACCGAGGTGATGGATGTCCGCCAGATCGAGCTGGTATCGGCCTATGCCGACATCCTACAGATCGGAGCGCGCAACATGCACAACTACGAACTGCTCCGCGAAGTGGGGACGGTGAAAAAGCCGGTCATCCTCAAGCGCGGCTTCTCGGCCACCATCGAGGAACTGCTCTGGGCGGCCGAATACATCGTCGCGGGGGGCAACGAAGAGGTGATCCTCTGTGAACGGGGCATCCGCACCTTCGAGACGCAGACCCGCAACACGCTCGATATCTCGGCCATTCCGCTGCTCAAGCAGATGTCGTGGCTGCCGGTGCTCGTCGATGTGTCGCACGCCGCCGGACGGACCGACATCCTCGCTCCGCTGTCGCGCGCGGCGCTCGCCGCCGGCGCCGACGGCATCATGGTCGAGGTCCATCCCTTCCCGGCGGTCGCCCGGTCCGACAGCCGCCAACAGCTCGATATCGAACAGTTCGCCGCCTTCCTGCGCGAATCGGACCTGCTCACCGGGATGCGGCTCGCCGCCAACGATTTGTAGGGGCGAACCGATGTGTTCGCCCTGTTGAACGGGAGTTGAGCAGGAGTTGAGAAGTTGAGAAGAGATATAACACTAGGGAGAACAAAATGAAACTTTCGGTCGCCTGTAATTTCGACGACGCCCTTATCTCCGGCCTCAAAGGCTATCCGGTCTACGAGGTCTACGGCAAACTGACCAGCGATTATTTCGGCGGCGGCAGGCCGTCGTTCTACCTACCCGAGGTGAACCGCGCGGGACTCGCCGACTATGTCAAAAAGGTTCATGCGGCGGGGATAGAGTTCAACTACCTGCTGAACGCCTCGGCGATGGGTAATAAGGAATTCACGCGTGAGGGACAGCGGAACATGGAGGAACTGCTCGACTGGGTCGATGCCATCGGCGTCGATTCGGTGACGGTCGCCAATGTCTTTTTCCTGCGTCTGGTCAAGGCGCGCCATCCGCGGCTCAAGGTCCGCGTCTCCAGCCACCGCTACACCGACAACGCCCGCAAGGTCCGTTTCTGGGTCGAGAACGGCGCCGACTACATCGTCGTGTCGGAGGTCAACATCCACCGCGAGTTCAAGGTGCTCGAAGCGATGAAGAAGGCGGCGGGCGGCGTGGAGCTTCAGCTCATCGTCAACAACTGGTGCCGTCAGGATTGCGCCATCGCCGGGAATCACGCGGTGAACCTTTCGAACGCCTCGCAGAAGGGGGCGCAGGGCTTCCCGCTCGACTATTCCTCAATCATCTGCAACAATATCCGCCTCAACGAACCGGTCAACTACCTGCGCGCCAACTGGATACGGCCCGAGGATCTCGCCGTCTACGAGTCGATGGGATTCCACAACTTCAAGATCGTCGAGCGCAATACCCCGACGCAGATACTGCTGGAACGGGTCCACGCCTACGCCAACCGGCGCTACGACGGCAACCTGCTCGACCTCGTCCAGAATTACGCCTACCCGATAGAAAAAATGGGGGAGAAGGGGAAGGATTCCTATTCGAAGCGGCGGATGTTCAAGTATTTCGTCAAACCGCAGGCGGTCAACCTCTTCAAGTTCAAGAAGATCATCGAGTTCGGCAAGACGGCAAGCGTTCTGTATCCGCGGATAGGGGTCAATCCGGTGCAGATAGACAACCGCAAGCTCGACGGCTTCCTCGATCGTTTCAGTAAGGTGTCGTGTCAGGATCTCGATTGCGAATCGTGCCGCTATTGTCACCAGTGGGCCGAAAAGACCGTATCCATCGATCCGGCGTGGAAGGTGAAGATGGGCGCGATATACAAAGACCTTCTGGGTGAAATAGACGGCGGCGCGTTCTTTGAGTCGCCTCTAACTACCGCGATGAATATGATGACCGGAAAAGATGCGGGACGCTGAACTCATCCCCAGCCCCTCTCTTGATGCAAGAGAGGGGTGTCGGAACGACGGGGTGAGTTTTGCCATTTCGCGCGGCGTTTCGTACCTGCTCTCCTGTCAGCGCGGCGACGGGTCGTGGCGCGGCGAGTACGGCGGGCCGCTGTTCCTTCTGCCGAACTATGTCATAGCGCACTACATCGCGGCGCGAGAGATACCGCCGGAACGGAAAGAGAAGATGGCGCGCTATCTCCGTTCGACGCGGAACGGCGACGGCTCGGTCGGCCTGTACGACGGCGGGCCGGGGTGCCTCTTCACGACTTCTCTTACCTATGTCGCTCTGCGGATGCTCGGCGCCGGGTCGGACGATGAGGCGCTGGTCCCGATGCGCCGCTGGATCCATGCGCAGGGGACGCCGCTGGGGGCCGCCAACTGGGGCAAGTTCATGCTCGCATTCCTCGGCCTCTATGAATACGAAGGACTCAATCCGGTCCTGCCCGAACTGTGGCTGTTGTCGCGCCGTCTGCCGATCCATCCGGGGAGGCTTTGGTGTCACACGCGGCAGGTCTATCTGCCGCTCTCGTGGCTCTACGCGACTCGCGCCAAGGCGCCCGGTTCGCCGCTTCTGGCCGCATTGCGCACCGAACTCTACGACCGTCCCTACGACACGATAGATTTCGCGGTTCACCGCGACACCATAGCGAAATGCGACGATCTCTACCCGGTGACGCGGCTCATGAAGAGCGTGAACCGGGTTCAGAACGGTTATGAGGCGCAGCGCTTCAAACCGCTGCGGAAAAAGGCGCTCGCCGAGGCGCTCAGCCACATCCGTTACGAGGATGCGGTGACTAATTTCGTCGCGCTCGGGCCGGTCAACCGCGTACTCAACGCCATCGTCTACCATTTCAACGATCCGGGCGGGGAGGAGGAACAGAAGGCCTTTGCGGCGATGGAACACTACCTGTGCGAGACGCCGCGCGGCATCCACCTGAACGGTTATTCCTCGACGGCGCTGTGGGACACCGTCTTCGCGGTGCAGACGCTGCTTACGGTCGGCGGCGATCACCCAAAAGCGCTTGGCGCGGCGCGCGATTTCATCCGCGACAACCAGATACGGCGCGAAATGTCTGATCGAGATCTTTTCCATCGGTCGCAGGCGCTCGGCGGGTGGCCGTTCGGCGATGCCGAGAGCGGCTGGCCGGTGACCGACTGCACCGCCGAAGGGATGAAGTGCAGCATCGCGCTGGAACATATACCGGGAAGCGGCGTTCCCGATGTGCTCCTCGCCGAGAGCGTGCGGTTACTTCTTGCCTACCAGAACGCTGACGGCGGCTGGTCGAGTTATGAGGAACAGCGCGGTCCGAAGTGGCTCGAAAAGCTCAATCCGTCGAATGTTTTCGGCGATATCATGGTGGAACACAGCTACATTGAATGCACCTCGGCGGCGATGCAGGCACTGCTCGGCTACAAAAAACGCTTCCCCGGCCGGTTCGACCGCGAGATAACGGCGGCGGTGGGGCGTGGCGAGGCGTTCCTGCGCACGGCGCAGGGGGCCGACGGTTCATTCTACGGTTCGTGGGCGGTCTGTTACACCTACGGGGCGTGGTTCGGCGTCGAAGGGCTGCGGGCGGTCGGCGCTTCGGTCGACGATCCGGCGGTACGGCGGGCGGCCGAATTCATCCTTTCGCATCAGAATCCCGACGGTGGGTGGGGCGAGGCGGCCGAAAGCTGTCTGGAGAAACGCTATGTCGCGGCCGATAGTCACTGCGTACAGACGGCGTGGGCGCTCATGGCGCTGTGCGAGGCGGGGGAGGGGAAGAGCGCGGCGGCGCAACGGGCGGCCGAATTCCTCATCGCCCAGCAGCAGCTCGACGGGTGCTGGCCAAAAGAGCGGATGACCGGCGTCTTCAACCGGTCGGTCCTCATCGACTACGACAACTACCGCCGCTACTTCCCGCTCTGGGCGCTGGCCCGCTGGAGAGCGAACTAGTTGTTTGCATTTCCTTTTTTTTCCGTTATAGTACTTTTGATCTTGACCGGGGGTTTTATGTTCCGCGGCATTACGATGTTATTCTGCGTCGTATTCTCCGTTATTCTTGCGGCCGAGGAACCGGTTGCGCCGGAAAAACCGGACGGTATCTCGTTGACCGAACACGGCACACTCAATCTTTCTTTGGAGACCGGCGTCTGGTACCTGAGTCCGGACTTTGCGGGCGACGATGTCCCGCCGCGCGAAGATGCGGCGGTGTTTCCGGTCATCCCCGCCTTCACCTTCCGTTATTCCGATCTCGACAACGAGTTCTCGTGGGCCGTCCGCGGGCTGGTCGGCTATTCTCTGGTGGATGGTGTTTCTTCGGAAAAGGTCATCGGTTCTTTTGCAACTAAGATGGAGGGACGTTTTCTGAAACGGTCCCCCGTTTCGTTCGGATTCAGTGCGGGAATACAGCTTGATATCTTCGACCGGGATGTGCACGGGTTCTTTTTTTACGACCTTTTCGCCAGCCGGACCGCGCTCCATTCTTTCTGGGGCAGGCAGGATGTGTTCGCGAACATACGGATACCGGTCGGACTGTTCGTGGAGGGGACCGACGGTGCCTTCTCCGCATCGCTCTCATCGGGAACACAGTATCTGTTCCGGGACAGCGGAGAGACGGTAATGCCCCTGAATGCCTCGGTCTCGGTTCGCCTCTTGCCGCGTCTCGATCTGTCGTATGACGGCGGCGTAACGGTGACGAGCGATGACCGCGAACAACCGCTGGCGATCCGTCAGTTGGCGGGACTATCTTTCCGTTTTTCCCCACTGGTCACCGGACGTGTCCTCGCCGGTTATGCCGGGATGCAGTCACCGGACCGGAGCTTGCGGCGAGAGTGGTCCCACCACGCCGCCTTCGATGTGATGTTGGATATGAAGAACGCCGTCGCTACCAACCGGACCGTCATCGGCTTCCGTCGCATGCCGCTTCCACCGTATGACGGTGGTGGCAAAGAGTGCATACTGGCCGACGATCTCTATCTCAATTTTGAGGATCGTTCGGTCTTTCCGTGGCTTTTGCTCGCTTTTGACGGCGATGTGGCGTATGCCGAGATCGCCCCGCATGAGCCGGGGATGTTCATCCGTTTCGTGCCGAGGATAGCCGCGACCTTCTGGGACATTCTGACTTGGCAGATCACCGGAGGCGTGATGTTCTTGAAGGAGTGGAAGGGAGATGAACGGGGATACCTCGATAACCGTATCCAATTCGTTGAAACGACCGTGACGATAACCTACTGACAACGGAGGTTCCCATGACCGATAAAGAACGCGTGGTGCTGCTCGGGGCGAGCGACAAGCCCGACCGGTACGCCTTCCGCGCCTTCAAATTGCTCCGCCGCCACGGCCACGAGGTCATTCCCGTCAACCCGGCGCTGAAAGAGCTCGACGGGGTGCCGGTCGTCGCCCGTATCGAGGATATCTCCGGTCCGGTCGATACCGTGACGCTGTACCTCGGTTCTGCGCGAGTGGCTCCGCTCATCGACGCCCTCATCGCCATCAAACCGCGCCGCATCATCGCCAACCCCGGCACCGAGAACGATACCCTGCGTCAGCGGGCCGCCGCCGTCGGCATAGAATACACCGAGTCCTGTACGCTGGTCCTGCTTTCCACCGGACAGTTCTGATCGGGCGGACGCCGTCCGCCCCTACTTGGCCTTTCCTTGATTTTTCACGGCATCCATCGCCGCCTTCACCGCCGCCTCGTCGCCGAGGTAGTAATGCTTGAGCGGGCGGAGGTTCGCGTCGAGTTCGTACACCAGCGGGATGCCGGTCGGAATGTTGAGAGCGACTATCTCGTCGTTCGGGACATTATCGAGATGCTTCACGAGCGCCCGGAGGCTGTTGCCGTGCGCCGCGATGAGCACCTTCTTCCCCGCGAGTATGTCGGGCGCTATCGTCTTTTTCCAGTAGGGGACGAAGCGGGCGACGGTATCGGCAAGGCATTCGGTGAGCGGCAGTTCCTGCTTGGTCAGACCGGCGTAGCGGCGGTCGCGGCCGGGGAACCGCTCATCCTCGGGGGTGAGCGCCGGCGGCTGAATGTCGTAGGAACGGCGCCAGATGAGCACCTGCTCCTCGCCGAATTTCTGCGCCATTTCGGCCTTATTGAGTCCCTGCAATGAGCCGTAGTGCCGTTCGTTGAGCCGCCAGTTGCGGATGACCGGCAGCCACATGAGGTCCATCTCGTCGAGCGTTATCCACAGCGTCCGTATCGCCCGTTTGAGCACCGAGGTATAGGCGACATCGAAGGTGTAACCCTCCTTTTTGAGCAGTTGCCCCGCCGCGTGGGCCTCCTGCACCCCTTTCTCCGACAGGTCGACATCGGTCCAGCCGGTGAACCGGTTCTCTTTGTTCCAGACGCTCTCGCCGTGGCGCAACAGCACAATTTTGTACATCGGGACCTCCGGGTAGAAGTAACATTCGTCAACGGCCCGATGATACACGAAAACGGCTCAAAAACAAAAATTTCACTTCGGGGCGGCAACTCATTGACAAATGGAACGCGCTCGGCGATAATGGGGGATCTGAACGGAACGGCGGGGGTGTGATCATGCCGCGACGGGTCGTCTTCTTGAGCGGGGCCGGGCTTTCGGCCGAATCGGGTATCCGGACCTTCCGCGACTCGGGGGGGCTCTGGGAGGAATTCAACATTATGGAGGTCTGTTCGGCCGAGGGGTTCCGCAAGGACCGCCGCAAGGTGCTCGACTTCTACGACCGCCGCCGCGCCGATCTTGCCGATAAAAAACCGAACGCCGCCCACGCGATGATCGCCGACCTCAAGAAACGGTTCCCCGACGATATCGCGGTGGTGACGCAGAATGTCGACGACCTGCTCGAACGGGGGGGCTGTTCCGATGTCATCCATCTGCACGGCACCCTGCGCGATCTGCGGTGCGAAGAGTGCGCGACCGTCTGGGATATCGGCTACGAAAGCATCGCCGGGAAGAGCTGTCCCGCCTGCGCGTCGGAGCGGGTGCGGCACAACATCGTCATGTTCCACGAGGAGGCGCCCGGCTATCAGACGCTCTACGATCTCATCGGCGAGACGCGCGGGAAACTGCTCGTGGTCATCGGGACCTCGGGGCAGGTGCTCGATGTGTCGGGGATGGCGCGTTACTACGGCTGTTCGGTGCTCAACAATCTCCATCCCGAACCGATGATAGACAGCCACTTCACGAAGGTCTTCAACGAGGCGGCGACCGCCGCGGCGCCCAAAATAGCGCTACTCGTCGATGAGTATCTGACCACCGGCAGACTCTGCGAAGAGAAGAGGAGAAGCCGGTGAAACGACTCATCTGCGCGCTACTCTTCCTCCTTTTTGCCGTCGGTTGTGTCACGGAGGGGCCGCCCGTCCAGTGCCCGCCGCCGAAGGTGGTCAAGCCGTTCAAGGAGATATCGGACGATACGGTGGCGCTCCTCCTTCAGCTTTTTTCGCTCGCGCCGGAGATACGGGAGAATATGTACAACGGTCAGCCGATGCCGTTCGACCGCGAGAAGATACGCGGCGAGTTCTTCGACTATGCGGCGAACGCCGAGATGGATGATAGCGACCGGAAGCAGTTGTTCATGGTGCTCGCGTATATTTTCAGCGACCGGCTCTTGTCGGACCGCGAGGAGTCGATCATGCGCGACATGGTCACTTATTTCCGGGTGGTGGCGCTTCAGTTGCCACTGCATGAGCGGGAGCAGATAAACAAGGTGATCAAACTGACCGAGGCGCGCCTCGACCTCGATGTGCGGGACAGGGAACGCAGACGGTAGTGGTCAAGGTTTCTTGAGGACGAGTTTCATCGTGGTGAAGTCCATGCCGAAGCGGGTATCTTCGAGCGACGAGGAATCGTCCGCCTTATCGCGCACCACCAGATAGAAATCAAGGACGATATCCTTTTCGTGCGGCTTGTCCCGTAATGTATCCGCTATCTTGTGCAGGTCCACCATGATCTCCTTGGTCGCCGGGGTGACGCGGTCAACGCCGAGGTATTCTTCGCTCGGGCAGTCGGCGTCGCAGAAGCGGAGATTGGTCGCCGTGTCGGGATCTTCGGCGAACTGCCAGCGGTAGACGAGGAGATCGTTGCCGGTGAGCGCCGTGTCGGCCATCTCGGGGTCGAGGCCGATGTATTCCGGTATCGCATCCTGCGGTAATTCCAGTATGCCGTCGCGGTCGACGAAGACGGTGGTGAGCGCGCCATCGACCTTATAGACCGCCTTGATGCGGATGATGTCGGGGTTGAAGTGGGCGGGCGCCTCTTTCATGACGCGGACCCGTTTGATGATGGAGAGCGGCCGCTCGTCGATGACCACCGACGCGAGCATCGGCAGGTCGACCCAGCCCTGATCGTCATACTGCGCCTGCAACTCCGGACTCTGTGAGAGTATCGCGCCGACGGTCATTCCGGCGGGGAAGGTGAAATCGGCGTTGTACGGCACTTTGAGCTGTGATAATACTTCGGGCGGTATCTGCGAAAGCGTTTCTTCATCGTTCGGCACGAGCCACAACACCGTTAGGTCGCTCGCCTGATCGAACCCTTCGCCGCCGATGAGGAGCCGCGCCGTCGGCTGGGAATCGAGCGTCAATTCCGGGTCGGCCACCTTCATCGCGATGATGCGCGGATCGGGACCGATCTGGTGGTCGGGGAACATTTTCATCGGGTCGTCGCATGCCGCCGTGAAGAACAGAACGACCGGAATGATGAACCACGCGCACCGCATCAGAAATCTCCCTTGAAGCCGATGAACACCATGATGGGAAGGAGCGATACCCTCTCCTTCTGGGTGTAGTCCTTGTTGTAGGCCCACCCGATGGCGTTCTTCTGGTAATAGACATTCTGCACATCGATATAGGTCGACAGTATCCACGAATCGAAGAGCCAGTATTTGTCGAGCCGCAGATCGAGCTGGTGCCGTAGCGGCATCCGGTCGGGGTTGACCGGGCCGTCGTACTGCGCGATGTACATATCGTTCTCGGCGTCGTACATCGTCGGCACATTGAGCAGATCGGTGTAGGGGACGCCCGACTGGAGGTTGAACCGGCCGCCGAGCTGCCAGTACTTGTTGAACTTGTACGAGGCGACCAGCGTGATATTGTGATTGATATCCATGTCGAACGGGCGCCACGCCGCCGCTCCGCCGCTCGGTCCCATCGCATCCTTGCGGCGGCTCACCGCGAAACTGTAGGAGAGCCAGCCGAAGAAATTGTCGGTCATCTTGTGGCGCAGGAGCAATTCGGCGCCGGTCGCGTAACCGATACCTTTATTGTCGTAGACGGTCGGATCGGTCGTATCGGTGCGGACCACGAGGTCCCAGAACCATTTATAGTAGCCCTGCACATCGAGGTCGATGGTGTCGGTGATCTTTACTTCGACACCGCCGATAAGGTGCATCGAATGTTCAGGGCCGAGCCCCGGCGTGCCGAATTTCTCGTGTGTCTCGTCGCCCGACGGCAGTTGCGAATAGACGCCGGCGGCCGCCTTGAGGGTCCAGCGGTCGGCCACTTTCCAGCGCAGCATGAAGCGCGGATCGACAAAGCCGTGGCCGTTCTGCTGGTCCCACATCGCGGCGATGCCGGGCGACATGATGAGATCGCCCACCGTGATGGTCTGCATGACCCAGATCGACGGCGCGAAGTAGCCCCGCAGTTTGTCGTCGGTGATCTCGACGCCGAAGGGATTATAACTGACCTCGCCCTCCTTGGGCGGCGCGAAGAAGTCGGCGTTCATGTCGTACAGACCGCCCGAAAGGCGCAGCCCGGCGTGAATGGTGTTCATGTCGTTCAGCCGCCAGCTGATCTTTTCATAGATGCCGAACTGGTAGTTGGTGATGGCGAGATGGGCGCGCGGCCCCATGCCGCCGTCGAAACTGTTGCGGACCAGTAACGGCGAGAGCATCGAGGTGAAATTCTCGGTCTTGTAGGTCCATTCGGCGAGTATCTCGTAGAAACTGAGGTCGAGGTTGAAGTAGTTGCTGAAGCGGGCCGATACATCGTCGTCCTTCGTGGTCAGCCGCGTGCCGTCAATGGAGGAGATATGCATGATCTTGAGCTGATTGTTCTTCGAGAACTGGTGGACCCACTGCACCGACCAGTCGTAGTAGAAGGGGTAGGTGACGAAGTTCGCCGCCTCGAAGATGCCCAGTTTCTGGGCGAGCATGAGGTAGAGGTCGATGAAGCCGCGCTTGAAGGATATCGCGATGCTGTCCTTGTCGCCGATAGGCCCTTCGGCCATCGCTGAGGTGGAGAAAAGACTCAGGTTGGCGTAGCCGCCCCAGCGGTCGGTGCGCGGGTCGCGGAGGTTCAGTTTCACCACGCCGCCCAGACCGCTTACGAACTCCGGGGCATAGCCGCCGGCGTAGAAATCGACCGATTCTACCAACTCCGGATCGATGACCGATTCGAGTCCACCGAAGTGGTACATGAACGGTATCCACTGGTCGTTGACGCGGTAGATGCTGTCCTCGGGGGCCGACCCGCGGATGACCAGACCCGAGCCGAAACCGTTGAAGACCGATATGCTGTTGACCCCCGGCAGATTGGTGATGACGCGCAGGACATCGCGGTTGGTCCCCGGTACGGCGGTCGCCTCTTGCACCGAGATGCGCTGGGCCGACACATCGCCGGTGATGCGCTTCTCGCGCACCACCACCTGATAGGGATTGATGACGATGGGCTCGATACGCAGGGTGAGCTCCAATTTCTCGTTCGCGTTGACCGTTATTTTCGTTTCAAATCGTTCGTAGCCGACCACCGCAACGATAACGCTGTAGTCGCCCGGCGCGAGTTCGGTGGAGAATTCGCCCTGCTTGTTGGTGCGGACCTCCTGCTGGGTCTCACCCAATACAATAAAGAATGTCGCGCGCGCGAGGGGCTTGCGGGTGCCGCGCTCCAGCACCAGTCCCGACACCGCGGACAACTGCGGTGCCGCCTCGGTGGAAAGTATCTCTACCGCCTCAAGCGGTTTCTCGATGACGATCTCGTTCACGATGGTCTGTCCGCTCTCACGCGGCGCGGCCGCTTCCTGTGCCGACAGCGTAAGGGCGCCCGCAAGGAGCAGCGCAGTGGTGAACGATCTCAGCATCGGCCCTCCTGCCGTGTCACGAGAAAGCGGTTTGTAGCATGGAATGGCGTGCGAAGCAAGAACGAAAACGGGAACGGTTGAAAAAACTGGAAAAAACCCTTCCGTACTGATATAGCAGAGGGACTTTGCTAGGGAGGACCGGCATGATAACCGCTCAGATATCGCTCTTCGCGTTCTACGCGGCCCGCGTTATACTCTATCTCCTCTTCCTCGTCTCGTTCTTCACCGTCGCGTTCTTCATTGAACGACTCTTCTACTACCGCCGGACGCTGGTCCGCGACGAGGAGAAGCTCCACGCCGCCCTTGCCGCAGCCAAAGACCGCGCCGCGATGCTGACGGCCCTTGCCTCGGTGCCCGGCGAAGAGTCGCGCATCGTCGCTGATGCGCTCAACGAGGTCTCCGGTACCGGCGATGCCTTCCGCGAACTGGTGAACTCCCGCCTCATCACGGCGCGTCAACAGTGGGAACGCTTCACCGATTTCCTCGGCACGGTCGGTTCCAACGCGCCGTTCGTGGGACTGCTCGGTACGGTGCTCGGCATCATGAAGAGCTTCGCCGATCTGGCGGTGGCCACCAAAGGCGGCCCGCAGGCCGTTATGAGCGGTATCTCCGAGGCGCTCATCGCCACGGCGGTCGGCCTTGGCGTCGCCATTCCCGCCATCATATTCTTCAATTTCTGCAAGGGGCGGATACGCCGCAGTACGGCGCTGGTCGAGGCGTTGACGGCCCGCATCGTCGGTTCTCTTTCTGCCCGCTCCACCGAAAAATGAAATATATCTCATAAAATCCAGACACTTGACCATTGTTTAGAAAAATGTTAAGAAAAAGAATTGACAAAAAAATGAGTTCTGCTATATTCGTCGAGCGTTTCGGGAAACCGGGGCGGCCGAGTTCATTGAAAACTGAGCAGCAGCAAAGAGAGAAAGAATAAAGGAACCAACC